>CENQ01027673.1_pt1 | contig 53897 bp, 50 predicted proteins | sample 356171 | NCBI WGS metagenome assembly CENQ01 (sample SAMEA2619802, study PRJEB7988) | marine metagenome | biome: marine biome (ENVO:00000447); feature: surface water layer (ENVO:00002042); material: "saline water (ENVO:00002010), including plankton (ENVO:xxxxxxxx)" | depth 5 m
ATGGCAATGAAAATTAATAAGGATTTAGAAAGAATAGGTGATCATGCGGTGGGTATAACAAGAAAAGCTGTTGAACTTTTAGAATTCCCTACATTTATAGAATATGTGGAACTTCCAAAAATGGCTTTCTCTGCCTCTAAAATGGTTAGCGACTCTATCAAATCATTTATCTCTGGAAATAAGCAATTGGCAATAGATGTTTGTGAAAGAGACAGAGAAATTGATAAATCATATATCAAAATATCTGAAGAAATAATCTCTTTAATGAAAAATGATTCATCTATCATTGACGGAGCTAAATTTCTTTTATTGATATTAAAAGATATAGAGAGAATTGGGGATTTAGCAACTAACATTGCCGAAGATAGCTATTATATTCAAACTGGAACAATAATTAGACATGGAAACCTTATCTAATTTTTCTATTTGGTTCTTTATCTGAATCATTATAAATTTCTAATGCTTCGGGCAAAAACTCTTCGAGTTCTTTTATTCTATTTTCGGTAATTGGATGTGTGCTTAGCCATTGAGGAGGTCTTTCTTTTCCTTTATTAACCTCTAACATTATTTTCCATAAGTTGATGGCTTCTTTTGGATCATAACCTGCTCTTGCCATATAAACCATACCCATTCTGTCTGCCTCATATTCTTGCTTTCTGCTAAAAGGTAAAATTGCACCAATAGATACAGCAGGAATATATGCTTGAAAGACGGCGTACTGAATTGCAGGGTCTTCTTCTCTTAAAGCAATTTGTAGAGCTATTGCCCCAACTTGAGTTAAAATTCCTAGGCTTATTCTCTCACCACCATGCCTTGCAGTCGCATGAGCAATTTCATGTCCCATAACAGCTGCAATTTGGCCCTCGTTCTCCATTATATCTAGGATTCCTTCATAAAATGCAATTTTTCCTCCAGGAAGACACCATGCATTAACTTGACTGGACTCTATAACATTGAATCTCCAATTATAATTTTTTTCAGTAAATGGAGCAATCTTATTACCTACTCTCTTAACAGCAGAAACGTATTCTTGATTTGATGAAAGTTTTTCACTACTTAAAACTTGATCATAGGCGGTTAATCCAAGTTGAATTTCTTGAGATTCAGAAATTAAAATTAATTGGCTTCTTCCAGTAACGGGAGCTTTAGAGCATGCTACAATTAGAAGAAAAAAAGTTAGAAGAAGAAGTGAGTATTTAAAGCTTCCAAAAACTTTTTTTACTAGCCTCATTATTATTTAGAAAAAAGTTGCTTCATTCTCTCAATGCCCTCGTGAATATCATCGTCGTGAACCGCATAGGTAACACGAACAAATCCTTCACCTTGGGTACCAAAAGCTGTACCTGCAACAACTGCTACACCAGCCTCTACAACAAGTTTGTCAGTAAACTCTTGAGATGTAAGACCTGTACCAGTTATGTCAGGGAAGCAATAGAAAGATCCAGGAGGAGTAATACATTTTAGTCCTGGTACTTCGTTAAGCCCCTTTACCATTAAATTTCTTTTATGTTGCAATAATTCTCTTTTTTCATAAGTCCAATCTTGAGGACCAGTTACAGCCTCATATGCAGCTCTTTGAATAAATGCAGCAACATTTGTAATTGAATCTTGAAGGAAGATTGAAAGTTTAGTAATAATTTCTTCATTTGCAACAGCAAATCCTATTCTCCAGCCAGTCATTGCATAAGTTTTTGACCAAGTATCAATAACAATACATCTGTCTTTCATCTCTGGAATTGCAGAGATTGTTTTATGTTTTTGACCATCATATATAACCTGACTAAAGATTTCATCTGTTATGACTAACAAGTCAGGGTGCTTTAATACTATTTCTGCTATTGCCTCAGGATTTTCAACTATCTGCCCGTTAGGACGCTGCGGAGTATTAATAATTAATAATTTTGTTTTATCAGTAATCATATTATCTAATTTTTCTAAATCATATTGCCAGTCTTCTTGATTTAGTGGAGTATGGTCAATTTTAGCTCCTGCATATTTAGCCCAAACTTCATCAGGTGGATATCCAGGGTTTGGAAAAATGACATGGTCTCCGTCTTCTAAAAGAGTTAGTAATGTCATTGTTAAAGCGTTCTTAGCTCCGGCGCAAACAATTACTTCTTCTGGTTTAGTTCCTGGTCTTCTCTCTTTCATTATTTCTGTTGCTATATATTCTCTTAGCTCAGGTAAACCAGGTCCTGGATCATATCTGACATACCCTGCATTTAAAGCATCAACAGTTGCTTTTAAAATATGCTCTGGGGTTTCGAAGTCTGGTCCTTGATAATCACCTTTTTCAAAGTGAATAATTTTTTTACCAGTTTCTTGTTCGAGTTTTTTTGCAACTCTCATGCTTGCCCATTGTTTTGGCAGCGTAAAATGCTCAGTTCTTTTGCTAAAATTGTATCCCATGCAGATACCTCCAAAGGCACACTTAAGTAACCTTAAATAGTAATTGAAATAAAAATTATGAAATATATAATTTTTTTGTCAAACCCTTTAATTTTTGTTTGATAAAAAATATCTCTGTTAAAATAAGAAAATATATGAACATTAATAAAGATAAAAAAGTAGAATCAATAAAAGTTAAAAAAAATAGAAAAATATCAGAATTACTCAGTTTAATGGAAAATACGGGTTTTCAAGGCAAAAATCTCGCAAAAACTGTATCAATATTTGAAAATATGGTGAGAAATCCCGATGTAACAATACTTTTTGGCTATGCCGCTTCGTTATCTACAACCGGGCAATGGAAAATTATTAATTGGTTATTAGATAATAATTATATTGATATTTTGGTTCCAACGGGCGCAAATATATCTGAAGACATAGTTGAAGCAATGGGAGGTTCATATTTACAATATAGTCAAAATTCTAATGATTCAGATCTCTTTGAAAAAGGGTTCAACAGATATTATGACATTCTTGGAGATGAATCAGAATATCTTGAAATGACTGAATTGATTGCAGAATTCATTTTAACATTAGATGGTGATTATATTTATTCATCAAGAGAATTTTTAAAGTATTTTGGCGACTGGTTATTAACAAAAAATATTGATTCAATAGTTTCTTCAGCGGCTAGAAATGATGTTCCAATTTTTTGTCCTGCTTTTGCAGATAGTCCTTACGGAGATGCTGCATTGATTGCAAAATCAAAAAATTTTAATTTAAAAATTGATGCAATTAAAGATTATACGGAATATATGTCATTGGCAGAAAAAGTGAAAGAAACTGGTGTCGTATATATAGGTGGTGGGGTACCAAAAGATTGGATACAGCTCTTTTCTGTGACTGCTGATCTTTTATATACTGATAGAAAAGTTCCTTCAAGAAGTTATGGTAGAATCAGAAAAAATATTGGAAAAAATGAAACGTATTACCCACATAAGTATGCAATTCAAATCACGACTGACTCACCTCAGTGGGGAAGTTTATCTGGATGTACGTTTGAAGAAGCAGTATCATGGGGAAAAGAAGATCCTGAGGGACAACTGGTTCAATGTTATTGTGATGCAACTATTGCTCTACCAATTTTTAGCCATGCTCTATGTGAAAGGTTAGATAATTTTAAAAGACAGGGAAAAAAATTATTTAAATTTTTTTAAAATTGAATTAAATTCTATCACTTTTTCTCTTGGATTATTATATGAAAAAACTCCATTAATCACTGCGACTCCTGATACACCGGTAGACATTACTTGATCAACATTTGATGTTTCAATTCCACCAATTGCAAAAATTGGAACTGTCATTTTTGGCGATGTAATTTTTTTCATAGTATCAAAACTTGTTGGAAGTCTATCAGGTTTGGTTTTTGTAAAATATGGAGTTCCAATTGCAATATAGTCAGCATTTTTATTTATAAATTTATTGGCACGTTCATTATCGCCGTAACAAGAAACTCCTAAAATTTTATTTTCTCCTATGATTTTTCTACATTCATCAAAATTTTGATCGTCTTTACCAATATGTAGACCGTCTGCATCAACTTGATTAACAATATCGGCCATATCATTAATTATGAAAATAACATCGTATTTATTAGTAATTTTTCTTAATTCTTTTGCTTTATATAAGATTTCCTCTTTAGGACTTCCTTTTATTCTCAGCTGAAATATTGATGGTTTTGCAGAAAGTACATCGACTAAAAAATCAAAATATTTTGATTGATCAATTAAAGACTCATCAGAAATTAAATATAATCCTGATAGTTTGTTCTTTATCATTTTATTTCTGTGTCTAATACTTTCATCACATCATCAATAGAGTTATCTACATTGATTGGCAAATTAGAATAAGTATTAGAAATTCCTGTTAATTTTTCTAAATGATAATCAATCTTAGAATCAACAAATTTTAATCCATGAGCTGTTGATATTATTACAACTTTATCTGATTTTTTTATTGTCTTGTTTTTAACTAATTTTTCAAAAACTGATATTGCTACTCCTGTATGAGGGCAATTAAATGTTCCAGTTAGATCAACTTTGGCAGTTGAACTGGCTAGTTCATCTTCAGAAGATTGTTCAACTATCCCATCAAACTCTTTTAATATCTTAATCGCTTTATTAACACTAACTGGATCGCCAATTTGAATAGCATTTGCTAGAGTGGTCTTTGCAGATACTGGCTCAAAAGATTTAAAATCTTTTAAATAGCTTAGATATAAAGGATTAGCATTTTGAGCTTGAGCACATACTAGCCTTGGTAATTTATCAATTAAACCCAAATCTCTAAGCATCAAAAAACCCTTACCTAAAGCAGAAATATTACCTAGATTGCCCCCAGGTATAAGGACCCAATCGGGAACTTCCCAATCAAATTGCTGACACAATTCAATACTTATAGTCTTCTGCCCTTCGATTCTTAAAGAATTTATTGAATTTGCTAGATAGATATTATTTTTTTTGCAAACTTCTTGAACAATTTTCATGCAACCATCAAAGTCTGAATCGATGGAAAGAACAGTTGCACCATTTGCAAGTGGCTGGACAAGTTGTGCGACAGAAACTTTATTTTTTGGAAGAAAAACAATTGATTTCAAACCCGCAGCAGCACAATATGCACTTAGTGCTGCCGAGGTGTCGCCAGTTGATGCGCAAGCAACGGCTTTAATTTCGTTTCCATTATCTATTAGTTGTTTTACCGCAGAAACTAAAACGGTCATACCTAAATCTTTAAAAGATCCAGTATGACTATTTCCGCACATTTTAATCCATAAATCCTCTACTCCAATCTGCTTACCATATCTATCGGCCCAAAATAGATTTGTGGAACCTTCATACATAGAGACTATGTTTTTATCGTCTATGAAAGGGACAACCCATTCCTTCTTTCCCCATACTCCACTACCATAAGGCCAGCTTTGTCTTCTGTAACGAGAATCAAATAAATCTTTCCAATAAGTTGAATCATGTTTTTTTAAGGCTTCCATATCATGAGCGACCTCTAATAGGCTTCCTGTATCAGGGCATCTATATATTATTTCATCAATAGGAAATTTATTATTGGGATCATCAATACTTTGAAACCAACAATTAAAATTATTTTCCATATCGCAGCTCCTGAGACATTATTTCATAGGGTGGATCAACTTTTTCCCATAATGAAAAACTTTCAGCACCCTGATAAGCCAACATGTCTAATCCATTAATTATTTTTGCACCTTTTGTTTCAGCTGACATCAGTAATTTTGTTTTAGAAGGAGAATAAATTAAATCATAAACAAATTGGGTTTTTTTAAAGCAGTCAGAATTAATTAATTCTGGATCGGACTCTTTCATACCAATGGGCGTACAGTTAACTATTAAATCAGATTCTTTAGAGATTTGATCTACTTCGTTTTGAGAAATAATTTTAATATCAGTTTTAAAATTAAAACTTTCTAAATGCTCTTTTAATTCCAATGCTTTTTCATGATCAATATCAAAAATTAAAATACTTGAGATTTTATTTGAACATAATTTTGAGCAGATAGCTTTAGACGCTCCGCCCGCACCTAAAACAATGGCTTTTTTTTCAGCAGGTTCAAAATTATTATCAATAAAAAGTGATCGACTAAAACCTAAACCGTCAGTATTATGTCCATGTAATTTATTATCTATTGAATAGAGGGTGTTAACTGAGCCAATAAGTTTTGCCTCATCAGTTAGTACGTCAATATATTTAATCACTTCTTCTTTATATGGAATCGTTACATTGGAGCCTGAAATAACATTGGACCTGACAAGATCACAAATATGTCCTACTTCATTCTCATTAGGCGCAAGAGGAACGTAACAAGCATTGATCCCAAGCTTACCAAATGCGGCGTTATGCATATTCGGTGATTTACTGTGTTGAATAGGATTGCCTATAACCGTATAAACTTTTGTATTACCTGAAATTTTTAAAATATTTTCTTCCAAAATTAACGTCCTTAGTAATATTTTCTATAAGTTTTTCAACTGTTTCAAATTTTTTCTCACTCCTAATTCTAGCAAGGAAATAAATTTTAATTTTTTTGCCATAAACATTTTTATTAAAATCAAAAATGTGAGATTCTATTTGAAGAGAATTTGCATTAAAAGTCGGTCTGACTCCAATATTTGTGATGCTTTGATAGGATTTATCACTTATCACAACTTTTGAGACATAAACTCCTTTTTTGGGTAAAAAATTCCACTCGGTACTCAAATTAGTTGTTGGAAATCCTATCAATCTCCCTCTTTTTTCCCCATGAATTACTTTACCTGAGATATGATAGTTTCTTCCTAATAATTTATTTACCTTGTCAATGTTACCTTTAGAAATTAACTTTTTTATTTCAGAAGAGCTTATTACAAGACTATCAAGTCTTTTTATATCTATGCTGTGAACTTTCACTTTTTTAGATAATGAATCTTTTAATAGCTTTGCATCACCTCTGGCTTTATGACCAAATTTAAAGTTTTTGCCTATAACTATGTCGGAGGGATTATGGGCTTTGTATATATATTCTTTTGCAAATTCTTCGGCACTGAGTTTCGATAATTTATTTGTGAATTTAATTTCATCAATCTTGTCGATACCATAATTTTTTAATAATAATTTTTTTTCTTTATAGGGGAGGATCAAATCCATTTCAATATTATTAATTATTTCTCTGGGATGCGGATTAAATGTAATCAAAACAAGTTTTTGTTTTTTTTGTTCTGCAATTTTTTTTGCTTTACTTATTAACTTTTGATGACCAAGATGTATGCCATCAAAATTTCCAATCAATACTACTTTGCTTTTTTTCATAATTTAAAAAAATTTTAACACAAAAAAAAATTAATATTTCTTCCAAAATGAAGGTAATAAAAGCGCTACAATTGTAAAAATTTCTAACCTACCTAGTAACATTAAAAAAGTAAGTAAAATTTTACTAGGGATAGAAAAAAACGAATAATTTGAGTGAGGATTAATACCCTCAAATCCTGGACCTAAATTAGATATAGATGATAAAACTGCTGACGCACCAGTAAATGCTGAAATTTCAGGCTCAATTAAATTAATTGCCAGAATTGACAATATGCACGCAAATATAAATAAGAATAAAAAAGACATGACTCCTGATACCACTTCTTCATCTATCACTTTATTGTTAATTTTTACTGTATATATAATGTTTGGGCTAACTCGTCTCCTAATCTCTTGATATATTCTTTTCATAACTATTATAAGCCTTATCATCTTAACTCCACCGGTAGTTGAGCCTGAAGATCCACCTATTATCAAAAAGAAAATTAAAAAAAGTTTTATATGGCTTGGCCAATCGTTAAAATTATATGATGTGAAACCTGTGCCAGTAGAAATTGAAATTGCCTGAAATGCCCCATATCTGAAAGATTCTGATAAAGAGCTGTAATTGTAATAATTATTTAAGAGAAATGCCAACCCCACTATTAACAATAAATTAAGAATCATATATGTTTTAAACTCAGTATTTTCGAAGATTTTCTGAAAATTTGCAGTTATCAAAAAATAGAAAATTGCAAAACTGATTCCCGATATGAACATAAAAATTAAAATTATCATTTCAACTTTAAGATTAGCTAAACTCTCAATACTTAAGGGGTAACTTGAAAAACCGCCAGAAGATACAGTACTAAAAGAATGAATAATAGAATCATAAGAACTTAGATCGCCGATAAAAAATAACAATAGATATAATAATAGTGTTATTCCAAGATAAATTGTCAGAAGTATAAGTCCTGTTTGATATAACCTTGGTGTCATTCTTTCTTTTTGAGGACCTGTTCCCTCTTGATCTGATGCTATTTGCATTATTCCTACAGAAATTCTAGGAAATATAATCAAAACCAATAGAATTATCCCAATCCCGCCAAGCCACTGTGATAAAGAACGCCAAAATATTATCATTGAATGCTGATCTATATTTGGGAAAACACTAAATACTGAAGCTCCCGTAGTGGTGATGCCAGACACTGATTCAAAAAAAGAATTTATTAGAATATCGTTATCAAATACAGGAATAATATGAGGATAAAGAATCGGAACTAGCGTTGAAGAAAAAATATAAGGTAAAGATCCTAATAATCCAGCAAAGATCCATACCAAACTTGCTATCAGAAATCCGTCTTTTCTACCTAATTCCTCATTTTCAGTACTGATTACATTAGATATTTTATTTAAACCCAAGCTTATAAAAAAAGTAATAAATGAAGAAAATAAAAAAGGTAAAATCTGTATTAGATAGGATTCACTGATTATAATTTTAAAATCAGTTGTTATAAAAAAAACAGAAAATATTGGGACCAATAAAAATAAGGAAAAATATTTAACAAAAACGCCAGTTAATTTTAAAGATTGAGAAATATTCATTCTAATATTAAAGATTCAAGCCTTTTTTCAGCATCTTGATCAAGAGTCACAACAATTGCATAATCATTTTCAGAAATTACTCGATCATCAAGATCTGTAATAAAAGAATCAAGCTCTTCACCTCGGATAATCATTGCAAGAATAATATTTTCAGGCTCATCCTTAAGAGAAATTGCTCTTTTTGATCTAAACTCAAAAATCTTTGTATCTTCGTCAATGATTGTTTCATGTGCAAACTTTTTTCTCATTATATAAGAATTAATCTCACCGGCCACAGAATATTTGATATTAATCTCTCGCTCAGCACCAATACTGTTTATAATATTTTGATATTCGGATTTAGAATATACGACTAAAGAATTTTTAGCTTTTAATTGATTTGAAAGTAAAGCGCTAAGAACATTAATTTCATCATCCTCAGTTAATGCTAAAAAATAATCACATCCATCATTTACTCCATGCTCGATATATAAATCTTTATTTGTTGGGTCTCCATAAATTATTTGAACATCATTCAAAGATTCTGATAATTCTCTAGCACGAGCTTTATCTGAAACTAACATTTTAACATTGCATTTTCTATTTATAAGCTTCTTTGCAACATTTTCAGATATATATGACTCCCCTACAATAAAAATATTTGTTATATCTATATCTTCTTTAGCAAAATATAATTTTTCGAATTCCCTTTCGAATTCATCGACTAATAAAACTAGTACGACATCATTTGCTTTTAATCTAATTGTTGTATTGTCAGTTTTAATGTAATTCAATTTCTCCGCTTGGGCATCTTCTGTAACCGCAATAAACTTCCACTTGTTATTGCCGTCTTTATTTAATGAATGAATAGATCTTCCTACAAGTTCGCTTGTTTCATCAATTTTAACTTTTAGAAATAAAGCTTTTGAATTAGCAATTTTATCTGTTTCCCAAGAATAAGGGGTTTCAAATAAATTTACAATCCTTTCTGAAACAATATCTCCGGGGTAAAATGTTTTAATTTCTGGGAAACCAAGTCTTCCAGGGTAATCTTTATACTTACTTTCTTTTAATACTACAACGGTTTGTATGCCAGGTATTCTTTCAAAATACATGGCTATTAGCAGATTCAATTGATCATCATCTGTACAAGCAATAAAAAAATTAATTGAATTTAAATCAATTTCATTAAAAGTTTTTAAATCAGCTGCATCACCTGATATAGCCATAATATCAATACTGTTTTTATTCTTAAGTTGATTAATTTTACTTATATCTTTATCTATGAGAGTGACATTATTTTCGATAGATAGTTCTTGAGCTAAATATCCACCTGTAGCTCCTGAACCTAAAATAATTATATTATTTGGACTTGATGATGACATATAATTCACCCTAAAAGGGCTTTATTAATATAATCTAATTTGTATACCTGCAACTAATGTTAAATGATTTGTAGAATCATCAAAATCAGTTCCATAGTTATTATATAAATGCACTCCTATGCTCATGTTATCTGAAATTACTCTATCTACCCCTGCACCAAGTTGAATTAGGAAGTAAGAACTATTATCGTCATTGTTGTTTTCTAAATCATTAACTAAAACACCGACACCGACTTCAACTGAAGGAATTAACTTTGGGTCTTCAGACTCAAGTATTTTTTTTATATTTCCTGTTAAACCAAAATTGGTTTCATCATCAGAATCTGCATAATAGATATGCGGTCCAATATATAGATCATCTTTATAAGGAATATCTAGTTTAGTATCTAAGCTATATCCTCCGGGATTCATAGAAAGTCCGCCGCCGATTGAAAAAATTGGAGTAGGGCCATAAGTTTCATTATAATTAAATTTTTCCTTTACGATATCTTCATCATTAGATGTAAAAGTTTCAGCTTGAGTTTCGCTTCCATATTCATCATCTATTTCTTTAGCGAAATTAACATTTGAAACCATAATAATAAATAAAATAAAAAATAGAAAATTTAAAACCTTCATTTACTTCTCCTTTTTTCTGAGATTATGTAGCTTAATGTAATCATTGTCAAGAATATTCTATATCTATAATATTTAAATTTATATTATTGTTGCCTCTGAACGTATCTCTTTGTAGGGTAAAAACAACATCAATGTTTTCTATATCTATATTGGATTTGTTGAAATTAAACCAAATAGCTCGAATTTTACAATTATCTTGACTTAAATACATTTCAAGGTGTTTATCTTTTAAAACTTTTTTTGATTCTATTTTAACATTTTTCGATATAAAAATAGGATATGGATTTCCTTTTCCAAAAGGTTCCATCTTCTCAATATCTGAAATTAAGCTCGTATTTATTTCAGAGAATTTAACTATTGAATCGATTTCAAGCGGTTCGCCAACATCAAAATCATAGTTTGATATAATAGATTCAAATCTATCCTCAAATTCTGGGATTTTGTCTTCATATATTGTGACACCTGCCGCGGCACTATGTCCACCAAATTGAATAAGTGTATTAGAGCATTGTTCAAGAACAGTATAGAGGTTTAATTCATTTGCTGTCCTAAGACTTCCTTTAGCAATAGAATCTTTTGATGAAAGTATTGCGCAAGGCAGACCATATTTTTTTACAATTCTAGAGGCGATAATCCCTAAAACACCAGGATGCCAATCTTGTGAGAATAAAACTAATGAAGATTTATCCGAATTTTTTTGTAGTTTTATTTCTGCTATTTTTTCAGCTTCATTAAAAACTTTTTCCTGTATTTGCTGTCTAATTTGATTATTAGATTGAAGAATTCCAGCAAGATGCTCAACCTCATTATCGTCGTCACTTGTAAGAAGACTTACAGCATTAGATGCTTTACCAACTCTACCCGCAGCATTTATTTTAGGTGCGATATCAAATGAAATATCTCTTATGGAAAACTTATCTTTTTTCTTAGATATCAAATGCTTTAAACCTTTACGTAATGTATTTTTAATTTCTTTTAAACCATTAAAAACAAAAATTCTGTTCACGCCAATTATTGGCATACTATCTGCAACCGTTCCAATAGAAACAAGATCCAGATACCTTGCCAAATTGGGTTCAATTCTGTTTTTAAAAAAACCAACATCTCTCAAAGAGGACCTAAGCGAAACAATTAAATTAAATACAACTCCAGCTGCACATATTTCCTTGAATGGGTACTTACAATATTCAAGTTTAGGGTTTATTATGGAATATGCATCGGGTAAATTTTCCGGGGCTGTATGATGATCAGTAATTATGAAATCCACTTTAAATTTTTTTGAATCTTCAATAACTTGATTTTCACTAATGCCACAATCTGTAGTAATAAATAGTTTATATCCTTGCGAGGCTAATTTTTCTATGGATTCAAAATTAATTCCATAGCCTTCTTCCAGCCTATCAGGATTATATGCTTTAACATTTGCGCCTATTGAATATAAAAAACTATATAGAATTGCAGTCGAAGTTATACCATCACAATCAAAATCTCCATAAACAACAATTTTTTCATTTTTATTAACTGCTTGAATAATTCTATCAACAGATTTTTTAATGCCATACATTAAATTAGGATTTGGTAGTTTTTCCAAAGTTGGTAGAAAAAAATCTTTGGCATCTTTTTGAGACAAAATTCCTCTATTGATTAAAAGTCTAGAGAATAGACTTGTTATATTTAAGTCTGAATTTAGTTTTTCAATTGTCAGGCTATCAACCTCTTTAAGATGCCATTTTTTTTTCATTACTAATCTTTAAGAGAAGATAAATATTCTAATGCGAGAATATATCCATGAAAACCAAACCCTGATATTACACCAATTGCTATAGATGAAATGTAAGAATTTTGTCTAAAATCTTCTCTGCTATATATGTTAGACAAATGAACCTCAATAAATTTAGCATTTATAGAAAGTAGGGCATCTCTAATTGCAATACTTGTGTGCGTAAAGGCTGCGGGATTAATTACAATATAATCATAATTAGAGGATTCTTGTATCTTGGAAACTATATTGCCTTCAATATTAGACTGAAAGAAATCGGTTTTAATATTTACTTCTAACCCTTTATTTTTTATTAGCTCATTTATTTTATCTAGAGTCAAATCTCCGTAAACATCTTTCTCTCTAGTTCCTAGCATATTTAAATTTGGTCCATTTATAAACAAAACATTCATGTTTCTAGATTAAAACAAATTATTAATATGTAAAATTTTATTGCCTAATTAAATATAATTCTGAGATTTTAAAAATATAGGAAAAGAAAATATAAAATAAGATAAAAATAATTATTTTTGCGAAAATTACATAATCATTTAATAAAACCCACGGAAAAAGGTTAAAAAGTAAATCAATAAGAAAAAGAGTTATAATACATAAAACAATAATTTTTAAGAGATATCCAAGCAAGCTAGTAAGTCTTAAGTTGATATTTTCGCTTGCCAAATTATAAAATAAAGAAAAAAATAACACTAATGAAGATGCAGATGATGCAAGCGCAAGCCCGACAAATCCCAAATCTAGTTTAAATGCAAATAAATAGCAAAAAATAATATTCCAAAATAAATTATAAATTGAAAGCTTAAAAGGAGTTTTTGTATTTTTATTTGCAAAAAAAACTTGCGTACATAATCTAACACCACCTATAAAAATTAATCCAGATGAATAGGCGAGTAATGCTTTTGAAGTATTATGTGAATCAATTGATAAAAACTCTCCTCTTTCAAATAAAATTTTGCATATATCTAACCCCCAAAAAATAAATATAATTGAACATGGAATTAATAAATAAAAAAGAAATCTCATTCTTTCATTTAAATAATCTGAAATTTTTTCTATTTGCTTTTTAGAAGAAAATTCAGAGAATTTGGTCAAAGATGTAACTGCGATCGACACGGCAAAAACTCCCAAAGGAAATTCTAGTAATCTTTCTGAAAGATAAAGGTATGTAATTGCTCCGTCTTCCATAAAAGAAGCAAATTGAGTATTTATTAAAATATTTATGTTATAAATTCCAAGTCCTAATACTTGTGGACCTACAACATATAAAAATTTTTTAGTTTTAGTATTAAAAATGTTAGAAAAAGAAACTCTGTAGCTTAGATTATTTGTATAAATGTATGGTAGTTGATATAGAAATTGTAAAATAGATCCAAACACAACTCCATAGGCAAGACTTGAAATCGTCATGTCAAATAAATAGAAACTTGATAGTAATACTAATATAATCCCTAAATTAAAAATTGTTGGAGAAAAAGCTGGAACAAAAAACTTGCTCTTAGAATTCAGAAGTCCCATATTAAAAGCTGATAAAGAAATGAAAAATAAAAATGGGGACATTATTTTTAGCAATTCTGAACTGATAAGAATTTTCTCATTCGTAAATCCAAATGCAAATAATCTGATTAATTCTTCGGAAAAATAATAAAAGGCTAAGCTGACTACAGAAAGCAGTAAAATAATTATGCTAAATATATCATTCCTAAATTTTTGAAATGAGCTAGCACTTGCGCTAATTATTTCATCTTTTAAAAATGGTATAAGTGTTGAGCTTAATGTTCCCTCAGCTAATAGCCTTCTAAATAAATTTGGTATTCTAAAAGCTACATAAAACGCATCAGTTAAATTTGTTGCACCAAAAAAAAAGGTGATTATTAAATCTCTTGTATAACCAAAGATTCTGCTTATAAAAGTTAGAATTGCTACGTTAATTGTTGAAGAAAAAATTTTAATTATTGTTTACCTTTAACCTTATAATTAATATAATTAAACAATAAGTCTTAACAAAAGTTAAGGTTTTAATTATAAAGGATACAGAAAATGGAAAATATTAAACATTTAGAAGAGGAAATATGGCAATTAGATTTAAAAGTTGATAACGAAATGGAATTCATAGCACCTTATCTTATAAAAGTTGGGGGTGAATACATTATTGTTGATGTTGGACCAAAATGTGGAATTCCTGAACTTGAAAGACAACTTTCTTTCCTAGGAGTTACCAAAGATAACCTTAAATATGTTTTTTTGACTCATATACACTTAGATCATTCAGGTGGTCTTGGAACTTTTTTAAAAAATTTTCCTAATACCAAAGTTTTAGTTCATAGACGTGGTAAGCCCCATTTAATAAATCCTGATAAAGTTTTATGGAAATCATCTCTTGATACACTTGGATGGGTTGCAGAAATGTATGAGAAACCTGATCCAGTGAAGGAAGAAAGTATTATAGCAATAAATGATAAATCTTTTGAAATTAACGTTAACGGGAATGATTTTATTTGGTATGAAACACCAGGACATGCAAGTCACCATTTTAGTTTTATGATGTTAAAAAACAAAATAATGTTTTGTGGTGATTCAGTTGGAATGTATATACCAGGTCTGAATGAAGCTTTGGTTCCCACTACCCCTCACCCCTACAGGATAGAATCAGGAATAGAATCTATTAATTTAATGATAAAGCAAAAACCTCAAAAGCTAGCATTTGCTCATCATGCCATAAGGCCGAATGCTGAGGGACTACTTAGAAAACATATTGATCAATTAAAAGCTTGGGAAATATGTGTTAGAGATTGTGTTAATAAGGGTATTACTAAAGAAGAAGAAATTGCAGTAGAACTTTCAGGAGTGGATAATGAGTCTGCACGATTATTCAAAGAATCTGAAAATTTTGGTGGATTAAGAAAAGCTCTTGTCGGAAGTATTACGGGATTCATTCATTTAGTCAGTCAGGAATAGTTTTTTGTTGGCTTGTCGAGCATCCTGATATTTTAAAACTAATCTGATTAGAAATCATATTTAGAATTTTCATATTTTTTTTTAATAAATCCATTGTTGTATAAATAGTAATTTCTGTTTTTTTATATTTTGATGCCCTAGGCCATCCAAGATGTTGATATAAAGAATATAGGTAGTTAAATAAAACTATCTGATTCCTATGCTCTAATTCAATTTTTATATGAGGCACTATAAAATATTATCTTATCTTATTGACTTTATTAAATAATTTTCTTAAAATTGTTCTAAGGCAGATTTTGTCATATTTTGGCATATTAGGAGTCAATAATGTTTAGAGGGCAATATGTTCACTCAATATCAGATAACGGGAGAGTTAGTATCCCAGCAAAATTTAGAGAACTATTAAATACAAAATATTCCTCTACTACAATTATTATTTCGATGTTCGAAAATTGTCTTTTAGCCTATCCAATAGTTGAATGGGAAAAATTAGAAGCTAAAATGATAGACCTTCCCTCCTTTAAAAAAGAAACTGTTGATTTTGAAAGGTATTTAATAGGAAATGCTAGCGAATGCCAGTTAGACAGCGAGGGTAGAATTAACATATCTCCAGTGTTTAGAAAAAATTTAAATTTTAAAAAAAGTGTTGTTTTTGTGGGTATTTTAACAAGATTTGAAATATGGGATCAAAAGTCATGGCAAAAAAATAAAGAATTGGGTTTTAAAAAATTTCAAAAAAGTAGAGATCATATTGATGAAATATAATCATTTTTCAGTTCTCGAGGAAGAAGTTTTATCACATGTTGATGACACAAAACCATCTATAGTTTTAGATGCTACTTTAGGTTTGGGCGGTCATACACTATCTATATTAAATAATAAAAAATCTGTATCTAATGTATATTGTATTGACCAAGACAAAAATAGCATTTTAATAGCCAAAGAAAGGTTAGAAAAATACTCTGAAAAAATAAAATTCATTAATGATAATTTTAAAAATGTTAATTCTCATATACATGAAAAGGTTGATTATATAATTGCTGATCTCGGCGTATCTACTTATCAAATAATGAATATGGATCGAGGATTCAGTTTTAATAGCCAAAATAGACTAGACATGAGAATGGATAGATCACAGGTTTTAGATGCATATCAAGTAGTTAACTCATACTCAGTGAACAGGTTATCAGAAATTTTAAAAGATTATGGTGAAGAAAAAAATCATTATAAAATTGCAAATCAGATATGTAGGTACAGGGAAAGAAAAGATATATTCTCATGCAAAGAACTTTCTGACTTGGTAAGTGCTTCATCACCTGGTGGTGGCAGACTAAATTCCTCAACGAGAACTTTTATGGCCTTAAGAATTGAGGTAAACAATGAACTGGAATGCTTAAAAGAATTTTTAAATAAATCAATTGAAATTCTTAATTCCGGGGGAAAATTAATAATAATTTCTTTTCATTCATTGGAAGACAGAATTGTTAAAAACTTTATGAAACATTGTGAGAAAAATTGTGTATGTGAAACCACAAAGCTAATCTGTGATTGCAAAAAAAAATCTACGTTAAAAATTTTGACGAAAAAACCCATTAGGCCAAGTCAAAAGGAAATATTAGTTAATCCAAACTCTAGAAGTGCAAAACTTAGGGTAGGCGCAATTATATGATTGATGTAAATAATATTGTATTGATAAAAAATAAATCCAAAATTTATCAAATAATAAAATCTATCTTTAGTAAATCATCTTATTTTTTTGTGATAGTGGCCTTGCTCCTATTAATTATTTCAACAAGAGCCTATATCACAAAAATTGGATATGAACTGGCAGTCAATAATGAAATATCAAAAGAAATTAAATTGGAAAATAAAATATTACATTCAGAAATATCAAAACTTAAATCGAATTCTAGACTAAAAAAAGAAGCGTTAAAAAATAATATGAAATTTCCAAAAAAAGAGGATATTAAAATATTAATTTATGAGTAAGTTAATTAATTCATTAAAAAAGGATGATATCAACTTTATAAAAAGAGTTAGGATAATTAACTCTTTGTTCATAATTATATTTTTAATAATAATTGGCAAGATTTTCTATCTTGGCATAATAGATAATGAAGCACCCTTAAAATTTTCTGCAGGTAAAAGTAATCCTTTTGTATTGTCCGGTGAAAGAGGAAATATTTATGATACGAACGGAGAAATTCTTGCGACAAGTGTGAAATATCCATCTATATTTATAAATCCGAGAGCCATAAAAGATAAAGATGAATATGCTAAGATTTTATCTAAAGAACTTGGTTTAGAATATAATTCTGTAAGAAAAAAATTAAACTCAAAAAAATATTTTGTATGGATTAAAAGATTAGTAAATCCAAAAGTTGGCAAAAAAATTCAAAAATTAAATCTCAAATTTGTTGGAATTCAAATGGAGTCAAAAAGAATATATCCATCAGATCATCTAGCTGGGCAATTATTAGGACATACAAATATTGATCAACAGGGAATGGAGGGGATAGAGTATGAATATAATAAATTGTTATCCGGTAAGAAAAAAACTATAAATATTTACAAAGATGGAAATGGAAAAGTTATTGCAGGAAATTCAATGAATAATTCTTCAAATAATTCTGGATCCAATTTAACATTAACAATAAATAGTAAATACCAGTTTATATTGGAAGAGGAATTAGAAAAAACTGTTAAAGACTCAGAATCCTTAAGAGGCTATGGTGTTATAATGAATCCAAATACCGGAGAAATTTATGCAATGGCATCATATCCTTTTTTTAATCCTAATAATTTTACAAAATATAATGAGCTATCCAAGAAAAACTTACCTATATGGAATTTGTTTGAACCTGGATCCATTATGAAAAGCTTCCTGGTTGCATCTGCTATAGATAATAACAATATAAATGAAACAACTATTATTGACTGTGAGAATGGCAAAAGAAAGATTGGAGGCCATACAATAAGAGATGTAAATCCAAAAGGTAAGCTTGACCCAGAAGATATTCTAAGATTCTCTAGCAATATAGGTGCATCGAAAATTATAGAAAAATTAACAGGAAAAAAGTATTATGAATATCTTAAATCTTTCGGATTTGGCAAAAAAACTAATATTGGATTACCTGGAGAGGGAATAGGAATGTTAACTACGCCTGATAAATGGAGTAAAATTAAATTGGCAAATATTAGTTTTGGCCAAGGATTATCAGTATCCTCATTACAATTAGCACGAGCATTGTCTATTATTGCAAATGGTGGAATTTTTATTGAACCGCATATTATAAAAAAAATTGAAAAAGCTGATGGGGAAATAATTTATTCATTTAAGCCTAAAAAAGAAAAAAGAGTACTAAAATATCAAACAACCAAAATAATAAGAGACATGTTAAAAGAAGTTGTTCAAACAGGCTCTGCTTTTAGAGCAAATATAAAAGGCCTTAACGTATCGGGTAAAACAGGTACTGCACAATTCGCTGAAGGCGGTAAATATCATAATGAAAGATTTATGGTTTCATTTATAGGCTTTGCACCTACTGAGCAACCCAAGTTGGTTACAGTGATAACAATAGACTATCCAAAGGGTCCTAATGCATATGGTGGTAGATGGGCTGCTCCAACTTTTAAAAGAACTATTGAAAAAATTATGATTGATGAGGAGCCTCCATCAAAGATTTCGGAAAGTAGAGATACTCCATCGTTTATTGGAAAAGCAAAAAAGGAAGCTATCAAATTAGCAAAAGAAAACAAAATTAAAATTAAAATATATGGAAATGGTTTTGTTAAAAGACAAGAGCCAGCTCCTGGAGAAGAAATTTCATACTTAGAGGAAATTAATATTTTTCTCGAACCTGGAATTTAGGATGTTTAAAACTGAGTCTTACCTAAAATTAAAAAAAATATCTAACATAACCAATTCCACAAAAAATATTAAAAAGAATTCAGCTTTTTTTGCAATTAAAGGGTCAAATACTGATGGAAATAAATATATAAGTGAAGCAATTAAACAAGGCGCAAAAATTATAATAAGTAATAACAAAAAAGAATTAAATAAAATTAAAAATAATGAGATTATAAAAATCTTTAGTGGTGACATAAGAAAATTTTATTCTGAAGAATGTAGTAGAGTAAATGATTATCCATCAACAAAGGTTAAAATTTGTGGTATTACTGGAACTAATGGTAAAACTTCAATAGCTACGATGCTGAGATACATATGGGGTGCAAAATATTCTGGCTTAATAGGAACAATTGAAAATTCTTATGGTTATCATAAAATTAAATCTGTTCTAACGACACCCGACACATCAGAACTAAACAAATTAATAAATAAAATGTGTAAATCAAAAATAAAAGAGATTTTTTTGGAAGTATCATCTCACGCCTTAGAGCAAAAAAGGGTTTCTTCAATTCATTTTGATACTGCAATATTCACAAATATAACCCAAGATCATTTAGATTATCATAAAACAATGAATAATTATTTTCTATCCAAACAGTTATTATTTAATTTCTATTTAAAGGAAAGTATAAAAAAGAAAAAATATGCCATAGTAAATATTGATGATAAGTATGGAAAAAGAATTCTTAAAAATAAAATAAAAGGTATTAAATATTTTTCTTACTCCATGAAAGACTCATCTGCAGATTTTTTTTTAAAAGAGATAATTAAAAAAAATATATATAATGAGTTATTAATCAAAAACAACAAAAATATATTTTTGTTAAAGACAAAAATGTTTGGAGCGTATAATTTTCAAAATATTTTAGCATGCTTTGCTTATTCCATGATTTGGAAAAAACCATATTCGGAAACTTTTGAAAAAATAAAAAAATTTAAAGGGGCAGCTGGAAGACTTGAACCAATTACGCTAAACAAATTAAAAGTATTCATTGATTATGCACATACGCCCGATGCATTAGAAAAAAGCTTGAAAGCCATACGAAGTGAATATGCAAATCATACAATTATATTAGTGTTTGGATGTGGTGGAAATAGAGACATTAGCAAGCGTAGCAAGATGGGTACAATAGCTGAAAGGTATTCTGATCTTATAATTTTAACCAATGATAATCCAAGGTATGAAACACCAATAAAAATTATTAGGGATATAAAGAGGGGTATTAAATCAAGAAACAAGGTAGTCACAATAATTAACCGTGAAAAAGCCATAATATCTGGTTTAAAAAAATTGAATAATAAATCAGTAATTTTGATAGCAGGCAAAGGGCATGAGGATTATCAAGAGATTAATGGGGAGAAAATTTCTTTTTCAGATCATAATGTTGTAAAAAATTTTATAGAAAATGAAAGTATTTAAAAAATATTTAAAAAATTTTATTCAAAATTATAGGGATACAATAAAAATATCAGACGACTGTAATTTTGAAGACATAAGAGAATTAACAACGGATTCGAGAAAATTAGCAAAAAATGATTTATTTATTGCATTAAAGGGTGAGAATTATAATGGAAATGAATATATAAATGAATGCATACAGAAAGGTGCTTCAATATGTATTGGAGAAGTAACTGGTGGTAATAAACTTATCAGTATAAAAAATAGTGAAAAATTTTTAGAGGACTTTGCAAAATATATTCTTTCTTTAGAAAAAAAAATTGTTGTTATTGGAATCACTGGAACAAATGGAAAAACCTCAACGAAAGAGTTTGCAAATTCTATTGTAAGCACTAAATACAAAACCCACTGTACCGAAGGAAACTTTAACAATAACTTGGGTTTGCCGATTACAATTTTAAATATGGATGAATCAACTGAAGTTTTAATACTTGAAATGGGTACAAATAATTTTGGAGACATAGAAAAATTGGCAAATATTGCAAACCCGGATATTGCCACCATAACAAATATTGGTAAGGGACACACTCTGAAATTAAAAAATAAGGATCAGATTTTTAGTGAAAAATTTAATATTACAAAAAATTTTTCTAAAAAATCAACTTTTATTTTTAATTTAGATGATCCTTTTTTAAAAAAGAAATATATGGATTTTAATTTTAACAAAATATCTTTTTCAATAAATCATAATAGTGATCTTAGAGCAATAGACATTAGTAATGATTTCCGAAGTTTTAAAATAATTAATCAAGATAAAAAAATTAATATTAATTTGAAAGCAATTGGTATAAGTAATATTTATAATTCTTTATGTGCGGCATCCATTGCATCAATATTAAATATAGACTTAGAAAATATTAAGGTTGGCTTAGAAAGGTTCTCTGGAATTAAAAATAGATTTAAGATTTTAGAATATAATAATAATAATATTGTCATTAATGATACTTATAATGCTAATCCAAATTCAATGTTAAATGCTCTTGAGATGACTAATAAAATATTTCCTTCAAAAACTAAGATCGCAGTCTTGGGTGATATGCTTGAGTTGGGTGAAATAGAAAAAGATGAACATGAAAAATTAGGAAACAATCTTGTAAAAAATGGTTTTGATAGAGTATTTATCTACGGTAATAATTATGATAATTATAAAAGAGGAATATCTGGAAAAATCGAATTGGAAAAAATTAATAGTCATGCTGAAATTGCAAACTACATAAATTTAAAAAAGATAAGTGACACTGTAATTCTTGTTAAGGGATCTAGAGGATCCAAGATGGAAAATATTTTGGAACATATTGGTGCATAATGTTTTATTTTTTATTTGAAAATTATTTACATTTATTTAATTTTTTAAATATATTTCAGTACATTACTTTTCGATCATTAATGGGGGGTGCTTTTTCTTTTGTATTTATTTTAACAATTGGAAAAAGCTTTATTCAATTTTTATTAAAAATCAAATCTAGAGAGAATATTAATAAATATCTTGATAATGAACATAAAAATAAAAAGGGCACGCCGAATATGGGTGGCGTACTTATAGCATTCACAGTTATGCTATCCATAATACTATTTGGTAATTTAGATAACTTTAAAATATTAATTTTGATTTTTTCATTTTTAGCATTTTTTATATCAGGCTTCTTGGATGATTATTATAAAATCAAAAATGGAAAAGGTTTTAATATTAAAACCAAGTTGGTTATACAAGTTTTAATATCCATAAGTGCTATATACTTTATAAAAAAATATACTGGCCCATTTCAATACCTGGATAGTCTTTTCAATATAGAATATGTAATTTTACCTTTCACTAAGGAAATTTTTAATATAGGAATATTATATTATTTTCTAATGGTTCTAATTATTTTAGGTTCTGCCAATGCAGTAAATTTTACAGATGGTTTGGATGGACTAGCTACAGGGAATTTGATAATTTCGTTTACAACTTTAACTATATTGACATATATTGCAGGAAATTTTCTATATTCATCTTACCTATACATTCCTTTCATAAATGATGTAGGAGAAATTTCAGTTTTTGTTTCATGTTTAATTGGGTCACTACTTGGATTTCTATGGTTTAATTCAAACCCTGCACAAATATTTATGGGTGATGCAGGATCAATTCCACTTGGTGGAACTTTGGGTATTATTGCAATATTAATAAAACAGGAATTCCTTCTTATAATAATTGGAGGCGTTTTTGTTGTAGAGGCATTTTCAGTAATCTTACAGATTTTATCTTTTAAATTATTCAAAAAAAGAATTTTTCTAATTGCTCCTATTCATCATCACTTTGAAAGGCAAGGTATAGCTGAATCAAAAATTGTAATTAGATTTTGGATAATAGGAGTTTTGTTTTCATTAATTGCAATTGCAACAATCAAAATAAGATAATCATGGATAAAAAAATATTAATTTATGGAATGGGGAAAACTGGAAAAGCAGTAAAAAAATTTTGTGAAAATAATAAAATTAAATATTTTACTTTTGATGACAATATAGATAAAAGAAACAGATTTGATAAATTAATTAAAAACACTTCAAAAATTATTATCAGTCCAGGAATTTCAAAATCAAATGAAAATATAAAATTTGCTATTAGTAAAAAAATTGATGTTATCAGTGAAATTGAATTTGCATCTAGTTATATAGAAAAACCATTAATTGCAATCACTGGAACAAATGGAAAGACAACAACTTGTTTGTTAACATATGCTTTGCTAAAAGATTTAGGCAAAAAAGTTTTCTTAGGAGGAAATATAGGAAAACCTCTTATATCCTCTTTGAATAGAAAAATAGAGTATGATTTATATTTAGTCGAATGTAGTAGTTTTCAATTACAATTTATAAATAATAAATTTAGTCCTTTTATTTCATTAATAACAAATCTTTCTCCAAACCATCTTGATCATCATAAAAATCTTAAAGAATATTATGACTCCAAATACAAAATTTTTTCAAATCAAAAAAGAAATTCATATTTTATTTCGAATATAAAAGATATCAAAAGAAAAAATAAATTTTTTGAAACAAAAAAAATTAATTTTATAACCAGCAGCTTAAATGAGAGCAAAGAATATATAATGTATAAAAAAATTAAAATTCATAAAAACAAGCTGAAACTTATTGGGGGCCATAACTTTACTAATATAGTAAATTCTCTAGAAATTCTTTCAATTTTTATTGAACCAAATAAAAAAACTTTGGATTGTCTTTATAAATTTAGCCCTCCATCTTTTAGGTTAGAAAAAATTTCAAATAAACCACATATATATAATGATTCAAAATCAACTTCACCTGCAGCCACAGCAAAAGCTTTGGATTCATTTAACGAAAAAATTTATTTAATTATGGGTGGTAAAGACAAAAACTTAGACTACATGAGCATAAAAAAAGTAATGAAAAGAAAAACAAAAAAAATATTCTTATATGGAGAAAATAAATTCAAAATATCAAGATATCTAAATGATATTAATTATGAAATATGTATAGATTTAAAATCTGCAGTTAAAAATTGTTTAATTCAAGCAAAACATAAAGACATTATTTTGTTTAGTCCTGGAACTTCAAGTTTTGATCAATTTAAATCATATATTGAAAGGGGGAATTCATTTAACTCTTATGTTAGACAATTTACTTAAAAATTTTGACCCTAGAATTATATTTATTTTTTCTATATTAATATTGTCCGCTTTTGGCTTAGTTATGGTTTTCAGTTCAAGTTCTGTTTTTGCAATGGAAAATCATGCCGATGCATATTTTTATTTAAAAAAACAAGCTATTTATCTCGTTTTAGGTTTAATCGCTTTTTCAGTTAGTAGCAACTTGAATACTTTTAACATAGAAAAGAATTACAAGTTTTATTATTTCATGGGTTTTTTAATTCTCTTTTTAGTTTTGATTCCAGCGTTATCAAAAACCGCGGGTGGGGCATCAAGATGGATAAATATTTCAGGCTTTTCAATACAGCCTATTGAGATTTCAAAATATCTTCTGTTAATTTTTATTTCTAAGCATTTAGTAATTAAAAAAGATAAAATAAAAATTTTCAAGGTTGGAATACTTTCTCCATTTATTATATCACTTCCTTATGTTCTCCTATTGCTATATCAACCTGATTTTGGAAATACAGTCCTATTGTTATCAACTATTTTTCTAATGATTATTATTGCGGGGGCAAAACTAAAGCATATTGTAATTAGTTTTTTGCTTTTAAGTTCATCATTCATCTTTTTAATATTTGCAGCTCCATATAGAATGAAAAGGCTGATGGCATTTCTTAACCCATATGAGGATCCTCACGGAACAGGTTATCAAATAATCCAGTCATTTGTTTCATTTGCAAATGGTCAATTCTTTGGAGTTGGCTTGGGAAATAGCTCGCAGAAACTCTTTTTTCTACCACAAGGACACAATGATTTTATATTTTCAATTATTGCGGAAGAATTGGGTTTTGCCGGATGCTTATTCACAATTTTCCTTTTTTTAATATTGTTTTATTCAATATTAAAAATTTTAAAAAGAAGTAAAGACTTATTTTCAAAATATTTAATTAGTGCAATCTTAATAATAACAACTATACAAGTAATAATAAATATTTCTGTATCTGTTGGGCTTATGCCAACAAAAGGGGTGCCTTTGCCTCTAATAAGTTATGGAGGGAGCTCATTAGTTTTTACCCTTGGGTCTTTGGGATTAATCTTAGGGCTTGATAAAAGAAGAAAATGAGAAAAAGTAAATTTTTGATTTGTTTAGGTGCTACGGGTGGACATATTTTTCCTGGTTTATCAATCGCCGAAGAAATAAAAAAAAGAGATGATGGCTCTGAAATAATATTTATTAATTCAACTAACTCCAATGAAGGTATGCCAAATATGAAAATTGATTACGAGTTAAAAAGTATTTATATAAAGGGTTTTGTAGGGAAAAAATTATCAAATAAGTTTAAATCTGTTTTTTCTTTACTAATAGGGACTTATCAATCGATCAAAATTATGAAAAAATTCAAGCCTGATTATATTATTGGCACTGGGGGTTTTACATGGCTCCCAATTTCAATAGCCGGTTTCTTTTTAAGAAAAAATATTTTTATTATTGAAGGGAATTCAGTACCTGGATTATCAAATAGAATCACATCAAAAGTTGCAAAAAGAATTTATATTGGTTTTGAATCAGCTAGAAAATTTTTTTCAAAAAAGAAAACTTTGTTAACAGGGTATCCTATTCGCAACTTAAGCAATATTTCTGAGGATCATAAAGATATTGATATTCTCGTTACAGGTGGAAGCCAAGGATCTAATAATTTAAATTTAAAATTTGCAACACAAATAGAAAGTTTGATTCAAAAACTCACAAAAAATGGAATTGATAAAATTTTAATTGTTCATCAAACGGGAATAAATGATTATGAAGTAATTAAAAATTTATATACCAAGCTAAAATCAAAGTATATTGGGGTCGATTTTTTAGTTGAACCATTTATAGATAATATTTTTAATTATTTAGCTAGAACAAAAATACTTGTATCGCGTGCTGGGGCGTCAACAATATTTGAAAGCTTGAAATTCAACCTTCATTCTATTCTAGTTCCACTAATGAATTCAACCGATAATCATCAATATAAAAATGCTATTGAAATGAAGGAAAAAAATTTAGCGGAAATATGGATTGAGAAGGAAGACCTGCACAAGTTAACAAATATGATCACTAATCATCTATTAAGTCCAGAAAATAATGATATTTTTAAAATTGAAAGAGAAAAAATGAAGAAAAAGAATTCAGCAAATATAATTGTTGAAGACTTAATGAGGGATTATGAAAATTAAAAAAATTCACTTTATCGGAATCGGTGGAATCGGAATGAGCTCACTAGCATTTTTTTTAAATAAAAAGTTTACCCTAACAGGTTCAGATATTGGATTAAGCCCGATTATAAAAAAACTTAGGAAATTAGGAGTTGATATAAATATTGGTCATTCAACAAAAAATATCAATAATCAAGATTTAATTGTTTATTCATCTGCAATAAATAAGTCGAATGTTGAGTTGGTTGAAGCCAAAAAAAGAAATATCACCACAATTTCAAGAGGCAAGGCTTTGGGTGAATTTACAAAGAATAAGAAAAATATCTGCATAACTGGAACGCATGGAAAAAGCACGAGTACTAGTTTTATTTCACAAATTCTTATTAATTCGGGAAAGGATATTAATGCATTTCTGGGAGCAATAGATAGAAAATTAAAAACAAATTTTATTCATGGTAACTCTAATATAAATGTTATTGAGGCAGATGAAAGTGATAATAGTTTTAATTTTTTAAAACCAGACTTATCACTAATAACAAATATTGATTATGATCATATGGATTTTTATGGATCTAAAGAAAAACTTTATGAAGCTTTTCAAGCTTTCATAAAAAAAACAACCAAGTGCGTAGTATTAAATTTTGATTGCAAAAATATTCAAAAAAATTTAAAAGGTCTTAAGTCAAAAAAAATAACCACCTTTGGTTATCAAAATAAAAAATGTGATTATTACTTTACAGAAAATATATTGGGATCATTAGAATTGTATCACGGGAAGAGAAAAGTAGGTGAAATCTTTACCAATCTAGAAGGGCTTCATAATCATTATAATTTAATTGGTGCAATAATCGTATGTATAAAGCTTGGGATAAGCTTTAAAAAAATTAGTAAATCAACCAATAAAATTTTGACTCCAAAACGAAGATTTGAAAATATTTTCAAAAGTAATAATTTTGAAATATATGATGATTATGCGCATCACCCTAGTGCAATTAGTAGTTTAAGAAAAATGCTCAATAAAAAAAAGGATCTATGTAAAAATTATCTTATATTTCAGCCTCATAGATACACAAGGTTCAAGGAGAGCTATTCGGATTTTATAAAAGAAATATGTCAGTGGGAAAATGTAATAGTCACTGATATTTATTCAGCTCATGAATCTAAAAAATCAAAAATATCATCTAAGGAATTTGTTAAACGGGTTTTAAAAAAGAAAAAAATAAATATTCAATATATTAGGGAATTTGATAAAATTATTGATAAAATGTATCTGAAATATAAAAAAAATAAAAATAAAATTAAATTAATAACAATAGGAGCTGGAGACGTCAATAAAATAGGATACAGATTAAAAAACATAATCAAGGAAAGTAAAGAACGTGCAAGATGATATAAGTAAACTTAATATTGAATTTTATAGAAACTTTGAATTATCTAAGTACTGCACCTGGAGATCAGGTTGTTTAGCAGATTATATTTTTTACCCAAAAAACTTAAATGATTTATATAAATTGATAAATCTTAAAAAGAAATTCTATATGGTAGGTAATGGGTCCAATACTCTTTTTCTAAATTTAAAAGATACGATTTTAATTAGTACCAAAAAAATGAATTCAATAGAGTTTGATGGCGAGTATGTTGTGGCAGAGTGTGGTACGGCCTTAAACGTAGTTATGAATAAGTCTTTAGATAAAGGCTTATTGGGCTTTGAATTTTTAACTGGTATTCCTGGAACAGTAGGTGGAGCTCTAATAACAAATGCTGGGGCAAATGGTGGGGAAATTTCTGATGTTCTAGTATCTGTATTTTTTATTAAAAATGGTAAAGAAATTGAAGTTAAGAAGGAAGAAATTGAATTTAAATATAGAACCAGCTCAATTAAAAGAAACGAAATTATTACAAAAGCAAAATTTCTACTTAGAAAAGGTGATCCTGATAAAGCTAGAATACAAATAAAAGAATATTTAAATCATCGAAATAATACTCAACCAGTTAGATGGCCTAGTGCAGGAAGTGTGTTTAAAAATCCTTTGCCTAACTATGCTGGGCTGATTATAGAAAATCTGGGCTTAAAGGGTCTATCAGTTGGTGATGCGCAAGTATCAAATATTCATTCCAATTATATAATTAATAAAAACAATGCATCACCAGAAAATATACTTAGTCTAGTTAATATGGTTAAAGATAAAGTATTAAAAGATACAGGAATTAAACTGGAAAATGAAATAAGAATTATAGATGAAAAATAAAATAAAATTTTATGCAATCTTCATAATAATATCAATTCCAATATATGGTTTATTCAATCCAATTTTCACTATCGTGAAAGAAATTGAAATATCAGGAATTAAATTAATAAGTAAAAATGAAATTATTCAATCTTCAGAATTAGAAAATAAAATTATTACAATTTTTAATAAGCAGACATTTTTAAATAATCTTTATAGATCTCAAGATATAAAAAAGGTTGATATTATAAAAAAAAGTTATTCAAAAGTGTTAATTTTAATAGAAGAAAGAGAATATGCTTTTGTTGTTAATCAAAAAGATGCAAAAGGTTTGATAGATGAAACTGGCAGTTTTTACCCAAAAAAGAATTTAGATAATTTTACGAATCTACCTATATTGTCCCTAGAAAAAATGGAAGATGCTTCAATAGGTCTAACCTTATTAAGCTTATTGAAAAAATATAAGTTAGTTGATAAATTTGAGTTATCAGAAATAAAAATTGACCAAATTTTAGGTGTACAAATTTATAGCATTGAAGGCCAAACAATATTGATCGGCACAAATGACTTTGATGAGAAAATTAAAAAATTAGAAATAATTATCTCTAAAGCAATCGATAAGAAGAAAAAAGCAGTTTTTATAGATTTAAGAGAAACTAGTAAAGGAGTTGTAAATTATAATCTTTAAGATTATAATGGAAAAAATGGCACAAAACGAAATTATTGTCGGACTTGATATTGGAACTACAAAAATTCTTTGTTTGGTTGCAGAGGTTGCCTCATCTGGTGATGTAGAAATAATAGGTGTTAGCTCTCATCCTTCTAAAGGATTACAAAGAGGAATCGTATTAAATATTGATAGTACTGTCCAATCTATAAGACAAGCAATAGAAGATGCCGAGAAAATGGCCGGTACTGAAATTACTAGTGTGATTGTAGGAATTGCTGGTGGCCATATTAGAAGTCTCAATGGACATGGCATGATAACGCTAAGAAATAGAGAAGTTACGCAAAGAGATTTAGATAGAGTTATAGAATCCGCAACTGCAGGTGCGCAACCAGCTGATAGAGAAGTAATCCATGTTATGCCTCAAGAATTCATTGTAGATGGAGAAAGAAAAATTAAGGATCCTATTGGTCTTTATGGTGTTAAGCTAGAAGCCAAAATTCATATGGTAACAGCTCAAGTTACTCAAGCAAAAAATCTAGTAAAATGTGTTCATAATTCTGGAGTAGATGTAGGATCATTAGTTTTAGAGCAGGTTGCATCTAGCGAAGCTGTTTTAACGTCTGACGAAAGAGATGTAGGAGTTGTATTGCTTGATTGTGGTGGAGGTACTACTGACATTGCCGTATTTTGTGATGGATCAATTAAATATACTAGCAATATTACTATTGGTGGCGACTTCCTTGATAATGATATTTCATTTGGATTAGGATCATCAAAAATTGTTGCAAAGGAAATTAAAGAAAGATATGGCATCGCGTCATCAGACCTTGTTGATAATGATGAAGAAATTAAAATTGATAAAATTGCAGGCGCAGGAAGAAAAAAAATATCAAAAAATGAGTTAGCAAATATTATTGAGCCACGACTTGAAGAAATATTCACAATGGCAAGAAGAGAAATTATGAGATCTGGATATTATGATATGCTTCCCGCGGGTTGTGTTATTACAGGTGGTTCAATGGCAATAGAAGGAGCAGATTATTTAGCCCAAAAAATTCTAAACATGCCAGTAAGGCTAGGTGTTCCTAATCAGATATCTGGATTAGAAGAACTTGTTTCTAAACCTGAATGTGCTACTGGAGTAGGACTTTTAGTATGGGGCTCAAAAAACGCATCCTCATCTAAAAATCAAAAAATTAGAATACGAGAAGCGCAAGTTTTTAAAAGAGTTATGAATTCAATGAAAACTTGGTTCGCTGAATTATTTTAGTAAAAGCCTATTATTTAGATTTCTTTAAGATATAATACTAAATATAGTGTTATCGATGTTCATTTTACACTATATATAGTAATTAAGGAGCTTTTTATGGCCACTTTTGAATTTTCAGGTGCAATTTCAGGTTCTCAAAATGATTCTCTTTTTGAAACATTAGGTGCAAAAATTAAAGTTATTGGGGTTGGAGGTGCAGGCGGTAATGCTATTAATTCAATGATTTCAGAAAATATCAATGGAGTAGAATTCATAGCTATTAATTCTGATTTTCAAGACCTTCAGAAATCTAAATCAAAAAGAGTAATTCAGATTGGGAAAAATATTGCGAAAGGACTTGGTGTCGGAGGAGATCCTACTTTAGGCAGCGAATGCGCGAAAGCAGATCAAAACGATATAACAGAAGTGCTTCAAGGTTCTGATATGGTTTTTATCACAGCCGGAATGGGTGGTGGAACTGGAACAGGAGCATCTCCAGTTGTGGCCAAGCTCGCGAAAGATGCTGGCGCCCTGACTATTGCAATTGTTACAAAGCCTTTTGAGTTTGAAGCAAATAAAAGAATTGATCAAGCTGAAATTGGTATAAAGGAACTAACAGATGAAGTTGATTCAATTATAGTTATTCCAAACGATAGATTAAAAGAAGTTCAACAAATTTCAGGTATTGTAGATTCTTTCAAAGCAGCAGATAGCGTATTAACTAAAGCGGTTAGAGGTATATCCGATATAATTGTTGGTTCAGGATTTATTAATGTAGATTTTGCAGATGTTAAAAAAATCATGACAGAAAGTGGGGGGAAAGCTCTTATGGGAACTGGAGAGGGCGAAGGAACATCCCGAGCTGTTGAAGCAGCAGAAAATGCCATAACAAGTCCATTGCTCGAGGATATATCCATTGATGGTGCAACGGGTATTTTAATAAACGTTACAGCATCAAGTAATTTCACAATAGATGAATTAAATGAAGCATGTAATCATGTAAAATCGAAAGCTAGTTCGAGTGTAAATTTAATTTTTGGATTAGTTTTAGACGAGTCCCTAGGTGATAAAGTAAGAATAACCGTTATTGCTACAGGTATAGATGGCATGGAGTCATTAAAAATCGCGAACCAAATTGTTGAAAGTGATCCCAATCAAGTCAGTTTTGATTTGGAGCAAAAAATTGATAACATAGATGAAAATATTTCTAAAACTAATGACTCTAATGGGAATCCAGATTTAGATGACTTGCATCCACTAGGTGATGATGAACATTTTGAGATTCCGGCATTTTTAAGAAAAAATAAAAAATAATTTTACTTTTTGTCACTCCATAGTGATTCGAGATTATAATATTCTCTAGTTTTTTTATGGAATAGATGAATCATAATTTCTCCCGTATCAATTATAATCCAGCTAGGTGAAGAATAACCATCGGTCCTAGTTAAAACTTTTAATTCTTTTTTCAATTTTTCATTAATGTGTTCATAGAGAGCTTTTACACCTCTCTCTGAATCCATGCTGGCAATAATAAGAAAGTCGGTAAAGCTTGATAAGTTTTTTACATCTAAAGCTATAGGGTCAATTGCTTTTCTTTCTTTGAGCTCCTCCAAAACATAATCAATTATTTTTTTTGTTTTTATCATTAACTGTATAAACCATTATCGATTATATATTTATAAACTTCTGTGGGCAATAACATTTTTATTTTTTTTTCGTCAAATTTTTTTAAAGCATTTCTGGAATCTGAAGATGAAGCGTCAATACTATTTTTCAAAGTTAAGCGCAAAATTTTTCTTTTACTTTTCAAATTATAATTAACTTTTATAGATTTGTAATTCATTTCATGCGAATATGATTTATCTAATTTTATTATATTGCTAATATTCGATTGAAATCCAGGTCTTTCAACTAAAACAAGATCTATTAAACTAAGAATTTTTTTTGATTCAAACCAATTATGAAAACTATCTGCATAGTCTGATCCCAAAATTAGAAAGTAATTTGCTTTATTATTTTTGGAGATGATTTTTTTTAAAGTTTGGTATGTATAATTTTTTTTAGTGCAATCACTTTCTATATCTGATATTAAAAAATTAATTTTTTTATTTAATGCTAGATTAATCATGTTTTTTACATGTATAAAATCAGATCTTACTGAACTTTTTTTATAATGGGGATTTGAGTTAGGAACGATTATTATTTTATTAAAATTTAACATCTTGGTTGTATTTATAATTAAATTTACATGACCCAAATGAATAGGGTCAAAAGATCCTCCCAAAATTCCTATTCTCGTCAATTGATTCTCACCAAAATTGAATTTCCAATTTTATTTATTTTGTCTATTTTCTTTTCTTTAATTTTATTAAGTTCGTCCATTGTATCACATAAGCCTAATCCACTTTTCCCAATAAAAATTTTAGAATAATAAATTAACATTTCATCCCATAGATTCTCTTTCAAGAAAGATGAAAATACGCTTCCCCCACCCTCAACTAACAATCTTTGGAAATTAAGTTTAAGAAGATGTTTGAGAATATTTTTAGGAGAAATTTTTTTTAATTTTATAACAATGATTTTATTTGATTCTAGAATTTTAATTTTTTTTTCAGGTGCCGATGTTGCGCAGAAAATTATTGGTTTTTGAGATTTATTTTTTAAGACATTACTTTCAATTGGTATTCTTAGATTCGAATCCATAATAATAGGTGTTGGCTGTTTAGCCATAATATTTTTTCCTCTATAATTTAATTTTGGATTATCTTTAATTATTGTATTAATACCAACCAAAATCGCATCATAATTTTTTCTGATGTTGTTGGCATGTTTTCTTTGTATCTCGTCACCTATAGAATTGTTTGATATTTGGTTAGTATATATTTTCGAATCAAGGCTAGTACAAATCTTAAGTGTGACAAACGGTCTATTGTTTATCTTAATACTTTCAAAGCCTCTATTAATCTCTTTAAGCTTGTTCTTTAAATTAATTTGAGAGACTTTAATTTTATTTGATTCTAATTTTTTAACTCCATTCCCATTTACTTTTGGATTTATATCATATTCCAAAAAATAGACTTGTTTTATGCCTTTGCTGATAATGGCATTTACGCATGGTGGAGTTTTTTTATTCGTATGGCAACAAGGTTCAAGAGTAACGAAAAGTGTGGAACCTTTAACGCTGTATCCTTTTGACTCAGCATCCTTAATCGCTACAATTTCTGCATGATCCCCCCCAAAGTCAGAGTGAAAGCCTTTTCCAATAACCCTATTATTTTTAACAATTATTGCACCCACAATTGGGTTTGATCCCGTTTTGTTAATACCTTTTTTGGCTAAACTAATTGCCATTTTCATATATTTGTTTTTTTGGTTTAAATCCATAATTATTTAAAAAGTGCATCTCCAAATTCTTTAGAATCAAAAGGGATCAGATCTTCAATCTTCTCACCTACCCCAATAAATTTAATTGGTAAATCATAGTCATTTGAAACAGATATTGCAAAACCTGCTTTTGATGTACTATCGAGCTTTGTAATAACAACCCCTGTAAGACTAATGGTTTCCTGAAATTTTTTAACTTGGGCTAGCGAGTTCTGACCCGAGGTGCCATCAAGCACTAAAAGTGATTCAGTTGGAGGTTTACTCGTTTTAGAAGTAATGATTTTCTCTATCTTAGAAATTTGTGACATCAAATCCGAATTATTAGAAAGTCTCCCAGCAGTATCAATAATTACAATATCTACTTTTTTATCTTTAGCAAAATCAAGAGCAGAAAAGACGACACTTGCTGGATCTTCCTGGTCTGATGAAAAAAAAATAGAGTTTGATCTTTCAGACCATACTCTTAATTGGTCTACAGCAGCTGCTCTAAATGTGTCTGCAGCAACGAGCATAATTTTTTTATCTGTAATTTTTGATAATAATAAAGATAACTTACCAACGGAAGTGGTTTTACCACTACCATTTACACCTGAAAATAATATAACATTTAACTCATCTTTCAATACAAGCTCGGGGTCTCTCATGTTGAGAATTTTAATTACCTCCTCATTTATCAAGCTTAAAAAAAACTCTTCTGATGGATCACGGTTAAATTTTTCAGCTTCAAGTCTTTTTTTTATTTTTTTTATTAATTTTTCTGATGTTGTTATACTTATATCAGATAATATTAAAGCATCTGTTATTTTTTCGTATGAATCCTCATCAATTTCAATTTTACCTCCTAATACAACAGAAACTGTTTGCTTAATACTTGCACTTGACTCAGTAAGTTTTTCTTTCACGGAAGAAAAAAAATTCTTTATTTTTTTAAACATTAAAAATATTCTGAACTTTTTTGATCAATTTATCAATAAAGATGTTAAACAATCCTTAATCATTTATAATATTCCATTAATATATGAGTGATCAATTTGTACACCTTCATCTTCATTCTCAATACTCACTTCTTGATGGTGCAATCAAATTTGATGAATTATTTGACGAAGTTGAAAAACAAGGAATGTCATCAGTCGCTCTAACCGATCATGGGAATTTGTTTGGTGCTTATGATTTCTATAAAAAAGCAAAAGATAAAGGTATCAAGCCTATTGTAGGGTGTGAATTATATATTGCAAAAGATCATTTAAATAAATCCTCTGAAAACAACAAAACCCATCATTTGACTGTACTTGCAAAAAATTTACAAGGTTATGAAAATTTATGCACCCTGGTCTCAATTGGTCATCTTAAAGGTTTTTACAGAAAGCCAAGGATAGATAGAAAGCTTTTATTTGAATACAGTGATGGATTAATAGTTCTTAGTGGATGCTTAAACGGTGAAGTGTGTCATAACATTTTAAAAGGTAGAAAAGATGAGGCGATTAAAATTGCAGCTGAATATAAAAATATACTTGGTGATCGATATTTTATAGAAATACAGGGCACATGTCTGAAGGAACAAGTCAGGGTTAATAAAGTTTTGAAGGAAATTGCAGAGAAACTAGACATTAAAGTTGTTGCTACAAATGATTGCCACTATCTTACAAAAAATGATTACCACTCACACGATACGTTACTATGTATTCAAACAAATTCATTGGTCAAAGAGGAGAGAAGATTTAGATTTAACGGCAATGAGTTTTATCTGAAATCAAAAGATGAAATGGTTGATGCATTAGAGGGAGATCAAGAATCTGTTGAAAACAGTTTATTGATTGCTGAAAAGTGTGACTTAGATTTTGGTGAAAGTAATTACAAGTTACCAATATTAGATGAAGAGATTAAATATGATGGAATAAGAGAATTTGCTAATAAGTCATTATTTGATCTGATCAATAATAATATTATTTCGTCTGCGGATTTAAATATCTATCAAGAAAGAGTGAGTCATGAAGTAAGTATTATTGAAAAAATGGGATTTGAAGGATATTTTATGGTTGTTTCAGATTTTATAAATTATGCAAAAAAAAATTCAATCCCAGTTGGTCCTGGAAGAGGAAGTGCTGCTGGTAGTTTAATCGCTTTTTTATTAGGGATAACTGAAGTTGATCCAATAAAACATGATCTCATTTTTGAAAGATTTTTAAATCCTGAAAGAATCACTATGCCAGATATTGATATAGATTTTTGTGGTGAGGGTAGAGATGAAGTAATAAATTATGTTTCAAATAAATATGGTAAAGATAAAGTTGCGCAAATTGGAACCTTTGGAACAATGTCCTCAAAAGCCGTAGTTAAAGATGTGGGAAGAGTTTTAGGCCTATCTTTTTCTGATGTCAACAAGCTTACTAATATGATTCCATCGTTTCGTGGAAAAGTTTATAGTCTTGAAGAATGTTATAAAAAAGTTAAAGAATTCAGAGAATTAGTAGAAAAAGATAACTCATATACTGAACTGTATAATTTGAGCGTGAAATTAGAAAATTCAGTGAGACATTCCTCAACACATGCAGCAGGCGTTGTAATTTCAAATGAGCCATTGGAAAAAATGATACCCCTCTACAAAGGGTCTAAAGATGAAATTGTCACACAGTACGATATGAATGCAGTAGAAGAATTGGGTTTCGTAAAATTTGACTTTTTAGGTTTAAAGACATTGACAGTCATTAAAAAAGCGAAAGATTTTATAAGATTAAACAATGAAGATATAGATAATGAAATTAGCACAGCTGATTTGAATGATCCTAAAATATATGAATTACTTTCAAAAGGGTTAACAAGAGGAATTTTTCAAATTGAATCTTCTGGTATGAAAGATGTTCTAAAAAATTTAAAAGCTGATAAATTTGATGATATTGTTGCACTTCTTGCATTATATAGGCCTGGGCCTCTGGATAGTGGAATGGTAGATGAATATATATTAAGAAAAAATGGAAAGAAAAAAACTGATTATCCTACTCCAGAACTCAAAGGAATACTTGAGGAAACTCATGGATTATTTGTTTATCAAGAACAGATTATGAAAACAGCCTCAGTTCTATCAAGTTTTACTCTAGGAGATGCAGACCTATTAAGAAGAGCTATGGGCAAGAAAAAAGCCTCTGAGATGAAAGCACAGAGAGAAAAATTCTTATCGGGCGCAAAACAAAATAATTTCAAAGAAGAATTGGCTGAAAATATTTTTAACACAATGGAAAAATTTGCTGAATATTCATTTAATAAAAGTCATAGCACTGCATATGCATATATTACTTTTCAAACTGCCTATCTAAAAGCATATTATCCTTGTGAATTTATGGCTGCTCTTATGACCACAGAGATTAATACTTCTGAGAAAGTTGTTTCAGATATAAGAGAATGTAAAGAAATGGATATTACAATTTATCCTCCAAGTATTAATGAAAGTGGATCAGGTTTTACGCCTTTAAAAAAATCCATTAGGTTCGGATTAAATGCCGTTAAAAATTTAGGCACTAATATTGTCAAAAACATTATTGATCTTCGCGAGTCTCAAGGAGATTTTAAGAATTTATTTGAGTTTTTAGGTCTAATGGATTCAAGGAGGTTAAATAAGAAAACTTTAGAAAGCCTTATTAGATCAGGAGCGCTTGATGAATTTGGTTTTAACCGAGCAACACTATTCAAAAATATTGATAAACTTCAATCAAATGTTGGGATCAACAACAAAGATGCAAATCCTGACCAGGAAAGTCTTTTTGATAATGATCAAATATACCAAATACCTGACCTTGATATAGTAGATGAATGGGATATTTTTAATTTATCAAAATTTGAAATTGAGACATTAGGTTACTCAATAAGTATTAACCCTTTGTCTGCTGTTGAAAAAAAAATCAAAGAGATTAATTCAAAAAGTATAATGGAAATTAAGACTCTTAAGGATAAATCTCCTGTAACCGTAGCTGTTTATATCACTTCTATAGATATAAAAACTTCCAAAAAAAATTCCAATAAATATGCATATGTAAATTTTGAAGATTCAACTGGAATTTTAGAAGGAATTGTATTCAATGATGAAATTTTAAAATACGAACCACAATTAGAGCTTGGAATCCCACTGCTTGTGTCGGGTTATATAGAAAACAGTGATGAAAACATAAAATTAATTGTAAATAGTGTGAATGGCAATGAAGCTATTAAAGAGATAAAAAATATAAATTTGCCTTTAAAAATTAATATTTCAAGAAATATAACCTTAAATGAATCCAAAAAGCTTAAAAAGCTTTTTGAAAAGTATCCTGGTGATTCAATAGTTGAAATAAATCTTTCAAACAGTGGTTTAAAAGCCAGAATTGGCATAGAAGATTATAAAGTCGAAAACTGTGATAAGCTAAAAGAAGAGATTCAAGAATTTAATTTTTCTAGCTATTGATTTTGTTCATCCAATATTTTTTTAATTTTCTCTGGTTCACTAGTTGCTATAAAAATTTCTTGATTTAAATTTCCCGAAGAAGCATTAAGCTTACATCCTACAATAATATTTCCAGCACCTTGAATAACTTTTCTTCCCCATCTAACCCTTAATACTTCTCCTGTGCCCTTCCCGACTTTTATAGCACCTGGGGTAATTAAATTTACAGATTCTATTGGCTCTATATACTTTCTTAAAAAATTATCTAAATTCTTAATTCTTCCATGCTTTCTCATTATTTTTCCATTTCTATTTTTTTTTAACATAACTATTCAATCTCCTCCAAGTCGGAAACAAATACTTTCTTTTTAATACCAGAATCAAATACGACTGTTACAACATCTTCAAAATTATCATTATCATTAGTATCAATAAAACCATTCCCGAATTTATAATGAAATACTCTTTCGTTTGATGTAGTTTCAGAGATAGCATTGATCTCTAAAAGATCATCGGATTCGATAATTTCATCTAAGAACTGTGACATTGATGCATATGTTATTGATCCAAACATTCTTCTCATTTTACAATATGAAAGATTTAATGAACTTATAGCTCTGGTGAAAGCAACATAACAAAGCCTTCTTTCTTCTTCTATCTCACTTGTAGAGTACATAGACCTTGAATGAGGGAACAGTCCTTCCTCAATCCCAACTACATAAACACAAGGGAACTCGAGGCCCTTTGACAAGTGAACTGTCATAAGTGTGACAAAAGATTGGGAATCTACCATCTCATCTGTAGATGAAGAAAGCATAAGAGAATTTAAAAAATCACTTATATCATTAGAATCCGAAGATAACTCAAATTCGGCAATATAATTTAGAAACTCTGAAACATTTCCAAGCTTATCATCATCTTTAAGATAATCAAAATATCCTAAATCAATTAGAAATTTTTCAAAAGATTCTGATATAGATGAAAATTCATCTAAGTTTTTTTTAAAATTTTTAATGCAATTTTCTAAGAGTTCTAGACTTTTTATAATTTTTTTTGAAAAAATATTATTTTCAATAATGTATGAAAATAATTTATAGTAATTTTGGTCTTCCTGTATTGAGATATTCTTAATTTTTTCTATTGTTTTTTTGCCTATACCTCTTGATGGTAAATTTATAATTCGATCAAAGGCAATCTCATCGTCAGGATTTACAATAAATTTAAGAAAAGAAATGCAATCTTTGACTTCAGATCTTTCGTAAAAACTTATGTTTCCGTAAATTTTATATTTAATATTTGCTTTTCTTAATTCCTCTTCTAATACTCTGCTTTGGGCATTAGTTCTATAAAAGACAGCTACATCTTCATACTTATAAAGATCAAGATTTTTCATAATTTCCCTAGCAATATGCTTCGCCTCTTCTCTGTCATCATTAAAACTCCATAGTTTCACATTTTCTTTTTTAACATTTTCTGTCCACATGTTTTTCTCTAGCCTTTCAGAATTATTTGATATAAGGAGATTTGAGACATTAAGAATTTGAGGGGTTGATCTATAATTTTGCTCAAGCTTATATATTTTCGTTTCAGGATAAAATTTTTTGAATTGTAGAATATTTTCTATATTTGCCCCTCTCCATCCATATATAGATTGATCCTCATCACCTACAGCGAACAAATTTTTATTAATACTAGAAATAATATTTATTAACCTGAACTGTATTATGTTTGTATCTTGATATTCATCTACAAAAACATATTTAAATAATTTTTGAATTCTTTCTTTAAAATTTTTATTAATGGTTAAAAGTTCGTAGAATTTCAAAATCAAGTCTCCAAAATCCATAGCATTTAATGACTCTAGTTTTGACTGATAAGTTTTTATAATCTGTTCCTCTTTATCATCCTCAAATTCCCATTCATCATAAAGCAAAGAATTCTTGAGGCTGTCAATTTTTCCTCGAATTCTTGATGGTTCATATTTATTTAGATCTAAATCATTAATTTTAATTATATTTTTAATTATTTTTAATTGATCTGTTGGGTCATATATCGAAAAATTTGAATTATAATTTCCTTTCAATAATTCAAAGTTCATTCTTAGTATCTTGTATGAAATTGAATGAAAAGTTCCCATCCAAGGAAAATCTAATTTTGAACCTAAAATCTTACTGATTCTAAAAATCATTTCTTTTGAGGCTTTATTGGTGAAAGTTAAAGCTAACAATTCATTGGTTCCGCATTTCTTGTTTTTGATTAACGAAGCTATTTTAATTGTTAGAACTCTGGTTTTCCCAGATCCTGCGCCTGCGAGAACAAGTGCAGGGCCATCTTCATGCTTAATTGCATCTAATTGGTTAATATTCAGTTTTTCGTCTAAATTATTCAAAAAATTCTTTAAATCAGTCATTTAATGTTTAAGTTTATACTATTTTCTTGACAAAGTGGCTATCATGTTTATCTTCTAGGGTATTAAATGTTTAATTAATTTTTTTTTGGAGGGTTTATATGAATATTAAACCTTTATATGATAGATTATTAGTAAAAATTAATAATCCTGAACAAACTACAGAAGGCGGTATTATCATTCCTGATGCTTCTCAGGAAAAACCGCAAGAGGGGACAGTCGTTTCTGCTGGTAATGGACGTTTGCTAGACGATGGAACTGTTAAACCTCTTGATATTAAAGAAGGTGATACTGTACTTTTTAATAAATATGGTGGAATGGAACTTTCTCTTGGTGATGGAGATTATATTTTTCTTAAAGAAGATGAAGTTTTAGGTGTTATTGAGTAATTAAGGAGGTTAAATTATAAAATGGCAAAAGATATTTTATTCGGAACTGAGGCGCAATCTTTAATAAAGGATGGTGTAGATAAGCTTGCAGATGCTGTAAAAGCTACGCTAGGTCCAAGAGGGAGAAACGTTCTCATAGAAAAAACTTTTGGTGCTCCAGTAGTTACCAAAGATGGTGTAACTGTAGCAAAAGAGATAGATTTAGATAATAAATTTGAAAATATGGGCGCTCAAATGGTTAAAGAAGTTGCTTCTAAAACAAATGATGTTGCTGGTGATGGAACTACAACTGCAACTGTTCTAGCTCAGGCAATATTTCGCGAAGGAATGAAACTAACCGCAGCTGGACATGATCCAATGAAACTCAAAAGAGGTATTGATAAGGCCGTTTCTGCTACAATAGAAGAAATAAGAAAGCTTTCAACACCTGTTAAAAGCAAGGAAGATATTGCTGCTGTTGCAACTGTATCTGCTAATGGAGAGGAAGAAATTGGTGATATTATTTCTGATGCAATGGAAAAAGTTGGTAAAGACGGTGTTATAACAGTAGAAGAAGGAAGAAGTCTTGATACTACTTTAGATGTTGTAGAAGGTATGCAATTTGATAGAGGATATTTGAGTCCTTACTTAGTTACAGAGCCTGAGCGTATGACAATTGAATTAGAAGACCCATTTATATTAATGTATGAAAAGAAAATTGCTAATATGAAAGATTTAGTCCCTCTTTTAGAAGAAGTGGCTAAAACTTCTAAACCTGTACTAATATTAGCTGAAGATATTGAAGGTGAGGCTTTAGCAACTCTTGTAGTCAATAAAATGCGTGGAACTCTTAAGTGTGCTGCTGTAAAAGCACCTGGATTTGGAGATAGAAGGAAAGATATGCTAGCTGATATCGCGGTTCTAACTGGTGGGACTGTAATTGTTGAGGAAGCAGGTATGAAATTAGAATCTGCTAACATTCAACATTGTGGAACTGCTAAAAGAGTAGTAATCGATAAGGACAATACAACTATAGTTGGCGGATCCGGGAAAAAATCTGAAATAACTTCAAGAATTACGCAAATTAAAGCTCAAATTGCTGATGCATCAGGTGAATATGATAGAGAGAAACTTCAGGAAAGATTAGCAAAATTAGCTGGTGGTGTCTCTGTTATCAATGTTGGCGCAGCAACTGAAGCCGAAATGAAAGAAAAAAAAGCTAGAGTAGAAGATGCACTTAATGCAACCAGAGCCGCTGTTGACGAAGGTATTGTTCCAGGCGGTGGAGTTGCTTTAGTAAGAGCAATCGCGTCTCTAGATAAATTTAATACCGGTGACGATGAAGAACAAGCTGGTGTAAATATTATAAAAAGAGTACTAGAAGAACCTATAAGAGGTATTGCTAGTAATGCTGGAGCAGATGGATCTATAGTCGTAGAAAAAATTAAAGAGGGCAAAGGCAACTTTGGTTTTAATGCTTCAACTCTAGCATATGGCGATATGCTTAAAGCAGGAATTGTTGATCCTGCTAAAGTAACAAGATCTGCAATTCAAAATGCAGGAAGTGTTTCATCTTTACTTCTCACAACAGAAGCTATGGTTGTTGAACAACCACAAGAGAATGATGGTGGTGGTGCTGGCGGTCCTGCTGCCGGTGGTGGAATGCCTGGTATGGGTGGAATGCCTGGTATGATGTAATCTAAATAAGCAAAAATTAAAGGGGCTTTAAAAGGCCCCTTTTCTTATAAATTATCTTTTATAAACATATGATATTCTAACTCTTCAATATAAACATTCTTAATATTATTTAAAACTTTTTTCATATCATTTTTTTTGTAGTTTTTTGATAAATTTTTAAGTCCATAACCAATATCTTTCCATATATCCGAGATGTTGCTCATTTTTGAATAAAGCTTTAGATCATATATTTTTTTTGATTCATCCTGAGCCAACTTTAAAAAATCAGAATAAATACATCTAAAACCAGATCCTTTTGAACCTCTTTTGACAATTATTTGGTATGCAAATTTAAAAATATTTGCAGAGTCCTTGTGATCGGACCATTTATCAAAATTACCAATCCAATCCAAAATTGAAAAAATCGAACTTGTTCCTCTAAGACTATTTTGTCCATTAATAAAATTTTCAGAATTTAACTTCACGGATATTTCTAATTGTTTTTTTAAATTTTTAAAAGGTTTAAAACTTTTAACTGAAAACCAATTATAGTTAAGTGGATAGGGCTCTGCTTTTGATGATCGTGCTAAAGATAAATCATTTGATGATACAATTTGGAGCTCTTTGAAATTAGTATCTGAGAGATAGAAACTATCATGCTCAGTGTTGTATCCAACACATACAACAACATGTCCAGGAAAATGGATATTAGAGTTATAATATTTTAAATAATATAAGTCTGTCTGAAGAAAAACTGGATGATTTCTTTTTAATTCACTTATTAATTTATTTTTAGCAATTCTACCATTACTTTCAGAAATCCATTTTAGGTTTTTTTTGTTTTGATGAGAAAAAAAAATTGGCTCCATATTTGGCGCTCTTAGATGAATAACTTCGGAGGGCTTTGATTTAGTTAATTTATTATAGAAAAAACCCAATCCACAACCAATACCAAAACAAATTTCTTCTGGATAATCAACGCCGAAAAAATTTATTACATTTCTTATTGCTGAAGATCCACAATGAACTCCTGTAAGGTTATTCCATTCTAAAATTTGCATTTCATTCCAATAGCTTTTTCAATTTTATCTTTAACATATTTTTGAAGAATATTTAAATTTTCGATTGAGTCACTTTCAAAACGCATTGTCAAAGCAGGCTGAGTATTTGATGCTCTTATTAATGCCCAGCCAGATTCATTCTCTAATCTCATCCCATCAATCTCGGAAATTTTATAGTCTCTTAAATCAGATTGAAATTCTTTAATGATTTTATCTACAGCACTAAATTTTTCTTCCTCTGAGAACTCAATTCTAAATTCAGGAGTAGTGATTACATTAGGGATTTCGCTTAAAAAATCGGAAAGTTTTTTGTCTGAATTTGAAATAATTTCAATCAATCTTAAAGCTGCATATAATGCGTCATCATAGCCGTAATGTTTATCCTTGAAAAAAATATGTCCACTTAATTCACCTGCTAATAATGCATTTTCTTCTTTAATTTTTTCTTTAATTTTCGAATGACCAGTTTTCCACATAATCGGTATACCTCCCGATTTTAAAACTTCATCAAATAAAACTTTTGTACACTTAACCTCACCTATTATTTTCGCCTCTGGATTTGAAGCTAAAATAGACTTTGCAAGTATTAAAAGAATAATATCTGAACTGATAAAGCATCCTTCATTATCTATTACGCCTAATCTGTCACCATCTCCATCAAACGCAATTCCAATATCAAGTTTCTTTTCTAGAACTAAATCTTTTAAGGAAGATAAGTTGCTCTCAATAGAGGGGTCAGGATGATGATTTGGAAAATTTCCATCAGGCTCTTCGAATAAAATATATGACTCACATCCTAATTTTGTAAAGACCTTGTTTACAAATAAACCAATGGGAGTATTTGCGCAATCAATGCCAACACGGATTTTTTTTGATATTGAAATTCTTTTATTTAAATCATCAATGTAATTATCAATCATATAAATTTTTTCAATAGACCCCTTTTCAGAAGGAATAATATAATCCTTTTTTCTTATTAATATTTTTAATTCTTGAATTTCGTTAGATGAAAGAACATTTTTTCCGATGGATGCCTTAAATCCATTATAGTCTGGTGGATTGTGACTTGCTGTTATCATTATCCCCCCATCAACATCCATAGTAAAAAGTGAAAAATATAAAACTGGAGTCGTTACAATACCAACATCAAATATGGATAAACCATAATCAATTAACTTATCTGTGAGAGCATTAAAAATTCTTTCTGATGATAAACGACAATCTCTACCAACACATATCTTTTTGACATTAAATTTATCAGAATAAGTTGCATATGCTGAAGCTATATTACTAACATCCTCATCGGTAAGATCGGTGTCTGCAATACCTCTTATATCATATTCTCTAAATATACTTTCGTTCATATTACACTTTATAATCTAAATATTGCAAAAAATATTCCATAAATAAAAAAAGTTCAAGATTAAATAATTTTTGACAAAAGATAATGCAAATAATATATTGAATTTACATGATTTCACCAACCTTAGAAAGCTTTAAAAGAAAGATTAACAGTGGGAATTTGATTCCGATATTTAAAAATATTGATATAGATATAGAAAACCCATCATTAATACTAAAAAATATTTCTTCGGAAGAGAATATCTACTTACTTGAAAGTTATGAAGGACCCTTAAAATGGTCAAGATATAGTTTTATAGGATTTGATCCTAAACTAATTATAAGTTCAAAAAAAAATAGAATATCAATAAAACAAAACAATAGAACAAAAACAATAAATGGTGATATTTTCAAAGAGATAAAAAAAATAATGAAAAAATATAAACCTGTGGCATCCAAAAGCCTTCCCAGGTTTTATGGTGGTCTTGTAGGTTTTTTTTCTTACGACATCATCTCAGAAATTGAAAAAATACCTAGAGCATCTAATAAGGATACAAGGTTTCCAGATTGCAACTTAATGTTTTCAGACTCATTAATAATTTTGGATAATGTTAAAAATTCAGCAAAAATTGTTGTAAACGTTGAAGTGAAAAAAAATGCTAATTTAGAAAAGATTTATAAGAATTCTATAAAAAAAATAAACGATATTGAAAAAAAAATAAAATGTAATACAAAAATTATTAATAAATTAAGTTCAAATTTTTCAAAGAAAAAAAATAAAATTTTTTCAAATTTTAAAAGTCCAGATTTCATAAAGGTTGTCAAAAAAATAAAAAAATATGTAAATAATGGTGATATAATTCAAGCAGTAATCTCTCAAAGATGGGCAACAAAATATAACCATGATCCAATTGATTTATATTCGGCTCTAAGAGATCTTAACCCGTCACCTTATATGTTTTATATTAAAAACAAAAGTAATTATATAATTGGTGCTTCGCCTGAAGTATTAGTAAGGGTTGATAAAGGAGTTGTAGAAACAAGACCAATTGCGGGTACTAGGCCCCGTGGAAAAAATAAACTTCAGGATAAAAAACTTGAAAAGGACTTGCTGAAAGATCCAAAAGAAAGAGCAGAGCACGTAATGCTTGTTGATTTAGCTAGAAATGATATGAGCAAGGTCTGTAATTCTGGTTCAGTAAAAGTTACTAATATGATGTCAATTGAAAGATATTCTCACGTAATGCATATCGTATCAAATGTAAAAGGCACTTTAAATAAAAATAATGATTCTATAGATGTATTTAAAGCATGCTTTCCAGCGGGTACATTATCTGGTGCTCCTAAAATAAGGGCAATGGAAATAATTAGTGAGCTTGAACCCAACAATAGAGGTCCTTATGGTGGTTCTATTGGATATTTTGGTTTTTCGGGAAATATGGATATGAGTATTACAATAAGATCTTTTTATATTGATAATAATGTACTCTATTTTCAAGCTGGGGCGGGAATTGTAGCTGATTCAAATCCGAAAATGGAATTAAAAGAGACAATAAACAAATCAGGAGCAATGGTAAAAGCAATAAATAAAACATATGAAAAAAAAAATTAAAGTTTTAATGGTAGATAATTATGATTCCTTTACCTACAACCTAGTTCATTATATCGAAGAACTTAAAGCATCGGTTGAGGTTGTTAGGAATAATAAAATATCAATAAAAAAAATTAAAAATATGAAGCCTGATATAATATTTATATCGCCTGGCCCATGTAGTCCAAAAGAGGCAGGGATATCTGTCAAATTGGTTACTGAACTGGCTGGCAAAATTCCGATTTTTGGTGTTTGCCTAGGTCATCAATCTATTGGCTATGCCTATGGATCAAAAATTATAAAAGCAAAAAAATTATTACATGGAAAAACTTCTGATATTTATCATAATAAAGTGGGTATTTATAAAAATTTACCCAACCCTTTTAAGGCAACAAGATATCATTCTTTGATAATTGACAAAAAAACTCTGAACAAAGATTTTGATATAACTTGTCAGACAAAGGATGGTGTTATTATGGGAATAAAACATAAAAAACTTAAAATTGAAGGAGTCCAGTTTCATCCCGAGTCCATTCTGACAACTGAAGGTAAATTATTGATGAAAAATATATTGGACAGCATATTTTGAAAAAAAAAGAAATCGAATACTTTATGGAAATCGCTTATAAAGAAGCACTTAAAGCTGAAAAATACGGAGAAGTTCCAGTTGGGAGCTTAATTGTTTGTAAAGAGACTAAGCAAATTATCTCAAAATCTTATAACCAAACTGAAAAACTAAATGATCCAACAGCTCATGCCGAGATTTTAGCAATAAGAAAAGCTTGTAAAAAAACTAATGATTGGAGGCTTGATAGTAAATTTGTAATATTCACGACTCTTGAGCCCTGCAAGAAGTGCTTAGAGGTTATAAAAGATGCTAGAATTAGGGAAGTTTTTTATGGTGCTAAAAATTTATCAACGAAAAAAAATATTAAAAGTCCACGGAGCAAAAATTTAAAGATTAAAAAAATCAGTGATCAATTAAAGAGTTTTTTTAAAAAAATAAGATAACTAAGGTTGTAAATCTTTAGGAAAGATTGTTATTTTTTTTAGCTTTCCATATTCTTTTGTTTTATATGTCACTTGACTATCTTGCTCTATTATTAAGTATGCTTCTCTTCTTTCAAATGAATTCATTGGATTTAAGCTTAGTGGCCTATTAATGGCAATAACTTTTTTTACGGTTTCTAATACTTTTTCTTTTAACTTTTCCATCCTTTTTTCTCTATAAGAATTGATGTCAATTGATACATAAATACTTTTTCCAATCTGCTTACTTGAAATTCTTGATAATAAAAACTCTAGATTTTTAATCATTTCACCTTTTCTTCCAATTAAAAATCCTAAATCTTTTTCACTATTGAGTTTTAATAAAATATTTTTGCCGTTTAATTCTGAGTCAATATTTGCATCTCCGATAAAATGATTAACAATTTCCTTGAAAATTTTTTCGACCGATTCAACATCGATATTTAAATTATCATCTAGGGAATCTATACTGTTGTCAGTTTTATTTTCATATTTTTCGTCTTTACTAATAACTCGTATGATGGCTTTCCTTGACCCTATTCCTAGAACCCCAGATGATTCTTCTTGAATAACATCAAATTCTAATTCATCTCTTGATATCCCCAGTTCCTTACAGGCTTCTATGGCGGCATCAGTAACAGTCTCGCCTTCGAACTCTTTTTCAATTGACATAACTAAGCTCCTTGCATTCTCTTAAATTTTTGATTTATGTAAATTTGTTGAAAAATAGAAATTATATTACTAATTGTCCAATATAGTATTAATCCTGAAGGTAAACCCCAAAACATAACTGTAAAGAGAATTGGCATATATTGAAAAATTTTTGTTTGGAACTCATCAGCACCAGGGTTTGGAGGAGTCATCTTTTGTGTTATATACCATGATATGCCCATTATTAGGGGTAATGCTCTAAACGGTATCCCAAAAATATCAAATAAGTTTTCAGGAGATGATAAATCTGATATCCACATGAAGCTGGTATGTCTTAAATCTAAGGAATACAATAAAACATTATATAGTGCGACAAAAACTGGCAATTGTATTAACATTGGTAGACACCCACTTAAGCTAGACAACGGATTCATTCCTTCTTTTGAATATAATTTCATTATTTCTGAATTTTGTGTAGATTTGTCATCTTTAAATTTTTCTTTGATTTCATCTAGTTTTGGTTTTAATAATGCCATTTTTGATTGCATCTTCTTCATGGACATCATGCTTTTAACAGTCAATGGTAAAAATAAAATTCTTATGAGTATGGTAATAATGATGATTGCGATTCCATAATTTTTAATATATTTATTTGAGAAATTTAACAATTGTTCTAGAGGTGAAGCTAACCAATCAAACCAACCAAGATCATGTGCTTTTTCTAAACTACCATATTGAGACAAAATTTTATAATCTTTTGGACCTAAAAATATATCAGATACCATACTATATTGCCCATTTCCTAATAAATTAATTGTTTTATGGCTTACTACGGTTCTTAGAAGATTAGTAGATTTTTTTTCATATTTTAGTGTTTTTTCTCCTGCAGTTTCAATCAGATTTGCTACCAAAAAATATTTTTTTGAAAATCCAAACCAGCTAATATCGTCTATCTCTTTTTTGGGCTCGCTTGGTGTGGAATCAATATTTTCGACTTCATCGCCATTATAGTATCCAAAATCATAATACTCTTGAGCTAAAACTTCTCCTATTGATTCTTCAAAAAATCTAAAAATAAAGTTCTTCGAAGAATTATTTTTAACAATTATTTCACGAGTTATTGAATAACTATCCTCAGGGATTAAATATCTGATTAAAATTTCTTTATTTCCAAGATTTTTGCCAATTAATATCTCATTAGAGTCTTTTTTGATAATTTTATCAAATCTAATATTAGTATCTATGTTTAGATCTTTAGCTTTAATTATCAATTGTGAAAAATATTCTCTATCATTGAGAATATTAATCATCTGGTTGGAATCTGGTTTAGCAAAATATTTTTTTAATTTGGTATTATTAATGCTTCCACCAATAAGTGATACCTCACCCTCAATTAAATTATTAGAAAACTTTATATGGTCTGATTTGTTTTTTGCTTCGAATTGTTCAATCTTATTATCGGAGATTTCATATGTATCTTCGCTTAAATTAAATTCAGATGATTCTTGGGATAAATTATTTTGTTTTACTTTCTCAGCCTCGGTATTAGAAAAAAAGAAATTACTACCAAAAATAATTAAAAAGGACCCCAAAAGAAAAATTATATAATTTATTTTCACTTTCTGTCTCCTGGAGGTATCTCGTCAATCCCTGATTTAAAAAAAGGATTGCATTTTAAAATCCTTATTATTCCTAAGGCAACCCCTTTTATTGGCCCATGGCTATGTATTGCTTGTATTGTATATTGAGAGCAGCTGGGGGTAAACCTACAGGATGAGGGTAAAATTTTGCTCAGAGTCATTTGGTAAATTCTTATGGGTATAATCAAAATATAGCTAATAATTTTTTTCATTTTTGAACTTTTTAATGATTAAGCCAAGTTCTTTTTTTATATCCCAATAATCTAAATCAATTATATTTTTTGTTACGTAAATTACTACTTGTCTTCCTAATAAATCATTATGATAAAAATTTCTAATAACTTCTCTTAATCGCCTTTTGTATTTATTTCTCTCAACTGAGGATTTAATTATTTTCTTCGATATTATAACATTTACAATTGAGTAATCTATATCGGGACATATATGAGCAATAATAGATTTAGTGAAATATTTTTGATAATTATAATTTTTTTTAATTTTTAATGGAGTTTTAGACAGTTGGCTGTTCATTTTGAATAGCGTGACACTGTGAGACTTGATCTTCCTTTGCCTCTTCTTAAAGCAAGCACTTTCCTGCCTGCTTTTGTAGCTAGCCTTGATCTAAATCCATGCGTTCTAACACGTTTTTTCTCACTAGGTTGGTAAGTTCTTTTCATTGAAGGATAAAAATTAACATCAATAACTAAAAAAGCAAATAGCTTATTGAAACGTATCGTCAGAATCTTGACTAGTATCATTACTAGATGATGAAGTTGAACAATTTCTGGAAATTTCATTCCACTTTTGATTGTATATTTTTAGATTTGAATTAGCAGTGTCATAATCATTGCTAGATATCAAATCAATAATTGCCCAAAGATCACTAACTGAATTTTCATTCTTTAAAGTAAATTCATGAATTACACTACTTATTTCAGCATAATTTAAAACAATCATGCTATCATCTGGAAATTTTTCAATCCAATAATATATTTCAGAAAGACCAAATGCTAGTTCTTTAGTAAAGAGTTCAAATTCGTTTGGAATATCATTACTTGATTGATTTTCTAAAATTGACTTTACATTATTTAGTCTTTTTTTTGACAATGAGCAATCTGTATTATAGTAAATTCCATCAGGCTGTATTGCACCCTCTCCTGCATGTGAGTAAAAAAATTTTTTCTCGCTATTTTCGAATAACAGAAACCAGTGTGATGGAATAGAATTTTCTGACTCCATTATATATTTATCAGAATCAACACCAAGAGGAGTTAAATAGTATTCACCACTTTCATGTTTTGTGAAAAGACAATCTTTAATATTGTCTGGATCAACTTCTAGATATTTTGAAAGTGATGATCTATATTCTTCATATTCATTTCCATAAAAAACATTTTGAGATGCATTTGGTCCGTCCCAATAAAGTTCATGAAATTTTATATACTTATCCCAGTATTCCTTTTCTTCAGTAATATTTTTAAGATTTTGGTAAACCATTAATGCGGATTTTTTAGACATTTGTTAAATTTAACAGCCCATTAAAAAATTGTCTAGGCCATATCTGGAACGGGGCCTTCGGGTACTGGGTCACTTGGGTCAAGAAGCATATCATCCATAGTTCCACCAGGAGTTAACATTGGATAAACCATTTCGGTATGATCAACTACAACCTCCATCAAAACAACACCTTTTGTTGACAAACCTTCTTTGAGAGAGCTTTCTAAATCAACTGGTGAATCAATCTTAAAAGCTTTAGCTCCATAAGATTGAGCGATTTTTATGTAATCCGGATTCAAATCAAACTTGCAACAAGAATAATTTTTATCAAAAAAGAGGGTTTGCCACTGTCTTACCATTCCATGATGTCCATTATTAATTAGAATAATCTTCAAATCTAGATTATTCGCAACAGCAGTACTAAATTCTTGCATATTCATTTGAAAACTCCCATCCCCACAAATTGCTAAAACAGCATCCTTTTTCCTACCAAATCTCGCACCTATTGCCGCTGGGAAACCGAAACCCATAGTCCCCAAACCACCCGAAGTAATCTGATTTCTAGGATTTTGGAAATCATAATATTGTGCAACCCACATCTGGTGCTGTCCAACATCTGTTACAACTACAGCTTTTCCTTTTGTTATTTTAGATAATAAACTAATCGCGTAACTGGTTTTTATCATCTTCCCCTTTTGAATAGCGATAGTGGGGTTTTCTCTCTCCCAAGATTTAATTTTATCAAACCAACTTTGTCTTTCATTTTTGTCTGGCTTATAGTTTAAAGGAATTCTCTTTAACAATTGCCTTATTACGGCTTTCGCATCACCCAAGATTGGACAATGTACTTTAATATTTTTGTTTATATTTGAAGGATCAATATCAATATGAATAACCTTTGCTTTTGGCGCGAATTTTTCAAAAACACCGCCAGTAGATCTGTCATCAAATCTAGCTCCAATAGAAATTACTAGATCACTGTCATGAACAGCCTTGTTTGCAAAATAAGAACCATGCATTCCAATCCAACTTACTCGCATTGGATCATCAGGTGGGTAACCACCTAAGCCCATTAATGTTAATGTGACAGGAATTTTTAATCTATTAGCAAAATTTTGTAATTCTTCAGTTGCTCCCGAAATAACAATTCCACCTCCTCCAAAAACAATCGGTCTTTTGGCTTTCATGATTAAGTTTGCAGCCTTGTTGATATCACTAACTTTGGCCTCTTTAGGGATAGAATAACCACTAACTTTATCTATTTTTGGGAAATTGAATTTATATTCTGAAAAAAGAACATGTTTTGGAATGTCAACAAGTATAGCCCCAGGCCTCCCGGTAACAGACAAATATAAAGCTTCTCTAACAATTCTAGACAAATCCATTACATCTTCAACCAAAAAATTGTGCTTAGTTGTAGATCTTGATATTCCAATATGATCAATTTGATTAAAAACATTCGATAATTTGTCATCCTCACTAAAATGACATATGAAAACGACTATTGGGGCTGAATCCATATTAGCTGTTTGAAGTCCTGTTATCGTATTGGTTCCGCTCGTATCTGAATCACAAACTACAACACCAGGTTTTCCAGTTACCCTGGCATATCCGTCTGCCATATGACTGGCGCCCTGTTCATTTCCAGAAATTACATTTTTCACTAAATTTTTGAATTTTTTGTCAAAAATCTTGTCAACTTCTGGTCCAAAGCTATTTGGAGGTGAAAAAATATGGTCAACTTTGTCTTTAATTAGGGTCTTAAAAAAGATTTCTATGCCTTTCATTGTTTAAATTGTAAATTAATTATTGAAAAATGGAAATTCTATTTGCAATTTTTTTATATTCAGTAATATTATATTTGTCTACTTCCGCTATGTAGACTCCTACACGCTAATTTTTTTATAGGAGGCAAATTATTATGCCAAGTCACTTAAACGTTGACACAAAGTA
>CENQ01039120.1_pt1 | contig 52889 bp, 79 predicted proteins | sample 356171 | NCBI WGS metagenome assembly CENQ01 (sample SAMEA2619802, study PRJEB7988) | marine metagenome | biome: marine biome (ENVO:00000447); feature: surface water layer (ENVO:00002042); material: "saline water (ENVO:00002010), including plankton (ENVO:xxxxxxxx)" | depth 5 m
GGCCTGATGAATAACCTCTATGAGGGTAAGAAACACTATGCAAAGAAGAAGGAAGGTGTTCTGAACGGTGCTCCTACATTCAGGAACTGGCAGCGCAGATATCAGTGGATTATTAAACAGTTCCCAGATACACAGTTCTATCACGTCGACCCGCTCGATGGTAAGTCACCTCCGAGATTGATTGGCTTTGATAACTTTCATCAGATAACATGGGATAATCTCATGGAACATATCTATGAGGATAAGGAGTTGGTCGATATTAAGAAGATAACTCCCGAGGTCCGAGGTACCGCCTATCAGGATAACCCGGATGATGTACGAGCCGCTATCGAGAGACAGCTTGCCGGTCAGGAGAATATCATCTACCCCGATCTTATGCATCCGAAAGATGTCCTGCAGCTTCGAATACAGGCGAAACGCGAACAGATCAAGGCCGGTCCGAAGGGTAAAGATACAATATTAGAATGTGATATCGAGACACCAGCCGGTCCCGTAAGAATACATGTACCGTGGATGGGATTCATAGATCAGGGAGGTAATATCCAATATCCTACGGACATGCAGCAACAAGCTCAATTTGAGAGAGAAATGAATGAACGAGTTGCTCTACGAAATGCCGTGACACAGGGAGCCCCGTCCCTCTCACCTATACCGAGTGACTTCGGACCGAATGGACCACAGAAACCTAAACAGATAGTACTCAATGCTCCACCTCCACCTAATATAGAGGGAGCCAAACCGATACTAACCGATAAACCACCTACGGTAGATGGAGAATCCTCCAGCCTACCCCTACCACCTATTATGTCATGACACCTGATACCTGGATAAAATATATGGCCATCATGCTCATGTCTCTCTATGTCTATATAGGGATAAGCATAGCCAATACAATGATACTCGGGTAAAAAAATCCTTGAGAAAAAAAAATTCTAGGAAAAAAAACCCTACGGAGCTACGCACGGACGACCTTGCCCGGCACTTTTCCCTAGATAATACCTAGGCCCTTGGGGATTATTCCTCGGCGACTAGCCTGTCCTGTATCTCGAGTATCTCGGACCTGATCTTGTTAAGTGACTTACGTGACTTAGTAGACCTATTGATCTCCTTGGCTATCTCGGAGAAGGTGTATCCTTCGGTACGTAGCCTTATGAGTTCCTGCTCGTAGTCATTAAGCTTCTGAAAGGCCTGTATAGCCGCAAAGCCATCGAAGTCGTGCTCGTAGCCATTATCGGGTGCCCATTCTTCGGGTACGGTCTTGTTATCCCATTTCCAAAAGGGATCGACAGTGGTCTGCATCTTCTTACGTATATAGAACCAGGCGTAGGTAGTAAAGCTTGCACCCTTGGTATGGTCAAACTTATCCCACGCCTCACAGATACCCATAAAACCGTCCTGCATGAGGTCCTCATAGAGGTGATAGTGGTTACGGGTGTACTGACGGGCGAACTTCTTGACTACCGGGGTAAGGGACTTGATAGCCTCGTCCAGTGTCTTGGGCTGCTTATATCCTGATTTAGCCATACTTATAATATACCTATCTCTGAGGCAGCTGCAGCCTCGTCATCAAAGACTGACTCCGCGCCTACAAAATTAACGAAATGAGGATCCTGTATAAAAGCTTTCTTAGCGTCTTCTATAGAAGGATAGTGACCATTCGCATAATCCGCGATGTAGTTCTGAGCTATTTCGCTTTGCTCAAGATAAAGATTAGACATTTTTGACATATATGCTCCTTATATTAGTTAATTATAGGGTATATTCTATACAGTTCCTCGGGAATGTACACCTTTTTATGCGTTTTTTTATACTTTTTTGTTATTAGAAAACAACCACTTAGCATATTTTTTACTCCTGTGACATAAAAGATACAGTGGTGGGGTGTTCCGACCGCCCCTGTGGATTTAGTCGGCATCTCTCGGTGGTGTTTACAGATGGCTTAATCACGGTCGGGCCTGTATTTTTTAATGTATTTTAATACAGTTTATAAAGCTTTCGGGTGATTTAGAGCAGCCCGAGGACCTTGAGAAAGCCGAGTCCTAATAGACCTACTCCGACTATTCCGATTACAGCACCGATAAAGATAGAGAGCACTGTTAGAGCTATATTGAGTTCTACTCTTGTATCCTCGAGTGGTATTGTGACATGTACTCTATTTGCTCTGGCCATTTGAGTCATCCACGAGTCATCTGAGTCGTCTGAATGGGTTCTGACCTGAGTCTGCGGTCCACCTACGTGTTCTCCTGGATAGGTCTTTAGGACGCGGACCTCGTGTTCTGAACTGTTCTGATTTATTCCCGAAGCCTTTATTACTTTATGCAATCTGCCTCTCTTCATAAACTTATGAAACTTCTTAAAATTCATATTCTAACCTCATGTATATTTCTCTTCCACGCTGACTGTATCCATGCGGACTCTGATAACTCTTATCCATGATGTTATCTACACCAAAGACAAGGCTACCGAACTCGTCGATGGATAACCTGTAGTCGTAGTCGTATAGTGTTACGGCATCCATATCGATGGTGGTGAATAATGCCGAGTGTATATCTCTGTGCTCTCCGGTGTATGTGGCTCTAAATGTATGACCACGTCCGAAGAGCTTGATCGTGGCCTTATGTTTCGGTCTTCTCAGGACCTCCTTACCTACATCGAGATATGTGTAGTTAAAGCTAAATGGTCCGATACCGTAGTTGAATTCAGCACCCTTTATCCTCTGTACTGTCTCACTATTAGAGTATGTACTGTTCGAGTAAGTATGCATGTCAGTAAGCTCGGTGTAGAACAATGTGACTATATTGCCATATCCGATCTCGACTGTCTCTGATCTCTCTGGTGCAAGGTTAGGATTACCATTAAAGCCAAATGTATCCTTACCGAAGAGCTCGTAGAGTGTCGGTGCCTTAAATCCTGTGGCCCATGATGTACGAAAACCTGCTATCTGACCACCTATTCTGTATGTGGTTATGCTGTAGAGATCATCGTGTCTAACACCGATTGTATAGTTCCTGTCATCATATCCAAAGAATGCACCTCGGTTCTGTCTTGATTCTTGTGTATTATATGAGTTATAACCCCAGTCACCATTAATATCGAAGGATGCCGATACATTCTCTAACTCTACTCCGTAAGTAAAATTGTCGAGCGTGGTATGTACGAGAAGTGTATCGACATCTGAAATATATGATGATATCAGGTCACCATCCGTATATGTTCTATCATGACTGGTCTGGTTGACCGCTACCATGGTGTTATTATTTGCATAGATGAACTGATTATTGGTCATCTTCCACTTACCCACATAATCAAGATCATCACCATTATATGCATCGAGACTAATGTCATGATTTCTATTCATGCTATTCACAAATATAGACTCGCTTTGAGAGAGATCTACTGAATAGTTAAGGTTTATGTCTCTAAATCTATATGGATCAGGCTCTGTACCTGATGGATTGACCGATATAGCGTATGGATTGTTCTCATAGGCTATGTCAAATGAGAATGTATGGTCATCAAACTCATTACCCCATGACAACTTATGTGTAAAGTGTTCTCTATTACCCATGTGAGTAAAGAACTTATTCTTCTTCGATGCAACTGAATGCATATTGATAACACCACCAATAGCATTTGCACCATATACGGCACCCATTGGTCCGAGTATAACCTCTATCTTATCAATTCCAGTTGCTCTTAGTTTACCAATATCATCAGAACCAGATATGGTACTGTGGTCTTTAATTGCTACACCATTTAACGCTATAAGAGTATGATTAGAGTTTGTACCTCTTGTAAACAAAGATGTCTGTTGACCCATAGGACCTGTTCTTACAAGGTCTACACCAACAACATTATCGAGATCTTCTATATCATCTACCTTTATAATGTCAAATGAGTATGTTAGCATTCTATTTTCTGAAGAAGATCTGTCACCGATGACAATAATCTCTTCCGTGACCTCTGCCGCGTACACCTGTGTGCACAAGACAAGGCTTAGTAGTAGTAATCTATACATAAATTAATCCTAGTTAGTATATTAGACCATACGCAATACACCAGAGCTCTAATGTCAGCCAATAGGCACTAGGGTAAAGTATTATAGTCAATAATATTAGGAGGGTTATCTTATATCTAAAACTTAGGCGTTCCATTATCTAGTAATATGGTACCTATATATAATATTAATAGTATTTCTATCGTGCTCATACTTTATACATTTTATAAGTTGTAGTTAACTCATCTCCTGGATGAATAAAACGGGTTGTTATCAATCTCTTACATTGAAAGCTTGCATCTTTAGATAGAGTACCCTCTTCTAATTTGCAGTTGCTATCATCAGAATGATTGATAAACCCACCAAGTGGTGTACGTATAAGTCTATCAATAAGATAGATATGCGATACACCTAAATCAGTGTTGGGTTCAATAATGTCAATAGCAAATAGACCTTGACCATGTATCCTGCTTTTACCTATGTATAAGCTTTCAGGTAATGGTCTATACATCTATCACCTTTGATTGTGATAGTTGCTTTAACATATTACAGAGATCTGGGTCATCTAACTCATCAATAAGAATCATCTTATCGATAGGAAAACCACCCATAGCTCTACCATCACGTGTTCTAATAGTTTTAGCTCTACGAGCTTCATCTGTCTTTGGACTTTCCCATACTTTGAGAATGTCTGTATTGTCATATTCTAAGAATAACAGACGGTCAACCTCGACACACTTTTTTAATTGATTAACATTTGCAAGGTTGACCGTGAAATACCCAGCCGGATGACGATTTTGAGTTTTAATCTCTACTCGATTACCATTCTCATCAATCGCATCTTTCTCCATATCGTACTTGTCATCCGATAGGGTAAATCCATATTTGGCAGATAAGGCTTCTTCACCTAATCTGCCCATAATTTCTCTATTTGTCTGCTGCTTTTGCATTCTGTCGTCTGATATCAGCTACAAAAGAATCCTTGGCATATGCACGTTCAAAGTCACGTACTGCTTTTAGATTGTCATGTATCTTATCACGACATAGTTCAGTGACCTTTTCAAAGTCACCATCTTCAGCAGCTTCGCAAACCTGCTCAAGTAATTCTATTTCTTTAAGTAAGTCAATCATAGTGTGTTTCTCCTGTATAGATTATACCTTATTGTGTTAAAAATTACCTCTTTCAGGCTGAAAGGTCTTTATGCCTTCAGAGCGCCAGAAATCTACAACTGAGTCACGGTCATCAAATGCCATGACCGGTTCAATACCTTCAGCTCTTATCTTAGCTAAATGACTGGCTTTTAACTCATTATCTGGTCTGAAATCTCTTTCTGACCTAAAGAACCACATGTCTGGAAACAAGTTTTGTTTTTGAACTTGTTCTAATGTAATCTTGGTCAAGTTTTCTTTACGACCACTAGATAAGATAATACCAAAACCACCTTGTTGTAAATTTTTAGCCAACATAAAGACAGCATCAAATGGCTTGTCTTTCTTGACATTGTCTATATTATTGAAAGAATCCCAGTCTTTTGGCCTTTGCTCAACAAACTTACGTCTTTCAGTAATATCCATTAATGTACCATCTACATCAAAGATTACCCATTTATCAGGATTGGGTATGATACCCCATACGTTGCTTTCACTCATGATGCGTACCCCGCTTGTGTGTTTTCATATTCATTCTTATAAATTACTTCATTAGTATTCAAATTATCATGGTATTCGTATCCACCACGTTCACCATCAAATTTACGTATCTTAATCCAATGACCATCTTCATTCTTAAAGAGTCTTGGGTCATAATACATACTGCCGTCAGACCACTCTTTTTGGTCTTTCTCGTATTGAGATTTCCAATCGTCATTTTCTACTGTCCATTCAAGGACAAATTCTCTAGACATGGAGTTGTCATATTCAATCAGTGGTATGATTTCGTTGGCCACTGATTGAATATTGTTAACATCGACATTATCAACAATAAAAGTATTACCACCTTTGAACTTCCAGTATCCTTCTTCGGTCACCTCGTCCACATCGTAGTTTTCCATGTATTGGGTTTCTATTATTAATTTTGCCATGTTTTCTCCTTGCTATATAGTTATACTCTAAAAGTGAATTATTTTTTATGATAAACTGCAAAAGTATCAGCATATTGCTTATGCATGTACGCTTGCGGTCTTCTGTATTGACCTTTAGATTTACCTCTATACTTAATTAAGTACCCATTACCAAATAAAGCTTTAAATGATTCAAGATACTTGATTGGTACACCTTTGAATATGGAAGACTCTTCATGTGGACTTGCATATTCTTTGACGAACTCGTCTCTAGCCATAAAGGCAGCACCGTGAAATGCTGCCAATCTATCTTCGAAGTTTTTCATTAAGCAACCACCTTCTTAGCGACTTTGGCTCTAGCTGCAAAGTCTTCAGCATTAAAGACTGAGAAATAAACTGGACGTTTGATTTCTTTACCATCTTCATCTTCTTCTACTCTGTATCTGACTAATCTAGCTACTGCTTTTAAGCCTTTTACCTGAGTACCTGAAACACCAAAGTGTTTGATACCTTGTTTAAAAGTACAAACAGCTTCAATATCACCACATGCTTCCGCATTTTGACCAGTATATTCATATCCGGTTGTTATATTAATTGTCATATTTACTCCTTTGTTAATCAATTATAGGTACTATTCTATACAGTTTCTCGAAGATGTACAACGTTTTATGCAGTTTTCTTAGATTATTTTGTTATATAAAAACAACTACTTATAAACTTATTAACAGTTATTTTACCGACTGTGACAAAAATATCACAGTCGGTGTGCTGTTTTTAGTCAGTAAAAGCAATTTGAATATGCTTGACTCGATTGTTTACTAACTCTGTATAACGAGGGTTGGTAGACCATGGTGAAAGGGTATCGACCATGTCATATAGACTATAACCAACATTGTTTAGAAAGTTAAGTCTGGCTTCTCTAAACTTCTCATAGAAGTGTAGATTATTTAAGATACGCATCATGTCTTTGACACTATCGCATTTTGTATTGTATTTTTTGACTGCCCATTTTGTAGTAGCATAGTTTAGTGGCTTAACATGTGGGCTATTCATGTCCCATGTTCTTATACCAAAAAGGTTATTTGCTTCATGAGCAAATCGGCTCTGACCATATCCAGTTTCTAATACTGCCATTGCAGCAATTATTTCTACTGGTACTTGATCAGCTTCATCAACTAAGCTGTTTTCATAATCAGCACAGGTTTTTACACTAGATATAAAGCTATCGTTATCATGATATTCTATCTTAGGTTGTGTACCACCTTCTGCATCAAGTGGCATGAATAGAAAAAATCCAAACAATGCCAATAACGCAAACCAAATAATGAAGTCTTCTTTTCCGTATTTTTTTCTCATTTGAAGTAATCCTCCTCTTTCTTCTTAATGTAAGCTTTTAGTTCATGCATGTAAGTGATTAAGGTCTCGTAAGCCTTCTTATGAAAGTCTTCATGAGTCTTAGTAAATTTCATCTCATGAAGTTCTATTAGACTATTTATTTTGAGTATATAGCTCTCGTAATCCTGTCTGATATACTTCCACGCTGGTACATCATAGTCATCAGTTTCAGTATCTTCTACTTTTCTACGAGCGCTAATAGGTTCATTAACATCTCTTTCAAATACTGTCTTACCACCATCTGGTGATTCATATATTTTACTCATAATAAACCTCCAATAACAATACAAAAGATAATGAAAGATGTTGCAATCACTAACTTATCCCAATCTTGAAATTTCATTCGTGTTCTCCTCCTTTACCTCTTGTTAGTATGCCATCAACCTTAGCTTTCTGTACTTGTCTAAAGTAAATAGCTGTCAACACAGTCATTGTTATTAATGATGCATGTGCTAGTGCTGATATACCAAATGCATATATACTTTCTACTATATAGATTCCAAAGACAGCAGACCACATCCAAGCTAATACTTGCATAGACATAAATTTAACTTGGAATGGTAGATTTTTTAGAGCGTTCTTCTTAGGATTCATTATAGATTCATAAGGGTCTCTAATCATAATTAACCTTCTTTAATTTGTCAGATAATTCTTTGACGATTTGTTGATATTCAGCTATCTGAACTCGATAGCTGCCATTATCTCGCTCTAGCTCTGATACTCGGTGCTTAAGCGATTCTACTTCTGGATGTGCTTCCATATAACCTCACTTTCTTTATAGGATTATACCATCTTTGAATGATTTTAACTCAGGAAAAACTGTATCAAAATCAACATTTCTTCGCTTATCATATTCAATTATGTACTTTTTGAAGTCTCTTTCGTGTTTAGTGCGCTGTACCTGAGTCCATCTCTGATCTCCCATATAGGTGTTTAGGACTCTATTCATTCTGTCTATTTCGAATACATTAAAGCCACCCATTTTAGCTGCAAATATCGCATCCTCGATCCATTTCTTACCTTCTAGTTTGTAGTCAGGATTTTGATATAGGAATACTGTCAAGAACTCAGGATTTCTAAGATATGGAAAGTCAACTCGTACTGGACAATTAATTGGTGTAGCTCTCTCATAGAGTCTTGGATTATCTAAGTTAAAACTAGCTTCTTTCTTTAAGAGACTAACATCTTGAATAAACTTAGTATAAGATGGTAGACTCAATAAGTTAATTGTAGACATTATAGTTAGTGATGTAGGATTATGCTCATCTACATCTGGTATATTGCCTATAATCCATCTGCAATTATTGTACCACTTATCATAATCCATGCCATATCTAATGTAATTACATGCATCACCATGAGCTTCTGCACTCGTATATAGTTGTAGTCTTTTAATCTTCTTCTCAACAACAAGTCTTTTTAATTTACCCATTACATTTTCAAATAGTTTGTCAGGTATGCATAAGTTAGTGTTGATTGCAAAATCCATATTTGGTGCAGGATTATCTGTTAAGAAATCTAATACTTTGATAGTATCTTTAGATAGAAATGGCTCACCACCTGTAATACGAAACACTTCAAGGTCTTGGTATATTTCAGGAAACCATTTCCAAAATGCTTCAACATATACATTCGGCTTATTATTTGGTATTGGTGTTAGACCATTTTGCTCTATCCATTCTAAGTTATTGAATCTTGCTGATGTTGGATATGGTCCTTTGTGCTGTATCTCTGTCATCCATTGTGATGATATATGTGGAGCACAATACGCACATTTAAAATTACATACATTACTAAATGATACTTCTAGATATGATGGTGGTACATCGTATGTGGCATCATTCCTTAGTATTTCAGGTAGATGCTTTAATGCCCAATGATCTCGACTCTTATGTATTCTATCTGACCAGGCATCACCTTTCTTTTTACGTGCATCTTCTACTCTCCAACAATACTCACATTCTCTTGGCCTGACACCATTCTTCATCTGATCACGCATCATCATTTTCTTAGTGGTGTTATGTAATGCTGATGGTCTAACTGTTAGCTCTTGCCATGGTACCTTATGTGTTTGTGGGTGGTGACATGAATGTGTGTGACCATTCTGTAAATGCAATGTAGTCTGCTTCCATTTAGCTATGCAGAATGAACTAGAGATTTCGTTGATTGCTTGAGCGAATGTTTCTGTATCGACCTTTTCCATCCACTCATCCTTACCTTGATAACTCATATCAGTAAGGTCCTGAACAGGAAGTTTTCTAAGATCTATTTTGTCTATTTTCTTCATTATCTACTACATCACCGCTTTTGAAAAGATCTAAGTCTGTCTTTGCTTCATCTTCTGCCATATAAGGGCCAGCAACTTCTTTCCAACTAGTTTTATTTATTGCAATAATATTATATCCACCAGTGAATGCTGGTACGATTTTATACTTGATGGTACTGTTGCTCATAACGCTTCTCTTGAAGAAACATATCTACACCTTCCACATCTAGCTTTTTGAACCATGATGGCATAGGTGTACCTTTATTCCAATCACAAGGCATATAGCTTTGTTTAGCAATGTAGTAATTACGGTATGATTGAACCGGATCCTCAACCATGCATTCAGGTAAGTTAGACATGGCTAGTGGAAATTTAGTTCTTGCACCTTTAGGTAATTTTACTGGATGTTTCTTAAGTCGCTCTAAGAGCAGGGATTCTGATAGATGTGTTTTACCAAATCGTTTTGTAAATTCTTTACATAGTTCGGCAAATAATTCATAGTGCCAATCATAATTACCTGTAGTCTGCCTTGTCCATAGTGTACATGGATGATTGTGATGAACTGCTTTGTATAGTAGTTCTTCATCATTAGGATCTGGATGTTCCCAATAGTTTATAATACGTTTGCCTGATTTAGATGGCTTCTTAATTGTATGACCATCAAGCATACGATGAGCAGTTGAAATCATTTGTGCAGATTCAACTATCATCTTAGGTACATGCTTGTCACAATGCATACGTGCAGCTGTGATAGGATCCTCATGTAAGATAAAGACATTCATACTAGATATTATACCAAGGATATTGATAAGTTTTCTTTTCTTCCTGCTCTACATATATCTCTTCAATAGTAGAGTGTTTAGCAATACTTAGCATTTGATGATCAGCATCTTCTTTATAATTAACAAAACATATATCACAGAATACACTGTTATCTACATGAAATGCTAAGTATTTGGCTTGCAGGTCAGCATGGCCTGGTAGTATACCTATACCTAAGTGTTTAGCTACCAACCACGCTGGAATTATATCTTCATGATCTACTGGAAATATAGACTTAACATCAGCATCTGGACCAGCCTTAATTTTAGCAGCCAAGTTCTTTGACCACTCCATTACTTCTTCCCAGCTTACTGCTGTGCTACTGCTTGTTGTTCTGAAGGCCATGTGTTATCCTCATATTTTTTTAATACTGCATTTGCTATAGGTAATTGTAAGAGATATGCTTCTTGTTCCCATGGACAGTCTTTATAATAAGTATCTCTAGTATTATACAGCTCACCTCTCCATATCTTTTCATCTACATTTATATCTCTTAATTCTCTACGTAAATATTGTTTGATGTGTATACATTCATGTGTGACAGTAAGTAATAGTTCTTCTATATCATATAAAGTATCCTGTCTTAGAAATATATCAAACTCATCTGTATCGCTACCTTCTACCATATAACCTGCTGCAGTACCCATATCTTCATCTAAACCTATCTCTACATTTATATAGATTGGTTTTTCACGTTTAGGCATGAGTACCATCATTGCATTCTCTACTGCATCTCTGATTGCAATACCCTGACACGGGTGATTTATTCCTACAATATCTAAGTCTATCATCATATCAATATCCGTATCCTAATGGGTCTTCCCATCTTTCCTGTTTTTGTATTTTTCTTCTTTCATCATTAGCTCTATGTACTTCAGTAAGTAATTTGCTATCACTATAATATATAAAATTCATCAAATCTTTAGGCAGACATTTACCTCCGAATCCGAATAAGCCATCAAAACCTGGTACGGTTGTATGAGATTCACCTACTCTATCGTCTGCTATGACTGCTCTACTAATATTATACCAGTCTAAGCCTTTGTTTTCTGCAATATCATATAAGTCATTAAAGTAAGTCACCTTAAGAGCAAGGAAACAATTGATTGCATGTTTGACAAATGATGCTTCAGGTGCGGTCATATGTATAATTCTATCTGGTTTACCTTTAGCATAAGCAAATACCCTTTCAGCAAAGTATATGTTCTCTTTTGTACCACCAAATATTCTCATTTTAGGCCATGTTGCATCTTCTGTAGAATAGTTTTCTCTTAGGAATTCAGGTACATAACACATCTTATCATGTAGTTTCATAAGTCTTTCAATTCTATCTGGTAGTATGGTAGACTTTATGATTACTAAACCATCATACCAATCAAGCAGATCATTCAATACATCATATACATAATCTTCATGATTTGTAATAATCACAGCATCAGGGTCTTGCGTCGGGTCCATACAGTCTTCAAAAATATGCTTCATAGCATATCCAACAGTACCATCACCAAGTATTTTTACATTCATTTCTGTATACCTTCTAAATATTCTAATACTATCCAACTAGATGAGTTTACTTTCTCCATACCACCTACACCATCCTTAAATTCTACTCTTGGTTCGTCTATATACATATCATATTCAGGAATATTCTTCTTCTCTCTGTCACCACCATTACAGAATATTATCTTAGCTTTCTTATACTTCTCTAAGAGTACCTGTATTGCATCACCTGATGAACCGTCATCATCATCAAATTCAATGACTTCATCTACACATTTTAATTCTTGTATGACTGCCTTTCTTTCTTCGTATGGCATGAATGGTTTACCTTTCTTATTAGTCAACCAATCATCTGAATTGATACCAACCATAAGCTTATCACCCATCTTTCTGGCTGCCTTCATATATTTGATATGACCACTATGTAGTGGATCGAAACCACCTGTCACCAAAGCTATCTTCATTTCTTTTTATACCTCAAAGTTAGTCCAGTTTTATTACCTTTAAAATTATTAGTACAGTGTATTCTTCTATTATCAAATATAATTATACTATTTTCTTCGTAATTATATGTAGAACCTGATAAACCTTGCCAACACCATGATGGAAAGTGTTTTAAATGTGTTTCCCAAAATAACAAACTCATCTTCTCGTTTGTATGATTTGTAATACGATAATCAAATGGACAACCAGGCAATGCTTTGTTTACAGCATATTCTTTTACTGGATGTATCATCATCCAAGTCTTACTGTCATCTTCCCATAGCTGATCAAATATAACAAGCTTACCATTTTTATCTTCTGTATTATTTTCTAGTGGTATGACCATATTGATACTTTCTTTCCATTCTTTCTGGAAGTCTGTATGTGGGTAGAAAGGTTTTTCATGAGAATAATAATTACCTGATACATATACATAATCAGTACCTATAAGTTGTCTGATTCTTTCTTCTACTATATTCATGGTCTTATCACATACTGGAGCCTTCTTCATCTCTTCAGTATCATAACTTTCATGAGACCTGTATATGTCTAATAAAGCATTTCTTTCTTCATCGGAAAAAATATCAGATAGCTGTGTAGTTTGCATGTATATGTTTCCTAAGTTCTCTTATAATCTTATTAGCTCTTCTCTTATCATTCCAAATTCTATTTAGACCTGATGGATGAGGCATCTTATAATTATTTATGTTATTGCGCTTGCACCATTCATCAGCTAGATTACCTAGTGATATGATTACACTATAGTCCTTCACTGTTTCTGGCTTCAGTGTAGCATCTTTTAATTTTAAATCAGGTGCATGATAATCTACAAGATTATACCAGTCATATGATAGTATATGACAAGACTCCATCCAGTCTTTTACTTTCTTTAATGTGGTAGATTTTGCTGCGTCTACTTTACCAGGTGAATGACCAATAATTACTATTTGACTATTAGCCATTGCATTATTTTCTACAATTCGTAACGCTAGTAAGTTTTCTAATTAACATTAGTGCAGTCTCTTGTACCCATGAGTTTTCAGGGTTTCTTTCAGCCCATCTCTCAAGTTTCATTGCCGCTTCATGTGGGTCTTGAAGATACTTTGCTTGATACCATTTTTGGAATTCAGGTTCTTCTTTAAATAATGCTACTACATCAGGTGCAGGCATTTGATCTGATCTAATAACATCAGCATATAATTGAAATTCATCTTCTCTCATTAGTTTCTCCTCATATTAGCTATATCAATGGCTGCTTGTTTATCAATAACTGGTACTGCATTTGATTTATGCATCTGAGCAATACCTTTAACAAGCGTACCAGTATATTTGATAGGTTCTTTTTTAAATGCAGTGTATTTACCACTATTAAGTGATGGATATTCAGGACCTTTGTCTTTTGATAATGTGGGTAGTTTTGCTGTTGATTTGACAGTAGTCTTTGGTTTCCATTGACCACGTGTGTACAATAAGTAATCATCAAAAGATAATATTAAATCAGGCATGCGATTTGCTTTTGCCCATTTATTATGCTTTTTATGAGATTCTTTAAGAGAGGCTAGTTTAGCCTTTGTGTATTTTACCTTAGGTTTTTTGGTGTTGAGGCCAGGTGTACCTCTTACTAAATGCATTGTCATAGTATTATTATACTAGATTTTTAGATATTATTACCAAAATCCATTGGCTGGCTAGATAATAGGAAGTTTTCTTGAGTCATTATGGTACCACCATTATGTAAGAATATCTTTTTAAGAGCTTTTTGCTCCTGTGTCAGTGATACTGATGCTGGCATATAAACAGTCGCAGGAACACCACAGACTAATGCTAGGATGGCCAAACCATTTAAAGTACCATGATAATATCTACTATTCATCATCTTCTTGACCACTTCCTCGAGTGACGAGGATGTATCTGAGTCAAAGTTCCATGCAGTAGCTTCATTCTCTGACTTCCATTTAGCTATCATTTCAGCAGATACTCCCATACCATCACTATCATTTGCAAATTTAAAGCAATGTGTATAGTGGTCTTCTCCACTTCGATAGCGAGTTTTTAAATCTTTTCTTAAAGCTACCCACGATAGTGATTTATTACCACTTAAACCAAATTGTGATTGCCATATATCATATGTCTTCATTATTATATTTTTATCAGTGCCGTTAAAGCTTTGTACTTGCTCATAATTATATTGTACAAGGTTTTCAGTTAATTCACCTTCAGAATCTGCAGCATAAACAGCAGTACCATCTTCTAGTCCTAAAAATCTAGAATTAGGGTCTCCAGTTAATGGTGTATATGGCTCGAATACTAAGTTAGGTGCATTCATAAGATCTGAATCTAATATAGTCTTTACATCATCATATCTAAACCATATATTTCCCTGTGTATCAGAATCTGGATATAGTACTTCGATATGTGGGTTATATACACCTTCATCTCTTTCAGCTTTGGTTGGGTAATGTTCATTTATAAATGTCATACCTAATAATGTATGACCAAGACCAAAATTGTAGTGACCAGACATATCGGTTTTTGCATTACCAGCACGTCTTATGGCAAAACCTTTTTGTGGATTTCTCCAACCCATTTGAATCACTAAGTTATCTAATTTTCTCGTAGCCATTAATGTGTTGCCTCTACAAATTTTGCACCACTTCTTTTAGCTAATATTTTAAATACTTTCTTTTGTGATGTCCATACCATTCTCTTATTGATATGTATTGTTGTTGGTATATTCATTGCTAAAGCTAAGAATGATAAACCGCCAAGTGTACCATGAAACTCTCTACATTGTGCCATTCTTCTAACTACCTTATCTAACTTTGGTGCATCTAAATATTTGTTATGCCAATTCATAAAGTTAAATGTATCTTTACCTGCAAACATAATTTCTTCATATCTACTAGACATTTGTTTTGAACTATCAGAAGATGAGAAATGATAACCAATATCATAAATAGTATCATCTTTAACTAGTCTTTTCTTATATGCTGGAATTGGCAGACGCCAGTTTGAATCTAATAATCTTTGTGGACCTAATAATATACGAGCATCTTTAGTACCTCTATCTTCAGCCTTATATTCAAAAGATGTATTCTGCATTTCATAGTCAACTACATCTAGTGATGTTGATGTATTTGCTGATTTAGCTTTAGATTCAAAATCCCTACCACCTTCATTTTCATGTACATAAGTAATATATTCTATTGGTTCAAATGGTGGATGTCTTGTAAACACTTGATTTTCAAAGCATGAGCTGGTCTCATCTAGTCTCATCATAGTTTTACCATTATGTATTGGATGATATATGTTTACACCTCTTACCGCTGGATAAACTTCAATCCAACCAGCCACACAAATATCCCATGCAAGACCAAAATTAATCATTTCAGTATTATTAGTATCAAAATAAAGCGGTATGTCAAAATTGTATTTAACACGCTTCCAATCACCTAACAATTTGCTGTTAGCACCTATATAATCTTTGGAGAGACCATCTAATATACTCATAATATATTTATTACCTCTATAAATCTGTGAATGATCTAGTCTCGCAGAAGTAATTATAACTTATAAGTTGATTACCGTTTTCATCTTCTAAATGTTTGTCAAATAAGCCTATAGTAAGATTGACCTTATTCCATTTTATATACTCTCTACATTCATAGACAGAATTAAAATCTTTTCCAGGCCAATCAGTTTGCATTGTCATAGGAACATTCTCATATAGTAAAATGGCTGAAATTACTACAATTGTTTTCATCATTTCTGCCATCCTTTAATGACACTATCAGAGAAGTTATTATAACTAAATTCTAATCTGTCTACAAATTTTACAGCTTCACCTTTCTTAGAATTTATAGCTACAAAACCTTCTGGATTTGTCACCTTAAAACCTTTGCTTGTTTTAACAAATTGTTTTTGTTTATCTAACGATACAAGTTTCTTAATGATTTGTACTTTAGCCTGTGTAATTAAATCTACATATTCAAATGCAGCTTTTAAAATAGCAGCATTCTTACCAAGCTCAGATCTTAATTGTTTCTTTGCTGCTCTCTTAGAGTCTATTGCTTTGTCTGTCTTTAACTTACTGATTACCTTATCTTCATAGTACTTATCTACATACTCAATGTAGTCTTTTACAGGATTTTTTCTTGCTGTAGGTAATTGACCTTTTCTAATATTTGAGTTGATGAATGTTTTGATACCAGCACCAATAGCCGCTTGTGGTATCAAAGACATAATATCTCTGAGCTTATTAAATTTACCGACTTTAGCTTCTGCAGCACTTAATAATTTTTCTACCTTTGCTTTCTCTGAACTAGAGAAGGCTACATTAGCACCTTTAAAATAAGCATCATCCATCCATATACCACGATGACCTTTTAGTTTCTTGACATTTACACCAAATCTTGCTTTCATAGTTTGCAATGACTTACCAGAATAAGTTGTATGCCAAACAACACCTATATTTGCATTTCTGATTTGTTTACCTACTTCACTTTCAGCATCCCACGCATATACAATAGTATTAGGATGTGCAGTAATATATCTTTTACCATCAATAGTTTCATACTTCTGATCACCCTTAGTAAACATGAGATCACCTTGCAATACAACACCTTTAGGTATACCAATATTCTGAAACTCTCTATGAGCAATTGCTAGTTTTTTACCAGTCTTGAATTTAGAAGCATCTGCTGGTCCCTTGTATAATAGTGGAGTTTTATTAAAAGCTGATTTTGTAGATACAAAGAACTGACCATCAGAAGGGTCAATACCAGCAAAAATTGCAGGAGCTCCGTCCCATTTAATCGTAAGTGCAGTTTCACCTTCACCTACACCATCTAATACATTTCTGCATGATTGTATTGCGGCCATTGCACCAGCATCACCTCTCTCAAATATATCTTCATCAACATGTGTAAGATGTAGATTCTGCTCGCTGTTAGCCATTTCCAATAAGTATTCATTAACCGCCAAATTCATGTCCTGCAACTCTTTTCATTTGTTTTTTAAATTCTGCAAAGGATGGTTTATCTTTATATAGTTTTATACTGATCTCATCTCTATCCTTGCCCTTAATTCTCCACATTAGACCTTTGTTCTTATGTTCTGGCTTAGTAGTTTTTACTACACGTCTTTTATAACCAGCTTCCCATGACTCTGTACCTTCTGCAAAATCTTCAGACTTTTTGTTCTTATCTATCCATGATTGATAAGTCTTATGTGCTGCAGCTAAGTCTTTCTTTTTCTCTGGGTCTTTTGCATCTCTTGCGGCAAACTTTGCTCTTTGTGACATTGCAATCGCTGCCTGCATTTTATGTGCATCTGTCTTCCCTGAACCTTCAATCTTATTAAGACTTTGTTTTGCTTTTGCTGCATCAGTAAAACCAAGACCGTGTATAGTACCTTTAGGATTTTCATCAGTGTATAAATCACTATGCTTACTACTATTTGCTTTTTGACCAGGTTTTCTAGGTACTCTCTTACTGTCTTCACCAAATGTACCAAAACTAATTAACTCTCTATTTGAAATGATTTCAAAGAATGTTTTAGATTCTTTCTGATTAATTTTATTGTAGTTCTTCAACTCTACTTCTGACATTGTGGGTCTATATGTAAATACTCTTTCTAATGGATTCAACATAATTTGACCAGTAGTTCTCATTACACCTTTACCCTTATTGATTCTTATTGGATTCATTTGTGGGTCTTTTTCAGGTGCTACACCTAGAGCATTCAATAATGCTTGTGGATCCTGTGCTTTCTTAACTTCCTTTGTTGCTATCTTCAATCTGCTTTCAGATGATATTCTATCAGGCTTTTGATCAGGGTCTTTCATATCATATCCAGTCCATGGTAGTTCAATACCATGATTTGTTCTTACACATATATCAGATGGACTTATTTTCTTGACTATACTATGATATTTTTGATTTGGTTTTTCGTAGTTTGTATATGCTGATTCTATAAGATAGCATTCTTTACCATCTGTAATAAGAGTATTACCAGGAATCTGTGAATCTAATAATGATTTGATTGCACCTTTTACAGTCTTTTGATATAGTGCTCTTCTAATTCTTTGACCATCTGGTGATGTCCAGTTCTGAGAATCAGATGCTCTACCACCACCTTCTTTCTCATCTTTCTTTACCATTACTGAAGCAGAAACTATTGATAGACCTGTTTCGTTAAGGCCTTCACTATAACCAGTAGTGGTATCTCGCAGGAATAATCTTTCGATTCCTGATCTTTGTGACTGAACTAATTTTACCTCAGTTGGATAATTACGATCTCTATTCTTAACTAATATCCAACCGTGGCCTTTAAAGTGCTTTGCAGCAACTACACACATTTACTCACCGTTTAAACGAGTATTTACAGTGTCCCAATTAATAATATCAAATACAGAATCTATAAACGCTGCTCTATCATGACCGAAAGTATATGCATAGGCATGTTCCCAACAATCAATAATCATAGCAACATTATCTACAATTCTATAATTAGGTATTATATTCACATATCCTTGCATGTTCATAAATACCCATCCAGAACCTTGTAATCTAGAAGCTTGTTCTTGTACTTGCTTCTTAAAATTATTAAAGTTCCCATATCTTTGAGTTATGATATGTTCCGCTTTTCCAATAGGGACATTTGTATCTCTACGTTCCCTTAAATTTTCGAAGTACAACTTATGAAGATGTGCTCCGGCTTTATTAAATGCAAAATCACCAACACCTTGGTTGAAGTCATCTACAAGTTTTTTGTAGATCTTATTATAATGTATATCAAAACCAACTTCATTAATTGCTGGCTTTAATTGGCCAATATCGTGACCAAACTTCACGCATTCCAATGGTGACATACTCTACTCCGTTATCGCTTTAGCTTTTTCAGTTAGCTCTTTTGCTAGACTATTTAATTCTTTTACTTGTTCCTTTATGCTCTTTGCTTGCGATAATAGGTCTTCTTTTTGTTCTTTTGGAGTAGGTTCAGGGATAGGATCGGATACTAATCCAATATCAGGATATGCAGCATTTACTACATCAATTGTAATATTATACTTCTCATCTAACTTACCATCTTTAGCTAACACTATTACATTTGCTTCTTCAAGATCTAGTGCATCTAACATTTCAATAAAAAGATTTTCTCTTTTTAATTCTGGTAATTGTCTACCCTGTGCAGAGTCTACAAAATTAGGGAACATCTTTAAATAAGACCATAAAGCTTGTGGTGAATCACCATCTTTTCTTTCCTTATCAAAAGGTGGTTCACCTTCTGGTAGAAGAGACTTTATAGATCTATCAAAGTTCCATCTGAGTACATACTGTAGTGGTGTATGATTGCTATATTTAGTGTTGATTAAATCAACTTTTCTTTGTTTAGTAGTACATGAATCTAGTTCTTCTAGAATCTCGTATACTTGTGCATCTTGTGTTTTCATAATATCCTTTATATGTTTTTTCTTACCGTATCAAATGCTTTTTTAGCATCTGGTTTTTTAATTAATGATGGTAAACCTTTCTCAAAAGAATCGTAGTCATCATCTTTTGCGAACTGTCTCATCTTGCTTGCAGACATTCCAGATACACCTTCAGCGTCAGGGTCTCTTTCACCTGCAGATACTATAGTTATACTAGAATATGTGTAATCTTTTCCATTATATTTGTTTAAGAGTGTTTCAAATTCTGCTACTCTATCTGATCCTACCACCAATACCATATCATCATATTTCTTTTCAAGCTCTTTCATAAGCTCAATAATAGTTCTACTCTTATGATCTTGCACTATATTACCGAAAGCTTTCTTTGCAAGCTTCAGTTTATCTCTATATGGAAGTGGGTCTTTGGGTTTCTTGAATGTTTTTGTTAGATAAATGAAAGGCTTCCCTTTATGAATACGGGAAGCCTTTCTTACTTTGTTAACCAGTTTCTCATGACCTGCAGTTGGTGGGTTCATTCTGCCCCAAGTAATAACCGCTGTTGCCATAATTAACTACCTTTAGATTTTAAATTTAGCTGCTGGTGCATCTACTACTGTTCCAGCAAACTCAATATCTTGACCTTTATGCTGTTGGTTTGAAGTTGTATATTTCCAAGCTGCTGTACCGTCAAAACCTTGCCAGTTTCCTGATACCGGACGAATCTGAATATCATTGTTTCCATCTGTTTTGCCAGTGACATAACCTTCATAATAAACTCCACCACCCTGAACTGCTACAACATAGTCTCCTATGCCACAGTCAGAATCTCTAGTTGCGAAGCTTAAAGTGTATATACCATTTTCAACCTGAACATCAGTAGAAGTTCCTAGGTCTGTACCGAATACGCCTTCACCATCAGAATCTGCAATTGATGTAGGTCCTTTAGATGAATCACCTTTCATGTACCAACCTGGCAGTGCTTCTAGAATCTCTAATGATTTGACTGTTCCTTTGTTTCCATCGGAATCGCTAGTAGCTACTGTGTTCGGGCTTGCTTTTCTAGAAGTGACTGCATGAGTGACTCCAAAACCGCCGACTGTAGCTAATGTATTATCGTCAGAATCAGTAGTTCCAGTGGTAGTCGTATCAATAGATCCTACATACTGCAGAGATGTCTCTGAGTCTGAACCTCTAAATACGAATGGTTTTCTATAACCTTTATATGCCATTTGGAGTCTCCTTAAATAATGTTAAATTGTCGACAATATATTTATTATTTGCGAACTTCAAAATCTGTTAAAGATTCTAAATGCAGCTTCATTTGGTGTTTCATGAGATATGACATCCATGACTGTATAGAACCAAAGGATTCACCATTATATTGCTTCATGATCTCATCTTTCTGAGCTTCAGGAGTCTGTGTAAGATCGATAAGTGTCTTATTTCTAATAAATCTACGCTGTACTTGTGTAGTCCAATCGTTTTGGTCACCTTTAAGCATTGTCATTTGCTTCTTTGTGACTGGTGTTTGTCTAGCACCTTCAGTAATAAGTACCTCATCATCAGATAATACATTTGGAACACCATCACCAGTATCACCTTTACAAATCTTTTCAAATAGTTCTTCTTCAGGATTATCTGATTTAACCCATTTTTTCTGTATGTTTGACCACTGTTTGACATTAGGATACTTCTGTAATTGTTTGAAATCACCATCAGGAGATACAATAAGTATTGGTTCAGGTTCTAGTATCTTTAAACCCTTAAAATATCCATTAGTCTTCTCTACAATAGTACCAATACAATCATCAGCTTCACATGTATCTACCCATATACATTTAAATGGACTATACTGTATAATATCATCACGTACCTGATTAATCATCTTAAAGATACCATCCCAATCATGTATACTATTATTTCTATTCTTTCTACGATTGGCTTTATATGGTGCAAAATATTCTCTACGCCATGAATTGGCAGCATCCATACATACAATTAGTTCACCATAATCATCTCTGTAATCAGCATTATATTTACGTATAATGTTAATCATTGTATGTCTAATAAGGTCTCTATCCTCATCAAACTCCTCGATACGTGGAAACATAGCTGACATTGCTATTGAACTGAAATCTAATAAAATCATATTATCTCCTTTGCTATTATTATTATACTAATTCCAGTGTCTAATTACACCACCGATAATGAAAATACATGTAATGATTTCTAATATACTCTTAAAGTAAGATTTAGGACCAATCAATATTAAGAGTTGGTTGAGCAGTTTCAGGGTTTTTGGCTGCATGGTTTTGTGCTTCTATATGTGTAGGTTGGTCTTTAATATCAGTGACTTTCATGTGGGCATAATCGACACCCAGCAGCCAATTTTTTCTGTCTGCTGGGTCACCATATCGATTTTTAAGTTGACTAAAACGAATCATATTGTCATTGCGAAGCTGATCGTTTGTAGTCATAGCAAAGAAATAATCTGCGGTCATCGGCAAACCAAATGATTCTGAAACATCGGTCATACCGACATCAGCATCATTCATTCCTTGTCTATTTGTTTGTGTAGCAGTTAATACAGGAACATTGAATTCCATAGCTAGAGCACGAAGTTCTTCAGCAATGGCTTTTATTTTCTCATAACTATTTGCATTCTTAGATACGCCTAGTGAATTACAAATATTGAGATAGTCTACACAAATAACGTCTGGCATAAATGTTTTCTTCATATCTAGTTCTTTAAGTAAAGATCTGAAATGAGCAGCAGTAGCCATGCCAGTAGGATATTCTTTAACTACTAATCTGCCTTGTGTTTTAGTTCTTAAGGTTTGAAATCTTTTTAGGAAGTTATCTTTACCTACAGAATCTAATTCTTCTTGACTCATATCGAGTAAATTCTGGTCAATTCTTTGTGCAATCTTTTCTTCAGCCATTTCCATAGTAATATAAAGAATATTCTTACCACGTTCAAGTAAACTTGATGATATAGAACACATAAATAAAGATTTACCTACACCAGTACCAGCCATAATAACACCAAGTGTTTTTTCAGGTATACCACCACGTAGTATGTAATCAAAATGTTCAAGGCCGGTTTCTAATTTGTTTTCTTTCTTGTTATAGTAATCCCATCTTTCTTCAACTTCTTCTGTATAATCATGACCTACAGATTTATCAAATGAAGTACCAATTGCTTCATGTAATAATTCAGGTAATGCTGTCATTGGAGTTTTCTTGTCATCACCACCAATAACATTAACAGCTTTATATACTGCATTTACAATAGCACGCTCTTGACACCATTGTTCTGTTTTATTTACTAACCATTCTGTTTTATTGATTGGCTGAATATCTTTACTTAAGAATTCTTGTATAGAGTTATAGATTGGTTCAGTTAGATCTGTTCTTGATTCAACTTCAATCTTAAGTGCAGCAGAACTAGGTAATGCATTATTCTTATTGAAGTATCTTATAATTTCTTCAAGCACAACTTTTTCATGCTTTTCTGTGAAGTAATCATCTTTAAGGAATGGTGCAACTTTTCTACAATAGTCTTCATTGACCATCATATTGTATAAGATACCTTTTCTTAGTTCTGTTGAATCAACACTCATGGTTTGATTATACTCGGACTTTCATTCTTTTTAACATTTAATATATCAGCAATAATATCTGATGCCATTGCCTGAAACTTATCTTCTCTGGCATACTTTTCTGCATCTTCTATAGTAAGAAACTCTACCATAAAATTAAACTTATCTTCTTTCAGTTCCATATCTACTGGTCTCCAGATAACACCTTCATATTTATGACCTTTACCAGTGACTTGAATCCATTCACCACCCTCAGGGTCTATGTATGGTTTAAAATTCTTTGGATTATTTTTTGACATGCCATGGTCTCCTATATTCTATTGTATTCTTGAATTCATCTGTAAATATTCCATCGACTCTAATTGTATAGGTCCATTCAGGGTTTGGGTCAACACCATGATAATTAAGGTCATGAAATACATAACAATTGCTATCAACATAATACTTTTTATCATTTTCCTGATCATAAATAAAACTCCTCTTGTTTCTTGCAGGACTTAACATAATTGAATGGTGATCTACTGACATTACAAATGGATTGTTATCTCTATGTACTGTAATATGCTGAGAACTATCCACACCAAATATATTCACTCTTCCGATTTGTTTAAATGGTAGCTTTGACCATATCCATTTAATTGTACCTGGAAATAATTTCTTAGCTTCTTCTGGAATGTATTTACCATGAATTTGTTCTTGTTCATTCCATTGAGAATACATGATTGGATATACATCTCTCCATGGATAGTAAGCACCTTTCGCAAACTTAAGATACCTTTCCATAATCTTTTGCTTTTTAAAATCATCTACCTGTATCGCCTTAATTCTATTTTCTTCATGTTCTGTTAATTGTTGTCTAGCATATTTTACATCCAGAAACTCCGAATCAAAAAATCTGGTATAAGCATCACCACGACTATAGTCATCACCAACGCTAAAAATAGTATTGTCAGTTTGGGACATACCCCATACCACTTCTTCATGAATTTCTTTAGCTGTGTCTTCATTGAGTAAATCTAAATGTAAGTATGGCTGATCATTAATCGTTATCAGCGGCTGTATCTTCTTCGATAGTTTCTTCGACATGTTCCTCTACTACTGATTTTATAGAACCAATTGCATACCTTTCTTTTATTGCATCTGCAAATCCAGCTTTAAGCAATGGAATCCAATACTCAGAACTATTTGTTTCTGCTTTTCTTTTCTTTAAAAATACTTCTCCTGTTTTTGGATTTGTACCTTCAAACCAACCGACAGAAGGTTTAGTGACCCATCCAAGTTCTAAGCCTATATCTAAAAGACCTGACCATTTATTGATACCGCCTTCCCATGATATTGACAACGGCAATCTTGTTTTTTCTCTTACAAACCTAGATTTTTCTACACCCATCATAAAGTTATAACCTGATACTTCAGTACCATCTTTTTCTTGCTGCCTACCCATAAATAAGATTTGATTTGCTGAGTAATAAATACCTGTACCTCCAGACATAATGTCTTTAGGAAACATACCAATCTCTTTATATGTATGGTTTACTGCAACAAGTGGTATATCTCTTGTTGTAAGATAAGGTGTACATATTCTAAATAATGATTTAAGTGCTTTAGCTCTTGACATATCAGCAACTGACTTACCATCAAGTGCATCTTCAAGTTCTTTCTTAGAAGCTAAATTACCTACAGAATCAATTACAATAATAACCTTATCACCTTTCTGTATTTCTTCTAGTTGTTTTGTAATATCAAACTTAAGTTGTTCTACATGTTCTATAGGTGTATGTATACATCTCTGCGGGTCTACATTCATGCTTTCCAGATATTCAGGTGTAATACCAAACTCTGTATCATATAATAGACATACAGCATCTTCATACTTTTTAAGATATGCTGAAGCCATAAGCAAAGCTAAGTTTGATTTAAAGTGTTTTGATGGACCAGCCAGAACGGTAAGTCCAGGTGTCAGACCACCTTCAACAGAACCAGATAATGCTATATTCACAACAGGAATATCTGTTGGAACCATATCTTTCTTGTTGAATAATGCTGAGTCTGAGAGTACTGCCGTTGACTTGACAGTTGAAGTTTTTTTAAGTTTTTCTAGTAGTGACATAATAATCCTTTGTTGGTTGTTTTAAGTTGAGTGTACCAACTCCTGATATATTTATACCACTACTAGAAGTTTTTTTTAGATTATCCTTTCAGATATTCAGGCTCACCTTTGTTAATCTTAATGGATTTAGGCTTCTTTTCTTCTGGAAGCTTGTATTCCAATTCGACTACTAGCATACCATTGGCAATAGCTGCATTGGTGACTTCAATATATTCTTGAAGTTTGAAAGTTTTTTTGAACTTTCTAGCAGAGATACCTTTAAACAAATACTCTTTGCCTTCAGCATCATTCTTGCCTTGTGTATTACCTGAGATGATTAACTCACCATCTTTGACTGTGACATCAATATCTTTCTCACCAAAACCAGCGATAGCAAGTTCAATAGCGAACTTATCTTCATCTGTTTTAACAATGTTATGTGGTGGATAGTTATCGATGTTTGCCCAATGTGTTGAGTTTAGTTCATCGAAAAGACGGTCAAATCCGATAAAGGCAGACCTTGGGAATGTAAGTGCGTTCATAGTTTCCTCCTTTATTAAGCAAGTTTACATTAGACTCCTGATTATCAGCAAGTCTAATATATTTATACTCGAAGTCCCCTATTTTTCCAAGTTTCTCTTATAGAGTTTTCGTTTTTAGTAGTAGCTGTAGTGTCCTAGTATACTTAAAAATAAAGGCATACAAATTGTTCCGATTAGTATAGAAAGGTCTCGTGCAATTTCGCAGAATTTACAAGTTTTTGGATGCTCAGCTTTCCAGATTTCTAGTTTAGCTTTCATCTCGTAATATTTAATAAGGTAATACTGTGCCAGTGCTTTATTTTACAACTTATTGCAGACCAAAATGACAATGATCTAAAAACATATTTTTTAATAACTAGAAATTATATTACAAATCTAGGTCTTTTGACCATGGACCTTCGTATTTTATTGGTGGGATTTTCTTTAGATTTTTTTGTTTTCTTGGTATGATCTTGGTTTTATCTTTTTGTACTTTATGACCATACGGCGTGTCATGGCCAAACAACTCCTTGTGAGCCCTTGTTTTTCCACGTTCCGTCTGTGTTGTAGTGCGTTGGGTACGCTTTCGTTTTTTCATATTCTTTTAATACTTTATCTATTTCATAACCAGTGTCAGTTAACATCGATCTAAACTTATTTAATGTTTCATTGTCAGGATCGAGCCTGTGTACCTCTATGGCTAAGTAAGCAATTACCTTTTCATCCATAGAAGTCTTTATGTGTTTTCCCATTAAGTGTTATCTCCTTTCGTGTATTGCACTGTAGCTTGCATGTCAAATTTTCCAGGAGTAATCTTTGGACTCCTGTCTTTAGCAATCTCACCAAGCCTGTAAGTTTTTACATTTTTATCTTGTAATGTAAAAATACTCATAGCCACAATAGACATAGCTAATGGTGACAGTATCATTAAATAACCTTGTATTTCTTCTGGTGTCATATCTTAGTACCTATAGTTCTTCGGACAATATCATTATGATTGAACTCTGCCCAATATAGTTCAAACGCTACACCATCTTCGATACCTTCAAATTGATGTACTTTACCAGGTTTTACCTGTGTAAATTCACCAGGACCGAGGATAGTTTCATCTACTAAACCGTCTTGATCGTCTTGCCAAACTCTGATTAACATCTTACCAGACTCTACAAAAAAACCATTCCATTTAAATTGATGTTCGTGTTCACTACATTTATATCCCGCTTTGTACTCTATGCGGTGAAATTCAAGCACGCCATTTGCATGAATTAGCTCTGTTTGACCCCAAATTTTTCCAGCTTTGATACTCATATAAATAATATAATACTATATTATGGAGATATTTTTAAATGGCGATCAAAAAAACGCATAGAGTATACTGCACTTACTTTCCAGATGGTAGATACTACATCGGTTATTCAGGCAAAACAGACAAACAATTCGAAAAATATTACGGTAGCTCAAACATTATCAAAGAGTATACACAAGATGACTTACATAAGGATATTGTCTTTGAAAGTGAGAAGAAGAATGAAGCTAAGATACAGGAGTTTCTATTACAGTGGCAGCAAAGAGATGATGAGAACTGCATTAATGATATGATTCATTTAAGATTAAGACTATCACATTTAAGAGATTTTAAACCAATTAAATGGAAACCTAGAGATGTACCAGCCTGAGGCTCAATACTTTTTATATAATGAGTTTGGATATAAGACAGATTATGATAAGTTCTTAGAATATCTTCTTACATTTCAATCCTCTTTAAGAGAAGATTTCTTTAGAAATGAAAATCAAAGTATAGCAGATGTAGTCAAACAAGAAGGTTTTGAAAATGCTAGACCTAGAATAACTCAACAATTTAACTTTCAGAATGACAGATGGGCTCCACCAAAAGAATCTAGGTACGCATTACAAGATGCTGTTAAAGTAAATGGTGAGACTGATTACAGTGGTTGGACTAGTATGCAAATAAAATATTTTTCAAATGGACCAGATAAAGTACAAGACCCTGCACCTATGATATGGGTAAAGAAAAGATTTCCTACAGCAACTAAACTAATAGAAGAGTTTGGTGATGATTGTCCGATCATGGATTATGTAATGCTTAAACCAAACACTATTTTATCAAGACATACTGGTGCTACAAATATAGGCTCTAATAGAGTACGTATACATCTACCAATAATAATACCTGAAGGTAGATGTTTTCTAGAAATAAATGGTAAACCAATTTATTGGAGAGATGGACCGTTTGGATTTAATGATGAATATGTACATAGTGCATGTAATTTAACAGATGAGTATAGAGTTATATGGATGATGGATATAGAAAGAGAAAGAGTTGGATTACCATATTGTACAGGTGCTGATACTACATTAAATAAACCATTAGATGAGGAAATAGACTATGAAGGAATATAAAGATTTCAAGGCCAAAATATCTAATGATGATAGGACCAAGAACTACAAATATTTTAGAGAACTAGATGTACCTGGCTGGGAAATAGTCAGAGACGAGATGCTTAAGTTTACTACAAAGACTAGACCAGAAATATCTCTTGGTATGGGTAAACCACTGTGGAGAAGATGTTGGCCAGAACCATATAAAGGATTGAGGAATGCATGTCCATCTTTATGGGATGTATTTGAACCATTATTTGGTGAGATTAGAAGTGTAGGATTCTTTGTTATGTTATCTAGAGACTGTTCTATACATACAGATAATTATGATGCTGTTGGTGATGGTCTACCAGAAGCAACTAAAAGAATCAATATACCTATTCAGAACTGTGCTAAAACACATACAAGATGGTTTATAGCTCATGGTATTCCAGATATTGCAGCTTACGATGGACCAAATCTTACAGCACCTGTCGCAAGACCAGTTGATTTAAAAAAGATGGCTAATCCAGAATCAATAAAGAGTGTTATTGGTAAAATGCAATATGAACATTTAATGGGTGAAAAGGTAGATGTAAGTGGTAAATCTCATATTGTAGAGTATGCTAATTTAAAATCAAAAGATGGTAAGAAAGTATTTGTACCTGACGGTACACACTATAATGTTTTTCATGAAGATGAAGTGACTGAAGTATCAAGAGTAGAGTTATTGAAACCAACTATTATAAGAGTGAATGAACCACATCAAGTTGTTATAGATAAAGGTTGGAAATTTCCAAGAGTAGCAGCAACCGTAGGATTTATAGATGAAGATAGACTTACCATTTAAAGAGATAGACATACCAAACCTAGATAAGGTTATAACTGAGCTACAGAACTATACAAAGAACATACACCCAGGTTTGTACCAAGCCATAAATACAGATACACCATTTTCTAGATTAGCAGCTGAAGCAATGTGGGAAAAGCAATATGATGTAGATATTGGTATGTGGAGAAATGCATATCCAGATGTATATCAAGATGTATTAGAAGAATGTCCTACTGTACAAGAATCATTAAAAGAATATGGTGAAGTTGTTAACTTAGCATTCTTTTGTCTATGGCAAAAAGAATCACCCATACATTCAGATGATACTGTCATGCATCTATACGATCAAAAAACTAGAATGAATCCTGAACATAAGCATCTATACGAAAAGTTTCCAGATTTTATTGTTAGATCTAGAATCAATATACCACTATTCAATTGTGAAAAATCTAGAACTGTATGGTGGGAACCTAAAGAAGAAAAGACTTTTATTTTAAATGGTCCTATCAGAACTTATAAAGAACATGAATGTAGTAAACTGGCAGAGATTACATTATCAAAGGCTACAATATTAAGAGTTGACATACCTCATCAAGTTGTAAACGATGGCTGGAGATTTCCAAGATTGGCAGCCACACTAACCATGGATAAAGACCTAACATGCTACCTTACAAAGAATTAGACATACCAAACTTAGGTATTATTATTTTAGAGTTGCAGAACTATACAAAGATATTGCATCCAGATCTTTTTACACCAATAAATACTGGTCTTTCAATAGAACGTGCCATTGGTCAAGCTAGTACTGAAGGTGGCTTCTGGAGAAACTCATATCCAGATATTTATGAAGACATATTAGAAAAATGTCCATCATTACAAAGGTCATTACAGGAATATGGTAAAATTATAAATGTATCATTCTTTTGTTTGTGGGAAAAAGAATCACCAATACATTCTGATGATGTAGTTATGGATTTAGAAACAGGTAAGTTTAGAACTGATCCACTTCATGAGTTAGATTACGTTATACCGCCATGGGATATAAAGACTCGTATTAATATACCTGTTTTTAATTGTGAAAAGTCTAGAACTATTTGGTGGAAACCACATGTAGATAAAGAACCTGGAAGAATGAAGTTTAGAACATATATACCTGAAGAGTGTGATAAGATAGCAGAGGTGACCTTAAATAAGGCCACTCTGCTCAGAGTAGATATTCCACATCAGGTTGTAAATGATGGATGGAGAATGCCAAGATTAGCAGCTACAATAACAACAGATCAAGATCTGACTGATTATCTTTAAGCAGCTACTTCTTTCCAACCCCAATCACCTTCCAAACCATTCACTGAATATTCTGTGACTCTTTTCTCAAAGAAGTTATCATGAGATACTCCGTTTAGTACCCAATCTAACCATGGTAGTGGATTGTCTTTAGCTTTGAATTTAGCTTTAAGTCCTAATTGTAATAATCTTCTATCCGCAATATGTCTAATATATTCCTTTACTTCATCGATACTTAGTCCTTCGACTTCATTCTCTTTGTAAGCAAGATCTATAAATTTATCCTCTAACTTAACAGCATTTCTTGCCATCTGATAGATTTTAGATTTTAATTCATCATTTACAATACGCGGATGTTCTTCGCAGAATGTTCTAAATAATTTCGCATTACCTTGAACGTGTAGTGTTTCATCTCTAATTGACCACTCAACTATTGTACCCATACCTTTCATTTTACCGAAACGTTGGAAATTAAGTAGCATTACAAATGAAGCAAATAAACTCATGCCTTCATTAAATACTGACTGAGCTAGCGCTAATGCTAGACCAGTATGAGATGTAATATTATTGTTAGCCATAAAGTCTAACTTATCTGCCATCTCATTGTATTCTAAGAATGCATGAAATTCTGATTCAGGTAAACCTAGCGTATCATTCAATAGAGCATAAGCTCTTTGATGTACACCTTCTCTACCAGCAAACGATGCAAGCATAGTTCTTACTTCATTATTTCTCATTTTTGGAATAAGAAAGTCATGATAGTTAGCACCAACTTGAACGTCAGATTGAGTAAATAACCGTAGTATATTCACAATAAAGTCTTTTTCTTGCTCTGATAATTTAGTACGCCAGTCTTGAACATCTTCAGATAATTCTGCTTCATCCTCGACCCAATGTACCTCTTCATGTTTCTTGGTCAGCTCAACTGCCCAAGGATAATTAAAAGGCTTATAAGCTTTACTGTCTTCTAATACAGTCATTTTACTTCTCCTTATTTACTTTTTTTCGTCTAGAACGATTTGCTCTTCTAATGCTTTGATTCGCTCATTCATTCTAAAGATAACCGAACACAAAGATTTAATATCTTGTGCATTTGGATTACCTCTAGCGATGGTGCGGTCTAGCATTGTCTGCAGCTCCTCGGTATAACTGATTGCCTCAGGCATACTTTCCTCCTTCGCTTGGTCTAACCTTCACAGGCTCGACATTCATCTTCATTGTTTTGCTCTTGCCCTTTATTTATAAAGGACATGAACTCGTCATAACCACCTACATATTCACCTTTAAGATAAATTTGTGGGACAGTTTTAACATCCTTCCTTCCAGTCACTTCCGCAGCCGTCTTACCAAGTTTTTCAATATTGATAAAGTCATACGGAATTCCTCGAATTCTGAATTCTTCTTTAGCCATGTGACAGAATGGACAATCATCTTTTCCATATATAACATTTCTGTCATTATCAACTAGAGCTACTCTTGCAACTTTGTCTGCTACAGTTTCTGCTCTAACTTTAGCTTCTGTTCTTAAATAGTACAAACCTTTTAATCCTTCTTTCCATGCTTTTAAATGCACATCATTTACATATGCTCTATCACAACCTGATGGGAAAAATAAATTCACGCTTTGACCTTGACAAATATATTCTTGTCTATCAGCCGCATGTTGAACAACCCATCTTTGATCGAGTTCATCTGCTGTTTTAAATAATGTTTTTTCTTCATCTGATAAAAAAGTTAAATGTTGTACAGAACCCTTATTAGTAATAATACTCTTCCACACACCATTTTTATTTTCTTTTTTTCTTTCTAAGAGTCTTTCTAGATATTTGTTTTTAACTAAAAAACTACCGGCTCTAGTTCTGTGTGTATAAGCATTTGCTTTTAGCGGTTCAATAGAAGGAGAAGTAGAAAGAATGATACCACTAGAAGCGTTGGGAGCGATTGCCAATAGGTGAGAATTGCGTTTAGAACTTCCATTACCGTCTAAATATTCTCCTCTTTGTTTTGCCAATAATTCAGTTTGTTCATTTGCTCTCTCCTTAATTGTCTTAAATATATTAGTATTATACTCACGAGCCACCTCCGTTTGCCAAGAACATCCTTTTCTTTGTAAGTAAGAATGAAAACCCATGGCTCCAAGACCTAGAGATCTCTCACGTGCTGCTGAATACTTTGCTCTTTCAATAGTATCAGGTGCATTTTGTATAAAGTATTCTAATACGTTATCTAACATGGTGATTAGATCTTCTACAATTGTAGTATCTTTCCAATCATCATAATATTCTAAATTGAGTGATGATAAACAACACACTGCTGTTCTATCTTCACTTGTAGGTAGATGTATTTCATTACATAGATTAGAACCATTGATTTTAAGACCTGCTTTTTTCAGTGGTTCTGGTAGTGCTTTGTTTGCAGTATCAATAAAATTAAGATATGGTTCTCCTGTTCTAAATCTTGTTTCTAATAATTGTTGCCATATTTTTCTTGCAGGCATTTTATCTGTGACTCTATTATCATTCGGGTCTTTGAACTCCCACTCTTCATCATTCATTACAGCATTCATAAAGTCATCTGTTAAGTTTACGGCGTTGTGAATGTTGAGTGCTTTTCTTTGTACATCACCTGTTGGAATTCTAAGTTGCATGAATTCTAAAATATCTGGATGTCTGATATCCATATAAGCCGCATAAGAACCTTTACGTGTTTTACCTTGTCTATATGCAATCATATCAGCATCTACAGTATGTAAAAATGGTATTGGTCCAGGTGCTATATCAGAAATAGTACGTACATCTGACCAGTGACCACCAACACCACCACCATATACTGATAACCATCTTAGTTCTGATGAATGACTAATCAAACCTTCAAGTGTGTCAGGTACATATGTTAGGAAACAACTAATAGGCATACCTTTATCTTCATTCGGTTTGCCGTTAGGTGCGTTTGATAAAACTGGCGATGCAAACATAAACCATTTCTTACTTGCATAGTCATATATTCTTTGTGCAAGTTCTTTATCAGTTTTACCATTAAATCTTGACCAGGCTAATGCTGCTCTAGCGTATGCTTCTTGTGGTGATTTTTCTGAGGGTCTCATATAAAAATCTTTGAGCATGCTCACTGCGTAATCTGCTAACAGTGAATCTTGTTTTTTGTCTATGTCAATCATCAAACTCTCTTCCAATTATCGAGTTTAATTTTGGCTGCTAGGCCGTGGTAAGTATTTTCTTGAATTATTTGAAGGGGATTAAGGTTTTCTAAAATCATGTCATTAATATCTTTACTTCTTATGTTATCAGGCCAAATTACAATTTTGAAACCCCTATCAATGAACTTTGAATATTTAGAAACTATTTCTGCATTTCGCTGTTCATTGTCTAGACATACTATTATGTCTGAATTACTATATTTATTTTCTGTGATGTCTGAACCAGCCATCGCGAGAGCATTAGGCAAAAATAAACTATCTATTGGACCTTCAACTAAGTAAGTAGTTTCATCTTTGTTCCATCTTTCAAGACCAAAGATCTTACCTTTATCTTTATCCAACAATATAGTAATATATTTAGGTAATGAGTTGTCTAATGCTCTTGCTTGAAGAGCAAATAACTTACCATCTTCATCAAAAAATGGTATGATTATTTTTTCTTGAGAATCTTTGAAATTGTACCCGTACCGATTAACGAGCTTTCCAAGATCTTGAGTATAGTAAAAGAGGCCGCGATAGTGAATAGGAATCCTCCTATCCCGTATAAACTGAACGCATATATGAGAGTCGTCCATATCAATAACCCTCTGCATATCAGATAACAAGTTGTTATGATTCGCTGAGACTTTGATGTGAACGCGATTCCTAGTAGAATCAGACTTGTTGTTGTCACCAAAAGCATTCTTAATATACTCCCATCTTGAATTGCGTTGACAGCCATGACATAGAAACATTTCTATATCAGAGTCATTATAGACAAAGCTCGGCTGTGTACCGCAAGCTGGGCACGAGACTTCCATTACCATAGTAAGATTATACTATAGCTGATCTAGAATTTTTTCTAAAGAGTCTTTCTTTTTCTTTTTCTTTTTAGGGTCTTTAGTTCCGCCATCTAAGAGTGAATCCATACCAGCAAGACCACCAGCATTTACTGCTGCGTTAGTATTTGCTCCTGATAATGGACCACCAAATGAAGCTCCACTCGTCATGCTTTCTTCCATTGCGTCAAGCATAGCATTCCAATATCCTTCAGCATTTGATAGATCGTAATCTCTTTTTTTAACAAGACCATGTTCTTCTAATCTTTCAGATAGATATTCAGAGGTTGCTTCACCTTTTTCTCTTATTGTGTATTCCTTAATTAATGCTAGTGCGGCTATATAAGATGCGATTTGTGACTTACCACCAGGTACTTTACCTAATAATCTTTTTAGATTCCATGCTAATCTATCTAACATATTGAAAGAGTCTTTTTGTTTCTTATCTCTTTCTTTTTTCTTAACTAAAATATTACCTTTCTTATCAATCACACCAGATTTAAACGCATCCCATTTCTCATACTTCATAGTTAATTTACGAAGTAATCTAAATACAAATAATGTGTCTATAATTCCTTTACCGGCCATGGTATATTTAATTCCTTAATCTTTTTAATAATACCGCGGTTTCCAAACAAAATTTAATTTCTGGATATTCATTCTCATCTAGGTAGGATAGGTACTCAAATATAGTCTTAAATACTCTCTTCTCAGCATCATTTGAGTGAAATAAAAGCAGCTCCTTAGCCGCTACAGGTGCAAATACATTAAAGAATAATATAACGTGGTTTACAAGAAGTCTGATATTGACATCTTTACCATTGACTATTTTTGTTGCTAATTTTCTGGCGTGTTGAGCTTTACGTAGGTCTTCTTTGAATTCTGTCTTGTCAGCTATTGCATTTCGATAATTATCAAATGCATACTTTTCAAAATTTTTCTTATCCAGCTGCATCGATATGACCATACTCGCTAGGATTTACCTTTGTCTGCGGCTTAGTCACGATTTTATCTTTTTTTCCGCTTAACTTTATTTCTTGTGTTTCGTCAGCGTCTGCTTTATCATTATCAAAGGTTTTATTTCCAATAGCAACATTAGCACCAGGAACTTCTCCTGGTACACTTGCTGGAGAAGCGGCTTGTACATCTCCGATGGATGCTTCACCATCAGCTACTTCTTTTTCTTCTTCATCATCTGATTTCTCAAGAGCATTCTTTCCTTTTGATATTTGTTCTCCTTCATCTTCTTTGAGTTTTTCAATCATCTCAATGAATGAGTCTATATCGCCATCATACTCTTTAAGTATATCTTCTAATTGTTTTGCCATGTATTATTTATTAAAAAAGAAAGGGGAGTTTCCTCCCCTTTCCAAATACTGTTGCAATGAGCTTAAGCAGCAACTTTGCCAGTAATCCCACGATAAGTGATTTCATCACTTTTTCTCGCTTTGGATTTCTTAGCCTTGCTTTTTAAGGTCTTTGCATCGTATTTGATACCTCTATAGCAGTACATATTACCTCCGGTTTTCGTATCGATTTCGTACATACATCTCACGACGTACACCCTTCTCAACGCGTTCCTTCAGCAAACTTTCGGTCTCGTTCCCTTCTGGATTTATTGACCCAAAAAGAAGGTACTTGCTTTCCCCTAAGAATAGGGAGGTTTTCAGGTTTTGCCTACTTCCGTCAACTAAAAAGTTGATGAACGTATAATATTTATACTATTATTCAAAGAAATTTGTTAGATCTAGTTGCTTTTCAATAGTCCAACCGATAGGATCGAGTATACCTTCCATAGGTTCAGCAATAATTTTACTAAACATTTTTTCATAGTTGATATAATCTCTGACTTTAAATTCATCAGGAATAGAAGTCATATATGATACAACATCAGAACCTACATTATTAGGTTCTCTAAGCCATAGGAATTTACCTTTCTCACCATTCTTGATGTATTCCCAATCTTTATCGAGTTTGTGTTGATTAATTAATCTATTGTATAGTATTGCACCACGTATATGTGGTGGTGTACCTTTCTTGAAACCAATATTATCTCTTGGTGTATATTGCCATACATTATTCATAGTTCTAGGAAATGCAATGTCTTCTGCAGGTAGTGTAAGGAAATGCTTCTTGAAGTTGGCAATCGCTTTCTGGACTGTATCTTCATCAGTTGTTAGTACTAATTCAATAAGTTTTAGTAGTGGTTCTCTACAGCCTTGAGGTGTGCTTGAACGAATGGCTTCAAGACCTTGAATCTTAATCTTTGGTTTTTCAGGTCTATAACCTTCCATATCATGGACATTCATTGCATATCTTTTCTTTGCTGTCCAGAATGCTGCATCTGCAATAGCTTCTCTACCCATAACCATCTTCTGAGCATATACATTTTGATATTCAGCTATTGAATCAAACTCTTTATTAAGAGCTTTGGTTAGTTGTTCTTCGCAGACTCTGTCAAGAATATCTACAACTTCCGCTTTAGATTTATCTGCGAAGAACTTATCAACCAATGGTTGAAGATTTACATAGTTTGAATCTGTATCAATTGCAATAACATAATCAACTTTATCTGTCTTTAAGAGCTTGTTAAGATATCTATTGATTGCCATTTCAGCACGTTGAATTACAAACTGACCGGATAATGTGATACTAGAACCAAGTCTTGGGTCAAACCATCTGTAATACTTGTTTGTGATTGCACCATAACCTGAGTTCAATAGGATTTTACGAACGTATTGAGCAAGATGAAGTTTGGTAATATCACCACCTTCTTTCTGCTTCTTCTTCATTACACCTTGAATTTGTTTACGTTCATCATATAGCTTACGCATAACTCTTGGTATGATACCTTCAAAGTCTTTCTTAAACATCCAGCCTGAAGCAGCCACAGCAAAATCACCTTGTGATTTAAATGATTTACCATGTAAGAAATCGCGCATACGCTTTTCTTCAGAGATATCCGGCCATACTTGCAATTTATCCATGATAGTTTCAGGTGATATATTATATTGCATAATAAGGTGAGGATATAGAGAGTTCAAATCAAATGAAGCAACCCATCCATGTTTACCAACTTGTGGTGGTTTTACATAACCGCCTGGAATAGCTTCAGTAAATCCAGTTCTTGGAAAACTAAATGGTGGTATCTTCTTTTCAAAGAACATTTCTTTATTAATCATAGCATCCCAGGTTTTAACAACACCAGATACATCTTCATAGTTAATACCTGCTTTATATGCTACAGCAATCTGAACATCAATCAATCCCATCTTATCGTCAAGTCTTTTGACAAGATTAGTATCTTGAATATTATAATCAATAAACTTATTGAAATCTTCAAAGAATAATTTATGTAGTGAACCAACTTCTTTATAATCTAGTTTCTTTTCACCAAGTTCGATGAAGGCAATATGGTCAAGACGATATGATTCTTGTACAGCATTCTTTTTATATCTGTCAAGATAATCAATATCATCGATACCTGTAATCTCAACACGCATCTGAGTACCTTGTTTAGTAGGAAACTCTTTGATACGGGTAAGACCCCATGGTGAGAGTCTTTTAACATCAAAGCCTAGTTTTACCATACGATTATGAATATATGGCATATCAAATGATTGTGTATTCCAACCTGTCACAATTTGTGGATAGTGGTCTGACCAATACTTTATAAAGAAATCAAGTATCTGTCTTTCTGAATTACATGGTACATATACAATTTTATCTAGCAAATCAGAATCTGTAAGTACTGAATCTTTTCTTGACCAATCACCATTACCGAATGTAATAAACTTATCTGTAATAGAATCATGTAGACATATTGCTGTGATGGGATGAGCTGCTTCACCTGGCTCAGGGAAACCTTCTTCTGAGCTAACTTCAATATCAATAGTGAATGTTCTTATTTCTTCACGTTTCCAATCATTCTCAGCATTTGGATAGTGTTCAATACAGTACTGAGAGTTAAAGAATGGGAAGCCATATACTTTTAGATTTGTTTCTTCATTCTGTTTGCCAAAGTTTCTGGCATCAACCATTGTGTCAAATGGTAATGGCTTTAGATGATTGCCATATACATCGGTAAATCCTGTCTTTGTAGCAGATTGTATATAAAGAGTTGGGTCATACTTAATCTTTGACCTGAATTCTTCACCATCTCTGATACCGCGGACGAGTAAGTTTTGCCCATATATGGCAACATTAGTGTAGTATTCTGACATTAACTAGATTATACTAATTTGTGGACTTTTTACCTATAGTATAGTTAGCTTTTAGTGTCCAATCACCTTTTTCTTTGAAAGGGATTACTTTTACTTTTTGGAGAGATGCAGGCTCGGCTGAACCTACTATTTCGCAGAGTTTCCATTCTTCTAGAAGTCTAGCAATTCCATTACGACGTGCTGTATCCTCGACGGTAATTTCCCTATCGAATCCATCTAATTTGAAGAGCTCTCTGTAATGACAGATATAGTACTTTCCCTTTTTGTGCAGAATATGGCAAGTTTGGACTAACTTTTTATCTCTTGATTCTAATCCAATTCTTGTCAAAGTTTCTACTATTTTAAGGAAATCGTCTCGCTCTTTTAGTTTTACTTCCAGTAATTGTTCTAACATTATATCCTTTGAATATGTTAGATACGCCTACTGTATTTATCTTTTGCCGCCTTTAAGGTTAAGAGACTTGATGTACTGTATTTGTTCAGGCTTTAGAGTCTTACAATAATCAACCGCCTGTTTCTTAGATATAGAATAGTACTCAGCAACTTCATCTATACCATCAGTCTTATTCATCTTCTGCCATTTTGCAAAGTAATTCTTCTTTGGCATAGCATGAAAATAAAATGCATATTGTTCTTCATCAGATACATTATCATATTTGTTCATCTCATTTGCATAGTGTATAGTATCTGATCTCATAGAAAATCCAAGGTTGATGACATACTTGACATAACCATGTAGATCTTCTTTAAAGTTTTTATTTGATATTGATTTGATGAAGTCGAATGGTGAAGGCTTATGTACCTTTAGTTCTTCTTCAGTATTATCTTTTATAACGTTTCCAAATAAATCTATTTGCATTTCTTTTCTTTGTTCTCCAATGGGATACTAAATCTTTATACTGTTCCATCATAGTTTTTTCTTGATATTTGCAAACAATCCACCACTGACCAGGAAATACCATAAATGCTGGTATATGAAAGGCAGATTTACTATGAAATAAAATGTATGGCATTTTACCTGACTTTAAGAGTATCTTAAGAAAGTTTCTAGGTTTATAACCACTAATCAAACCGAATGATGCACCATAATCTCCAATACCTAGTTTCAAACCACTGAATTTTGATATTCTTCTATGACTGTTATAGTAAGTACCTTTTTCCCATGCATAGAAGCCATTACCTTTTCTTGCAATATAACATGGGTGTGTTTCATTATAACCCATTCTATCAGCTCGTTTTCTTGGATAGTGTGTGCTTAAAAAGAAGTATATTCTAGTTGTTCTATACTGTAAGAGTGACTTAACGAAACTTAACATTCTTCATTACCTCAACTACAAATGCAGCTAAGTTAATTTCTTGATTAGTCACAAATGCAGATCTATGTTGATACTCACCAATAATCAATATGAGATTTGGTATGGATGATGGTTCTACATAATCATTTATTGATTGATAGAACTCATTGAATAAAGAATCAGGATCAGGATTATCTGCAATCCAAGCTCGACATGATTTGAAATCTTTTTGTTTGATATATTTTACAAGTGTTTTTACTTTACTTGTATTTACAACTGCAATGATACCACTATCAATATTATTATCAATATGAGAATATCTTTGTAGTTCATTTATGATTCTACGATTATCAGGGAAATGAGATTTTACAACTTCGAGTACTGCTTGTTTTTCATACTTAACTTTTTCAGCATCAAGTATATGCATACATCTTTTAGCAATACCACCAGCATTTGCAGCCATATCGGCTTTAGATATACTAAAGTCTATAACACTACATCTTGAATGAAGAGGTGGTATAATCTTATGCTTAAAATTACATGTTAGTATGAATCTAGCATTTGAACTAAACTCTTCAATAAAGTTACGAAGAGCAGGCTGGACTGCGATACCTAGGTAATCAGCTTCATCAATAATAACTACTTTCGGCTTAGCAGTTGTTGAAACAGTAGAGACGAACTTTTTAATCTTATCTCTGAGTATATCAATTGATCTACCCTCATCAGAACCATTTATTATGATGTAATCACAGCCTTGCTCTTCGCATAGGGCTCTGGCCACTGTGGTTTTGCCAGTACCCGCCGAACCTGATAAAAGCAAATTCATCATATCACCTTTATCTCTAAGGTTAATAAATGTTTGCTTTAACTTGTCAGGTAGAATACAATCGTCAATAGTCCTAGGACGATATTTTTCTACCCATAAAAATTGATCTTTCATTATAACTCCTTGCTATGCTTTTTAATATAACCGATAGACCTTCCAGTCTTTCTAGACGCTGCAGAAAGTGAATCATATATCTTACCATTATACTCAATGGCTATGGAATTTTTTACAGCTCCTGGTTTACCTAGTGGCTTGAAGCCATCTTTCCATTGCTTATCTAGTTTTTCTTTTTTTCTTTCCCAAGCTTTTAACTTCTTCTTTTTATCAAAGCTCTCTTTGCTCACATTCTACTCCACAGTCCAGAAGGAAATCAATACCATCTCTACTTCTGTATTCTTCATTATAGACAACACGTACCACACCAGCTTGATAGATGAGCTTTGCACAATCATAGCAAGGAGATAGTGAGACATAAAGCGTCGATCCCTCTGCACTGGATGTGGTACGCGCGACTTTCGCAAGCGCATTTGACTCCGCATGCAAAACCTCTCGTTTAGTTGTGAATGAACCATCTTCATTTTCTATTTCGCAGTCGTTATCCCAACCACGCGGTGTTCCATTATAACCAAACGCAATAATATTTTCTAATCCATCATCTACAATAACAGCACCTACCTTAAACCTGCGGCTTGTAGACATTTGTCCGATGACATCAACTAAGTCACCATATAATTTATCAGCTTTTTCTACTTTCATGTTCTTTTAACATCTCTACTATTTGTACTGGTACCAACAAATGGATTTTATAAGTTTCTTTTTTAGGATCATCTCTCAATAAATCCTTATACATTGACAAAGCTTGAAGTGCATCATCAACAGTGACTTCTAATAATTTCTTATGCAAATCTTTTTCAGAAGTCAAATACCTTTCAGCTGCTACACTAGCATCTTCAATGGCATCTTCTAAAGATTGCCTGTCTTCATCTTCAATTGCCATATTCACCATCAGGTTGAAGTGCTACATAATAATCAATGCCACTTGCACCAGAGAATAATGATAATCCTTTAGCACAAATACTAACTTTATAATCATCAATAATAAATTTTAGTTTATCTACTGAGATTGAAAGATTATATTTAGCAGAACTATCTTCTTTCTGACTGATGGTAAACTTATTAGATGTTGGCACTGTTTTATCATGTACAACAATACCTTCTTCAGTAAATGTAATATCTGAAGCATTATTAATTGAAGCTGCTTTAGCTAATCTTGTTAGGTTTTCTTTGGTGATTGTCTTTTCAACCTCAACTGATGGTAGTGTAATACCTTTTTCAGGTGGTGTTGCAACTATACTTTTATCTGCATAGAAATATTTTTGCTGAGCAGAACTATCTTTAATAATAACTGCATCATCACCAAATTCAAAATCACAATCTAAATCAAATAAAGATACCGTACCTAAAAACTCGTTTAAGTCATAGATTGCAAATTCTTTGTTGAATGTTTCATCAACAGTTGCTTTAGCAAATATATCTTTTACATTTGAAATAGTTTCGATTGTATTGCCTTCAGAAATAACAATGGACTGATTGATTGTCGCAAAGTTTTTTAATATTCCTAAAGTTCTTTTAGAAATCTTCATACTATCTCCTTTTATCTGCCTTCAATATAATGAGGGCTTTGTTGAACCTTCCATTAGGTTTATACTCCTTAGTAGTGAGTTTTTCAAACTCTTTATCAAACTGCCTTTCAGTCTTTGAAAGTGCAATTGGTAAGAATTCCATGGGCTTTCGTAGCTTCTTACCTCTACTCTTTGTGATATGTTGAAGTGCTTGACCCTTAATCTCGAAACCATCTACACGTTCGCTGATATATTCTTCTATACGACAATACTTTGTACTGAATACAAGCAGCCTGTGCATTCCTATAATCTGCATAGGATTAAGTGATACTACTTTATAATCATGATTCTCTTTCTCATAATTAAGATTACGTACCTGTCTTTCTGCAGATTGTGGTTTCTTAACTCTTGATTTACGTGTGGTTTGAGTAGCTTTCTTAATTCTTTCTAAATCACTATGTATAGACTCAATTGTTTTAATCCTAAACTTAACTTCCTTGTCAGATAAATGACTATAACCTTCTACGAGTTGTGCATCCCAATCGTTAATATGAGGTTTTTGGTTTCGTAGTTTAAGTAATTCAGTATATTCTTCAAGCCATCTGTTAATCTGTTCTTCTACAATAGGATTTGCTTTAGAAGTAAGACCATATTTCTGGTACAGTGTATAGATATCTATAGTTGTATGTTTACCATCAATCCAGTCATCTTCCATGTTGATGACATCTGTCATTACAGTATCCCATACTTTTTCTTTGTACAATTCTATAGGTGACCTACGAACTACTTTAGGTTTATCATCATCTTCTTCACCTTGTAATCCTTTTTCATATAGCTCATCTATTCTTGGCTCTACCCAAGATGATATAGGCTTTATAGTTCCAGTTGTACCTGGTAATCCTTGCCAATATTTGTCTTCAGCTTCTACATAATCAGGCCAACCACGTGTTATCATTCTACACATAGCACCAAGAACCGGACTGAATCTCCAATCTGGATTTCTTTTAATAATCTTTAATTGATCGGGTCTTGTGTTCTTGACATATTCAATTACATAAGCTTTAAATTCTTTCTTGCTTTTCTCCATACGATACCATTCCTGAGCAACACGCTTAGATCTTGCAAAGACTTCACCTGACATTTTAGCAAGTTCATTTTCTGCAGGTGCTATTGGTTCGTCTGGATTACGCATAGCCTTAAGAAGCTCCGCGTTCTTTTGCCGTTTTTTAGATAATGCCATAAAATCTCCTTGTATAGAGATTATACTAAACGGTAATTATTTTTTCTTGGAGGGTTTTTCGTTTTGGTGGAATTTGACTAGCCATTTGATATCGGTTTGTATTTCTGTAATGGCTTTTTCAATATGGTTAAGGTGATTTGTTTCTATGAGATAAACACGCCAGGCTAAGAAACCTACGAAGGCTATCAGCGTTGATACAAAGATTGATTCATATATTCCCATGTTAATATCTCTTATAAATGTTAAAGTTTATAATGTAGTTAAATTTAATTTAGTTGCTTTTCGGTTGTTTTATAAGCAGTATACCAACTGTATATGATATATTATTTATACTATATGATAACCAATTTGGCTGAATCTCGGAAAGTTTTGATTGATTTATATCCAGCTTGACGACATGATTTCTCTAAAGTATTGAGAAGGTCATATACTGTATTTATAATTTTACCATTGTACTCTACACCATTTTTATGTAGTGTACCATCAATGGTTTCTGTCTTACCATAGCTTTCTTCATGGCCATAGAACAGTTTACTTATTTCTACTGATGATGCTCCACAAGCTATACACTTGGCGATATCACTTGAGTCAGGATAGAATCCAGAAGCCATGATATGCCCATCAAACTCCCTAGCAACTTCATCATTACTAAGAAGAACGCTAACGTGAGGGCTACCAACACCAGTCTCCATAAAATTTTCGTTATCGAAACGAGCATCAAATCCAATCCTTGTAATTTCTGCGCCCACTTCAAAAAGTTTCCTTGTGGCTGTTGGGTCTGAAACGGGTCCTGCGATGATTTTGACATCTTTATTTTCCTCCTTAAATTTAGCCACCTTATAGATATACTCTATGCTGTGTGCATTCTGAGTCACTAGATTTACATAATGTATATTACCTGCTGGCAGTTTGCTTTTTAATTGATTCCATTTATGTATTTGACCTTCAGTATCGCCAATGGAAATTGCAACATAAGGTTTTTCTTCAAAGAAGAAATTGTATAATTCGTCTATATCGTATCTTGTACTTAAGAGTGTACCAATCTTTGCTTCTGATAGTGCTTCTGCTATTTCTATTGTACCTGTGGCATTATCTGATGATGCCCATATTGGAGCTTTATCATCTATCTCCAAATCAATAGTATCTTCCTTTAAAATAGTAGAGTAGCGTGGCTCTATGGCCACGCTATCTAAGGTTAAAGCTTTAGTGTTATGCAGCTTTTGCATATTCTACAGCTTTTTTAACCGCATTAATCTTTTTAACACGATTAGCTCCGAACCAAGAGGCATACATTCTCATGTCTCTGGTATTTGCTAACTCATGGTCAGCTAAGTAAGTCACTGCATTCAGTGCCTGCCAGAAAGTACCTCTTTGGTAATCAGCACCTGGTTGGGTGTCGATAATTTCAAGAGCTTTATTACCATTACGAGTAAGTATAAGCTCTTTCTCATCAGACTTGGATGATTTACCGAAGACATCAGCAAAGTACTGATTAAGTGTGTCTTTAGTATAACGTTTAGAACCAAGAAATTCTGCAACTTCTTTATATTCTTCCATAGACTCATGTGCTAGTCCAAGAGTTTGTTGAACTGTCTGAGAATCAAAAGCTTTACGGTGGTCAAGTGATACACCTGCTTTACCATTCAAGGCCATTGTCAATGTGTTATTGCAAACAACTCTGATTGGTGAGAATCTAACATCAATAGATTTACCATACTGATGTGGGTTAGAGAAAAGTAAATATGATTCTACTTTGTCACCATTAAATAGTTCAAAGTCATCATCTACTTTAGCCAATGCCCAGACCATCTTACCATCTTGTAATGAACCTGCAGTATGCATTTTCATTTTACCTTGTTTCACAAAGTCTGTGAAGAACTCAAAAGCAGTACTGTTTTGTACTGGCTCCCAGTTATCACCTACAATTGATAGGACTTTATTATCAGATTCTCTGATAAGTGCTGTCTGATTCGGAATCTTTACTTCAGAACCATTAGCGTTTGCAAACATGGGAACTTTTTGAACTTCCCATTCCAATCCAGCTTCTTTTTGAATTTCAGCTGGTGTAAGATCATCGCTGACCTTAACTCCAAGACCATGCCATGGTAATTCACCTGCATAAGCCATTGTTTCTACTTGATGTGCCATTTAAAATACCTCCTGCTTTTTGCTATGATTTTTAATGATACAGTATTATTATACTTTAAAAGCGAGTTTTTTTCAAAAAAGTCAAAAAAAAGCAGCTTGGTGTGATTTTTGGTGCTCGGTACTCCAAATACTAATAACTATATATCTGCCTAATTATGTGAGAATTTTTATTTTTACAGCCTCGAGATGGTGCTCGAGTCATGCTTTGGAAGGCTGTCTCGAGAAAAACACAGCTTTTATTGTCTCTCAATATCATTTTCGTCAGATTCTCCATCCCATATCTCGATCACCTCCGCGGGCGTGTTATCTTTATTATAGGCTCTATGCCATGTTCTGACAGGTATATGAAATGGTTTAAATGGTATTAATTCATTAACAACACCATATTCATTCTCTACATAACATACTCCTGAGACCAGAACCCATGTTTCTGCTCTTTTAAAGTGTCTCTGCATAGATAGTGATTTACCTGGTTGAATTACCAGCTTTTTGACTTTGTATTTTTGGCCTTCATTGAGAACTTCCCAATAACCCCAATCTCTAATCATTCTGTACTCGCGAATGGGGGTAGCCGAAGCTACCCCAAATAATTAAAACATTCCTTCATCTTTTAGAATAGTAAAGACTCCATAACCTATTGCAATCATAGCTGCAATTTTAGTCAATGGAGATGCGACTAATATGAGTATACCTATCGCAATAATAACAAAACCATCCCAAGATGTTCTCTCAGATAGTCTGTCTTTTATCCAGTCTACTCCCATAGCTACCATTTCTTTTATAGATTCCATGTTTGTTCTCCTTTGTTATAGGATATTTATATCCTGTTTGCTACTTCTAGAGCTCTCGGTACACCTCGGTTTGTCAACCTAAATGATAACCTATGTAGAACTCTATTTTCAAGCACCTCATCTTTTTCAGGTACTCGTTTATGTTGAGTTAGTAGTTGGTCCATAATAATGACATCACCTACCTCCCAATTATGTGTGTAGATATACTTATCTTGAAATAAGTATTCTTCTAACTCATCTCTTAATTTATGTCCATCATCATCATTAATCTGCATGTGATTAAACTTGTGCCAATAAATACCTTCAGTACCACCTGCATTTTTCTGAATCAACCATAACTTAAATGGTTTCTTTCCAGCAAGTTTAAACACCATTGCTTGTTCTTTAGACATAACCTTACCCCATTTTTCATAGTCATAAATGTAGGTTGCATATCTACCTTCTATTTTCTTTCTTAAATCTTGTGGCATTTCTTTCAATGCAGGTATAGTATTCATAAATAATGTGGGTGTATTCTCACAACCACGTATGGCTTGTAATGCTACACCATCAGCACCATGTAATTGGTTTAAATTACAATGCCAATCTAATTTACCTAATTGAAAGATACCTGTCCATTTACCATCAACCTTTTCGCCAGTCACTCTTTGTACTGGATATGGTTTATTTGCAGGCCATTTAAATGGGTCTGGATAATCATTATTCTCTCTAAAATTATCATCTCCCCAGTAATCACCAGCATTTGGATTAGGCATTTGTTTTTGTGTAAATGCTGCTATTGGATTCTTTGCTGATGTACCATCTGGATTCCAAGCCAGGAATCTGTAATTATCAATACCCCATATCTTGCTTACAATCTTAGAGAAATGAATAGGATTTATATCTTGTTTCTTTATTAATATAATACCTACAGATTCAACTGCTCTCTTAATTCTGTCATAGTCTGGATCGACCATGTTTGTAATGTCTGTATCAAGTGTGATTATATTTGTAGACATAGTCATCATCATTATTCAACATAAAGGTAAGTCTATGTAGTACTCTTTTCTCTAAGAGAGATGGTTCTACGAATTCTCTTTTATGTTGTGTTATTAGTTGGTCCATCAAGATAATGTCACCAACCTCCCATTTATGTTCATAAACATATTGTTCTTGAAACATGTGCTCATATAGTGCTTGTACTAATGAACCATCATCACCTTCAATTTTCATGTTATTAAGTCTATGAAAGTAGATACCTTTGATACCCTTTAAATTTTGCTGTATAATATACAAATCCATTTCTGCTCTCTTATTATTTAGATATAAGAGTTGCATTGTAATTCTCTGCATTGGATGCATCTTTGTAGTATCAGACCATTTCTTGTGGTCAAATTTAAAGTGTGCCTTCCTGTTTTCAATCTGTTCTCTTAAATTATCAGACATATCTCTTAATGCAGGTACACTATTTGCAAAGAAGGTTGAAGCACCTTCTACATCTCTGATTCCTTGTAGAGCTACTCCGTCAGCTTCGTGATAACCTCCAAGATTACAATGCCAATCAAGATCGCCAGTACCGAATATACCACCACCATATTTTCCTTTCTGTTCACCAGTCACACGTTGTACTGGGTAAGAGTTTGGTTCTGTAAAATTAAATGGGTCTAAATACTCATGATTCTTATCTTGTAAAGATGATGTAGGTTTAATTTGATTAAGTGGTCCAGACTTAGGCATATTTGCTGCAGCCACATTAGCCGCTTCTTTAGATGTATAACCTACATTAGCCATAAGTTGTTCACCCATACTAAACAACTCGCCATCAGGTGTCCATGAACATTGTCTCCAATTGTATATACCATTCTTAGTCATAGAATGTATAAGTTTAGAATAGTATACAGAATCAGGATTTTGTTTTTTAAGTACTAAAACCTGGTGGTCTAACAAGTAGTCTCTACATGCTAGACCTAATTCAATAATATCTTTATCATTATCTGGTGAATCAACTTTAAGCTCAGCATAATGATCGTGTTTTATAAGTTCCATTATTTTATCTTTGAATGTTTACCATTACCTTTATTATTTCCAGAATCATATTCTCTAAGTGCTTTCCAATATTCTCTTCTTTTCACATTAAATTTGTACCAAAATATATTCATACCTCTTGGATTAGAGTGTTCACCTATCATTAAGATAATACATGCGAGTAATGGTATGAATATAAATTCCATTAATCTGCCTTTGATAATAATGCCACTGAAGACCTACCACCAAAACCAAAGCTATTTTTTAAAGCATAATTAATTTGCATTTCCTTTGGTTCTGTTATGAGATTAAAGTAATCATCACACGGGTCTTTTAAATGTGCAGTATGTAAAGCAATACCTTTATTCATCATCATAATAGTATAAGTAAGTTCTGCTAAAGAACAAGCACCCATAGCGTGTCCAATATGACCTTTCAGTGCAGAAACAACTGTATCTTTTTTAAGATAATCTTTAAGTGTATTTAACTCTATTTCATCACCTCTTGGAGTACCTGTGGCGTGCGCATTAACATAATCAATATCATCATATGTTATATCTTTGTCTTTCATTAGGGACTCAAGTGCAATTCTATATGCTTTACCATCTTCAGCAGGAGCTAAAGCATGACCTGCATCATTTCTATTTCTTACATCTTCTACATATGCGAGAATCTTAGCACCTCTTTTCTTTGCTTCATCTTCTCTTTCTACAATCATAGCTGCATAAGAATTTTTAAGTACGGTACCATCTCTATTCTTATCAAAAGGTTTACATACACCGCTAGGAGCTGCTGCACCTAATGACATGAAGAACCATCTTGTTAATTCATGAGCATCTAGTTGTTCATAACCAGTAAGTATTGCATACTTATTACCTCTTTCTAAATATGCCTTAGCAATATCTAAAAGGTAAATACCACTACTACATGTGGCTGCAGATTGAAATACTGGACCATTGATACCATAATGTGCGGATAACTGTGTCTGTATAAAATCTACATTTACATTTAAAAGAAAGTAAGGATTCATTCTTTTAAATTTATTAATAAGACCTAAATAAATTTCTTGTTTCTTTTGTGGGTCTTCTTCAAACTCTTCTTTCCATTTTTCAAACCAATATAATTTGAAGTATTCTAATGTAGAAGTGATAGGTCCTCTTGTTGTACCAGTCATTATTGGTGCTTCTGTATCTGACTTTACATCTAAGTCTGCCATATTTATGGCTTTATCAACTAAATCTATAACAGCCATAGAGGACCTATCGTAATATTTAGTTAATGCTTTTCTGAGTAAACCTTTTTCAACAATAGATTTTTTAATATTTTCTATATCCATTGGCTTTGACGTATCATCAGCCATGTATCTATTGAAATTATTTTCTATACCATCATCACCAAGACAATCTGCTATAGCTACACCAGTGACAGCAAGTCTATTCCTCTTTTCCATCATATGTCTCCTGTTGTAATTGTTCTATGGCATCTCTAGTTTTTCTTGATACATCAGGTGTGGTCTGCATGATTCTTTTATTAATTAATTTCTTTAATGCTTCTCTACCTTCTTTACCAGCTTCAACCGCTTTCTCATCAAGACCATAAGCATTGTTCTGCTCTTCTTCTACCATATTTTCAAAGTCTTTTAATCTTTGTCTTGCAGCAGCTTGTGATATTTCAAAATATGTACCAAATGCTAGTTGATGTATATGTATATGATCAGGTTGTTCTATAAGCCAATGTACCTGTTGTGCTACTTCTTCAGGTGTTAAGAAACTTTCAGGTGTAAATACTGGTTTGAATAGTGCAACTGCATTTGTATCTACAAAACCAGGCATCATTGATGTCACCTTACATGGAAACTTTCTACTAAACTTATGTGATAACTGTTTACCTATAAAATCTAATCTATTCTTTTCTGATACGTATGGTCCCCAGAACTCGTTATAAAATGCACGTGTAATATCACTATTTGCCATTTCATTAAAATTAGTATGAGCCATACCGCTAGTAGAACTCATATTAATTATATGTTTCTTTTCACTTTGCCATTTATTATAAAGCTGATAACATATTTTAGCCTGTGAATCTGGCCAGTATACATTATTAATAAAAACATCTGGGTCTTCTTTTAATATCCAATTAATTACTGATTTAGGTTTACCTACATTGATACCATTTTTGCGTGAACCACCGACTACTGTATAATGATTCTGTTCCAGCCTTTCCTTAATAGCCTTGCCCACACCTTTAGTATGCCCAGTTATACAAATCTTTTTATTTTCAAATGCCATTAGAAATATTTCTTTAAAGCTGCAAGCTTATCATCATATTCTGCAACCTTTGCGAGTTCACCTTCGATAGTTGCTGCACTATCTGGATGTTCTGCAACACCGACACCATTGTTTAATAATGTTCTTATATTTACAATGTGTGCCTGTTTAAGGCCTTCAAATTTGAGTGCTAAAGCCTGAACCATTTGTTCGTCTAACATACTATTCATTTATAGTTCTCCTTTATCCAATCGTGATTTTCGAGCACCTGTTCGGGATTAGGCTCTCCGTGGAATACACAGATTTTCCCTCCATCAGGAACCTCTCTTCCAAACATTTCACTTCTATCTCCTGCATGGGCGCCTCTTGCCACTCCCTTTTTATAGGACCATGCCCATTCATCTGGGAATGGCTTACAGTAATCAGGGTAAGCATTAAAATAGCTACTAATAACATTTTGGTCACCAAAGAATGGTACTTGTTTTTGAAAGTCATGAAACACCTGCTTATTAGATAGATAATACTCATAAATTGAAGAATATTCAAAATTATTGAACCTAAGGATTGAAGAATTATATTCTTTTCCAGGTAATAAACCTTCATCTGGTCTAATAAAATCTCTTAATATACCAAACTTTGGTGCATCGAAGAAGCAATCTATATTATCTACTATTACTACATCTAAATCAAAGTATAACCATTCACCTTCAGGCATGACTTCTTTATCAAACATCTGAAGTTTGTTCCACCAACCTTTCATACCAGCTTTTAACTCTATTGTCTTTATTGGTTCTTCATATACATGTTGGTCAGTGAGTACATAAAAATTAAAGTCACGTGTAGTATTACGTTTTACCATATTGTATAAACGTTCAGTATAAGTTTTAGGATATTTAGTACCCCAATTGACACATACTACATTAATCAAGTTCTAACCACTCCTTACACATATCAGTCCATGCTTTGTGATACTCGCATTTTCTATAGTTAGCAAACCATGGACCACCGTCTGTGTAGTGTACGATGTTTGATTCCTCAGGTTTATCATAATAGCCAACTAAATGATTCCATTTATAGTCTAATTCACCTACTTCATCAGCCCACATCATTCTGTGTAGGTATAATGGTGTTTCGGTATTTACTACTTCTGGTGTAAGGTTAGTGCATAATTCATTATTAAACAACATAACACTAGACCAGTTCTTTCTAGGATATGTATGTTGCATCTTACCATCCATTTTAGTCATGGTTTTTGGTGAATAGTCATGTTGTACACAAGACACTGGCTTATCAATAGAATATGGATTGAATAAAATTTTAGTAATATCTGTTTGTACTATCATATCACAATCCATAAACACAGCATAACCTTTATAATTCATAAGTGCTGGTGGTAAGAACCTAGTAATTGTAAATTCAGTAGAACCTTTTTTATCGTCAGCTCTTGTATAGAAACCTTGTTCTCTTAGTTCATGTAATTTAAGTGGTATGACTTCTACGTTTGGATTGTGTTTATGTATAGAATACTTTGCTACTTGAAAAGCAATATCTTCTCTAGAATCATAGCCAATAAAGACTTTAAAATCCTGCATGTTTCCTTTCCTTTGAATAACCTAATTGTTTTCTTGATGGTCCTTTTAAATGGTCAAAGTATTCACCTAACGGACCAACAACAAGAGGATGTTTAGATTTAGCACCAAAACCTAAGTCTATTGCTTTGATTTTCTTTGCTTTAATCATAGGAAATGTTGTTTCGTCAAATGCTATACAATCGTGCCA
>CENQ01071569.1_pt1 | contig 45555 bp, 45 predicted proteins | sample 356171 | NCBI WGS metagenome assembly CENQ01 (sample SAMEA2619802, study PRJEB7988) | marine metagenome | biome: marine biome (ENVO:00000447); feature: surface water layer (ENVO:00002042); material: "saline water (ENVO:00002010), including plankton (ENVO:xxxxxxxx)" | depth 5 m
TATCTATCACAATTTAATTACATACCAAATTGCTCTTTGATAGAGTATATAACAAATAATACTTATGAATATAATTTAAATCAAAATATAGAATATGTTTCTTACCTACTTAAAGAATCTAACCTTTTTTCAGAATTTAATTTAACAAATGAGAAAGATTTATTCAAAGATCTTTCAGAAAATGCATCATCAATTAGTGGAGGACAAGCCCAGAGATTAAATATTCTTAGAACTATTTTTGAATTAAAAAATTTTCATCAAAATAGAAATAATATATTAGCAATGGATGAGCCATTTAAAGGATTAGATGATAAATCAAAATTTAATTGTATAAGGCTCTTGAAAGAGGTATCTAATACTGCAATTCTTATTACACATTCATATAAAGAAGCAGATAAATTGTGCAATTGTATTTATAAAATAACATGACAATATTACATTTAATTAGAAGTTATGGATCTAATAATCCAGGCGGTGCTGAGATAAATTTAACCAATCTTGTTAAGTTATCATCAAATTCATTAAAAACGCAAAACATCATTTTAAGTGATTATGGAATATGGAAATCTAGTATCAAAAATAGTAAATATAAGTTAGAAAGACATATGAGATTTTCATTAATAATGAGAAATATTTTTATTTTTAATTCGCAAAATATTAAAACAATACATGTACACTCAAATGGTTTTCTGATGATTTATGGTTTTTTTCTAGCAATTATTTTTAAGGCAACTTTAATAATTAAGGTAACCAGAATAGGAGAACAATCAATTTTTAACCGCTCAAAGGATAAAAAATTCAATATAAAAGTTTTTATTTATAGATTATTACTTAAACTTTTTCTGAAATCAAAATTTGTGTATGTTCATTTATTAACTCAATCAGCAGTAAATATAATTCAAAAATCAACTAAGAATATCATCATTTTCCCTAACCTTATAGAAAAGGGTGAATATGATAAAAGCAAAAAGGTTGAAAATACATTTTTGATAGCATCCAGACTTATAAAAAGAAAAAATATTGATTTAACACTTCAAAAGTTAACTAGTCTAGAAAACTTTAATCAACTAACTATAAACATTATTGGAACAGGTCCTGAATTAAATAATTTAAAAATTAAATATAAAGAATTTTCTAAAAATATTTTTTTTAAAGGAAGAGTTGAACATGGATTAATAAATAAATTTTATATTTTTTCGGAATATTTTATCAATCTAAGTGATAGCGAAGGAATGTCAAATTCTTTAATTGAAGCAATGTCATATGGCTGTAAATGTATAATTTCAGATATTCCTGAGAACAGGGACACAGCTCAAGATCAGGCTATTTACTTTGATAAAAATTGCAAATTTATGAATAAACTTATTCAGGCTCAAAAGTTAGATTGTGAGAAAATTTCAAACTTTTCTAATAATCAATATTCTACTGATAGTATTAATTTAAGCAAGATAAAGGAGTTATATAAAATTGAAAACAATTATTCTAGCCGCAGGGTGCGGTAATAGGTTTAAAAATTCAAAACCAAGGGATTTTAATTATATTACAAAATCACTTCTAACTTTCAAAGGGGAAAGTGCAATTACCAGGTTAATTAATCAGGTAAATAGCTTAATAAGTACATCTATCTACTTAGTTATTGGTCATAAATATATAGAAGTTTTGAAACATATAGAACAATCAAATATTAAAAAAGATAATCTTAATTTCGTTGTTAATCAAAATTATCTTGAAGACTCAAATTTAAAATCTTTTTATATGGCTATTGATATTCTTTTAAAAAAAAATCATAATGTCAATGGAGGTACCTTGATTATCGAGGCCGATTCTTTTTTGAAAACTCAATACCTAAAAGATTTTAAGAATCATATAATCAAAAGTAAGGATTTCACAAATAATGAAAAAGAGATTTGTTGGACATCAAAAGGATTAGCCAATAAAAACCAAACTGGAGGCTTTCTGGATCCTGAAGTAAATCAATCAAATAGAAATTATGGGATAATAAAAGATGCCTATATAAGTAATATAAGAAACAACAATTATTCTTTAAAAATGTATGGTATAACTTGGATGAATGAAATTGCAGTAAGAAGCTGGCATGAAGAAACTAATAACCTTCTTAAAACAAATTCAAATCTATCTAAATTATATTTCCATGATATTATTTTTAAAAATAAGAATAAATACTTTATGAGTTATTATAATTTTGGTGAAAAAGTCTATTCATTTAACAATTATGATGAGTATATTGAGTGTTTAAAGTTATCTTTTTAAATCTAAAATTATATTTTAAAGAAGATGAAAAGTTTTTTTATTGATCCCAAAAAATTAAATCCCATAGAAGAATTTGATAATGAAAGAGTAAATTGGCTTAAAGAAAAAATTCAAAATGAAGGTCATTGGTGTAAGCCAATAGCTATTTCAAAAGAACACAATTTAGTAATGGATGGACATCATAGACTTGAAGTTGCATTAAGACTTGATTTTAAAAGGGTACCTTGTTTTGTTTATTCATATATTGATGTCGAGCCATATTCATTAAGAGATAATATAGAGATATCCTCTGAAATAATTATAAATAATTTTCTTAATTCAATAATACTCCCATATAAAACAGCAAAACATGAGCTTACTTTGCCAACTTTTATACCAGTAGAACTTATTAAATTAGAGAAATGAATAAAGCTATTATATTAGCGGCTGGAGAAGCTTATGATACTTCTGATATATTTCCAAAAATTCTTTTAAAGAATCCAATTACAAAAAAAACAATACTTGATTCTTTTTTTTCAATTTATGGTAAGAATTCAATATTTGTTCTAGGTTTTAGATCTTTGTCAATTCTTAATAGTTATCCTGATATAAACGTCGTAATAAATCATTCTTGGTCAACTACCAAAAGCGCACATAGTTTATCACTAGCAGTAGATTCTCTAAGTGATGAGGAAATAATTGATATTTACTCAGGTGATTATTTTATTGAAGAAGAATTCTTTGAGAAATTTATTTCTAATAATTCTAATAATGTTTTAGTAGGATCCTTTAGAGAATCAAGATCACCTAAAGCTTGCAACCTTCGAATTCAAAAAAATAAAGTAATCGAAAAATATTATGGAAAAGTAAGAGACAATGCAGATCCAGAGTCACTTGGAATAATAAGAACTAAAGTTTCAAATATTAAAAAATGGATTAATTTACTTTCTGAAGAATACAGATCAATTTATACGACTGATTTAATACCTGACAAAAATTTAAAAGATTTTGAGTTATTCATAGATGAAGACAATATCTTTGAAATAAATAATACAAACGATTTTTTAAAATATAGGAGCCTTAAAAGTTGAAAAAAGTTTAAAATTAGAACAATAACATCCTCTTTGAAAATTAATTATGAGATTTCAGAGCGAGATATTAAGTATCAACTTTCGGAAATAATAAATCAACTTAAATTATTTGATAAAAATGATTTTGATATTAGAACTCTAAGAATTAATGTGATCTTTAATCAAAAAATTTCAATCACAAGTCTCCCAAGTTTAATAAACAAACTTTTATATTTGAAATCATTATTTGATTTGTCATCAATAAGATGGTTTTCTATTAGTTTAAGAGGAGATCAGTTCGAAAGTATTGATCATATTGCAGAAATTACTAAAACACTTTTAACTAAAATTAATAATATTTTTATTCACCTTATTTTAGAAAAAAGTGAAAAATTTCTATTATATGCATATGCAAAAACAATAATTGAAGTTTCGAGATTATCCAAAAACGGTTTTGATAATTTTCGTTTAGGTATAAGTAATGGCAAAACAAGAAATACTCCTTTCTTTCCATTTGCTAATTTCAAAAAGCCATTAAGCTTTTCTGTTGGATTAGAGACCCTTGGTGCGCTTATTGATAAATGTTATGAAACTAATAGTATTAATCTTATTGAGAATATTTCAAATTTTAAAAATGACTTAACATTTAATTTGAAGACATTAGATGAATACATATTAAATAATTTAAGAATCAACTATGAAGGTATTGATGCATCATTAGCACCTATTCCTAGAACCAATCAAAGTATAGGACTTTTATATGAATTACTTTCAGTCCATACATTAGGGAACTTGGGATCGCTTTCAATAACGTCACGTTTAACTGATCTAGTTAATCTTTCATTTAAAAATTCAGGAGCCAAGAAAGCTGGTTTTAATGGTGTAATGTTCTCACCTCTTGAAGATGAGTGGTTGGCGAAACAATCTTGTGAGGGTCTATTAAAAGTTGAGTCCTTGATGTTATTTTCAACTGTTTGTGGTTGTGGAATAGATATGGTTCCTCTCGAAGGAGATGTTTTTAGTGAAACAATAGCTACTTTAATATGTGACATAATTACACTCTCCGATAAATTAAACAAACCGCTAGGAATAAGAATATTACCAATTCCTGGTAAATACTCTAATGACAGAACAAGCTTCAATCATGAATTCCTATCAGATATGAAAATTCTAAACTTACCAGGATCAAGTCTACCAAGAATAAATTTTTAGGAAAATGAAAGATTTCTGGGAAAAACAATCCTCAAAAAATTTATCTTTTATTCATAGCATAAGTAATTTATCTTATGATAAGGATTTTTCTAAAGAGAAAAGTGAAAAAGAGCAAAAAGAGATCCTAAAAATTCTTAATAATTTTAATAAAAAGTTTAATTCATCTTTAGAAATTGGTGCAGGAACTTGTCAATGGACAAATTTATTATGTGCCAAATCTAAAAATGTCCTTGCAACAGATATATCAAAAGGGATGTTGAATCTAGGTATTAAATATATGCAAAAGAACTTTCCCAAATATAAAGTAGAGTATTTTTTCGGAGATATTATTAAAGATAATAAACCTATTAATTCTCCTTTTGATTTAATTTTTATTTCAGGTTTATTGCTTTACCAAAATAATGAAGAATTTCTTAATTTGTTAAAGTTTATAAAACAAAATTCAGAAACAAACGCAATCTTGATTTTAAGAGAACCTATCGGAATTCATAAAGAATTTTCTATAAAAAATAAATACTCTCAAGAGCTAAAAACAAACTACTCAGCTCTTTACAGAACAGAAAAAGATATAATAAAAAATATTTGTAAAAATAGTTTTAGTTTATTGACTAGTAAATGGTTTCATACTGATGGTTCAAAATTTAACAAATGGAAAGAAACGAGATTAAAATTAATGACTTTCAGGAGAATATAAATTGAATATAGTTTGGATTTTTATTGATTCAGTAAGAAGATATCATTCAGATGATGATCGTTCTAGATTAAAAGTAATGGATAAATTTAATGAAAAATCAATAGAGTTTACTGAAGTTGTAACATCTGCACCTAGTACAGTAATGTCTATAAGCGCAATGATGACAGGTCAGCATTCCTTTATTCTTGGGACAAACTATAACGATTTTCGATTTGATAGAGATAAGTACCCAACCTTAACATCAATACTAAATAAGAGAGGATGGGATTGTTATGCAGCTCTGATGCATCCAGATATTAGAGAGAAATTAACTTGTCTTAATATTTATCCTCGTTATAAATGGCCTATGGGATTTAGTCATGGTAAATGGTGGTCCAATTCAGAGATTTATAATTTTATAAAAAAAGCCTTAGAAAAAGAAAGCAGAAAAATTAAGCCAGAAAAAAAATTCTGGTTTATTGATTATAACTGTAGAAAAGATCCCGAAATATCTAATAAGGTTGAAGATACTCTGAACTTATTTTATGAACATGGTTACGACCATGAAAATAGTATCTTTATTTTATGTTCAGATCATGGATATCCTGATCCTTCTAGAGGAATAACTCCAGAATTACTTAAAAAGAAGAAACTAACTCATGATATATTTATGACTGATGATAATATTATGATTCCATTCTTTTTGTCATTACCGGGTATTAAAAATATTAAATATGAAAAACAAATATCCACAATAAATATATTTCCTACTTTAATTGATTATCTAGGATTAAAAATACCTAATTCCAACTTAAAATACTCAGAATCATTACTACCTTTTTTAAAAAATAAACCAAAAAATTCTAAAAGTTTTATAGCAAGATCCGATGCTAGATTTCTTGGACAAACCAATAGGATCTGTTGTATTAGAAGTGAAAAATATAAATTAATATACGATTATGAAAGAAATAAATACTTATATAATTTTATTAATGGTTTAGTTGAAGAAGAGATAAATGAATCAACTTTAAGCAAAAAAGAAAAAAATGGATTTCAAACTCTTAAAGATTATTTAATTGAAACTGATTCTTTAGCTTTAAATTTATTCAAAAAAAAATATTCTAATAAAATTAAAAGAATGCTAAATATTTTCAAGAAAAATAAAACATTAAAAATCTTTATTTATTCTAATTCACTTCAAGAATTTAATAAAAATATTCTTGATATCTTTGAATTAGAATTATCAAAAGATCATAATTTTAATATTGAATTTTTAGAAAGTTCACCAAAAAAGAATTTTTCTGAAACAAAAATCAACCTTTTTAAATATTCAAAATATAAATTTGATCTTAAAATTTTTATCCAAACAGATAATGAAAATATTAAGTATGAAAGAAAAATATTTAGTTTAATCAGCGCTAAGAAATCTCTAGAAGTGCCCTCCTCTCTTACTGGAGAGATAAATCAAAACAGAATTTCTAGAGCTATTAAAACAATTTGGAATAGTAGGATGCTTTATATTTATGAACCTTTTTTAATAATAAAAATTTTAGTAAAATTTTTAAAATATAACTAGATGAAAGATTTTATTGATAAATATAAATATTATTTAAAAAAATATTTAAAAGAAAATTATGATTTTATCAAATTATATTTTACTGATTTAGATAAAATAAAAGAATTTAATTACGAGGAAAAAGAAAGCCCTTTACATAATAGTGTCGAATTTCTTAATAAGAAATTCATGAAAGAGGTTGAATTCGAATCAAATTTACTAGAAATAGGTTGCGGATCAAAATCGTCAATAATAACTGCAAATAATAAATTCCTTATTAGAAAAGATGCTTTGGATGTTCAAGAGATTAACTCTAAAGGGGAAAAAACTCTTGCAAACATAATAGGAACAGTATCTAAATTACCTTTCAGATCAAACTCTTACGACTTTTGCATTTCAAATCAATCTATTGAACATTGGTTCGAATATAATGTGAGCATTTCTCAAGGTATTTACGAAATATCTAGAGTTTTAAAAATTAATTCAGGTTCATTAATAATTAATTTTCCTTTATTTCTTCATGGTAAGAGAGAATTTGTTCAAGGAAATTTAGAGTTTATAATTTCTGAAATTTCTAAATATTTAAAAATTTACTCATTAGAAATTGTTTATGCTTCTAATAAAAAATATAAAGGTTGGGTAAAGTGTAATCAGACTGAATCAAGGGTAACAAATTTTATCAAAAAGAAGGATATAGATACAATTCCTTTTTCAATAGTATGTGAAATAAAAGCTCAAAAGGAAAAAGATTTTTACTCAAAGGATCGCCAAAGACAAAGTTTTTTAAAAAGGAAATTAAATATTTTAAGAGATTATACTTTGCTAGAGATTATATCAAAACTATTAAATTCAAAAAAAAAGTAAAAGTGGTTTATATTTGATTTCTTCTGTTTTCAATTATTTGATTAATGGTTGTTGAACTAACGGTTTGGGTATAAGGAAGAAATATTATCTTAGCAGGCTTAATTTTTTTTTCTAAATCATTCCATTGACCCTTTTTATACCAATCATCTCCAACAAATAAAATGTTAAACCCAATTTTTGTAAAAGCCTCATATTTATCCAATGTATATTGACCTACGACTGAATCAACGTATTTACAAGCTTCTACTACAGATTTTCGATCTTCAAAAGAGATTACAGGTTTTTTATTTTTATAAGTTGAAAGTTCATCTGAGCTAACACCAACAATTAAATGGGTGCATAAACCTTTTGCAGCTTTTAATAAATTTACATGTCCAACATGAAAGAGGTCAAAAACTCCAGCGGTATATCCTAAAATCACAACGAATTTTTGATGTCAAAATAGTACTTTAACATATAATTATAAGTTTCCTTTTGATTTAATCCAGGCATTAAAGTTCTGAATCCAATTTTAGGTGTCTTTAGAACAAAATCTAAAGCACTTTTCTCTAATATTTTTCTCAAAGGGAGTTTAGAAAACTTTCCTTTTATCTTAATCTCATATGGTCTTCTATACATATAGTTACATATCGTTTGAGAGCAGAAAGGGACTCTTGCTTCTATCCCTGCAGCCATCGAAGCTCTATCTGCTCTGGCTAGTAGACCAGGTAGATGAAAATCAAGAAAGAAGTCCTCAATAAAGTCTGTCCTATTCTCTCCCTTAGTGAATAGTTGATAGCAGAATTTAATAAACCTTTCGCTTTTAAAAGCTTTCTCAGAATAACAATATTTACTTATGAATTCATCTAAGAATTGATCATTATCTTTGATATTTCCCTTCTCTCTAGACCATCTAAAGATTTTGTCATATCCGAAAAACATTTCATCAGCTCCCTCACCTGAAAGAAAAAATTTATTTGATAAATTCATTTCTTTACATAATTTAAATATTAGAATTTCATTAGGAACACTTACAGGTTCTTTTTTTATTTCTAAATAGGATTTTAAAAGAAAATTAAAATCTTCTACGTTAACCTCAAAATCAAATATTTTTATACCAAGTTTCTTAGCAACTTTTCGTGAAGCTTCTAACTCATTATCTGATTCCATTCCTATGGAGTAAACAATATCGGGTTTTGTTAATAAGGATATTAGAGAACTATCTATCCCTCCACTTTGAAATGAGCAATGAGGTACGTCTCCAATAGTATTCAAATTAAAAACATAATTTATACGATCAAATAATTCATCATGGGAAAAATTATCTGATAAAACTTCAGGTGAAGATCTTGACCAATTTCTAATTTTATTTTTTTCTATTAATTTTCCTGGAAGACATTCATAAACATTATCAAAAAAAGAATAACCAGGTGTTGGCCTTCTAAAACTTTTTAATTCATTAATACTGACTTCATCAATTTTTGAATTTATTAATTTTGAAATAGGATATGATTCGGAACAAAAAAAAGCATATTTCTCATCTAATGAGTAATAAAGCGGTTTTATTCCAAATCTATCTCTTAGTGCAATATATGAATTTTTTAAGGTATCAAAAAAAACACACGAAAACATACCCTCTATTTCATGTATAAAATCATCTGCAGGATAATTAATAAGAAGCTTCATTAATAATTCAGTATCCCCTTTTATAGATTCTGTAGGAAAATATTTTTTAGCTAGTAACTTATAGTTATAAATTTCGCCATTAAAACATAAGATATATCTTTTACATATACTAAAAAAAGGCTGATTTGAGCTCGGAGATCTATCAATTATTGATAATCTATAATGACAAAAAAATGCCTTGTTTTGATAATTTATAGTTGAGTTAGAATCAGGTCCTCTATGGGCTATATTTAATGATTCTTTTTTAAATTTTTCATATGTAATATATTCTTGATTGCTATTTACATTTTTAAAATAAACTAAAAAGCCACACATAATTAAAGTAATTTAATCTTTGCGAATTTTAAGACTATAAATTTTTGCTAATACAGCGCAAAGATATGTAATGTTATAAAAAATTAAAATTATAGAATAGTAGGAGTCTGAATTTATTATGTTTTTTTTCTCGAAAAAAAGAATCAAAGATAAAAAAAATAATAATCCTTCCTGAGTACAAATATTTTTAAAAGTTACTGCAAATATATTTGATGAAACTCTTATAAAGGAATTAAAACCAGTGGAAGAAGATATAATTTCAAACAAGAAATAAATGGAATAGGTAGACAACAAAGTTATAAAAAGCTTTAAATTATTCCTACTCGTAATAATGTACTCACTACTCAAAAACAAAGATGAAAAGACCATGAGATTAACTATTATATGAGTCAACTTATCTGAAATTTTCGCGTAAGGATTAAATTTTTTGGTAGCCCTTGCAATATTGCCATCTGCCATATCAAGAATTATATGAAACCTCCAAAGGAGATACGCAAATATTGGGAAATTATAAAAAAACATTATTGATGATGCTATACCAAAAATACCAAATAAGAATGTTGTAAAGTCTGCAGTAAAACCTATTCTATATAAAAAATAGGAAACTTTTACAGAAATGATTGAAGAAAAAAAATGCAATCTGTCATTTCTTTCACTATCTTTTCTAATACATAAATTTTTGTACTCCCTATAATTCAAATATTTCATCGAATATAAAAATTAATTTTTTTATTATTCAAATAATAATACATTTTTTTATTTTAATAAATCGTTATAGATCTCCTTATGCAAATTTAAATAAGAATTCCAAGAGTAACTTTTAGCTCTATTTGTGGAGCGTTGGCTAAATGATTTTGCTAGTTCAAGATCAAGTATCAATTTGACAATATTATGATAAATATCATTCTTATCATTATTAATTGAAACTAAACCTATATCATTTAAAAAGTTGGAACAATCACCTACATTTGTAGAAATACAAGCACAACCACTTGCACAGGCCTCCAAAAGAGCCTTTGGAAGTCCTTCCGTCAAAGAACACATAACAAAAATTCTTGATTTATTAAGCCAATCACGTAATATTTTCTTGTCAACAGAACCTTCAAGTGAAACACAACATTCTAAATTATTCGAAAAAATATAATTCTCAAGGTTAGCTCTTTCATTACCTTCGCCCAAAATAACTAATTTCCAATTTGGGAATAATTTATGAATATCATTAAAAGCCTTAAGTAATAGAATTTGATTTTTTTGCCATCTTAAACTGCCAATATTAATTATTATTTTTTCTCTATTTTCGTAATTAATGTTTTGATTATAAAAAGAATATTCAACAGCATTTCCAATGTGCTTTATTTTGGAAGGATTAAAAAATTCTTTCAATAATTCTTTTTGAGCGAGTGAGACAACTAATACTTGATCAAAAAATCTTAAAATTAATCTTAATAAAAATGAATTTTTTATTTTATAAATATCTGATCCATGAATTGTAATAACAATTTTTTTCCCTAATAATTTTAAAGAAATTGCTGGGATTGCAAAAAATATATGATGAATATGAATTATATCTTGTGAATATACAAATTTATTTTTTAAAATATTTATAGAAACTCGAAAGACGTTCATTACCCTTTGGAAAGATAAAAAAAGTTTTTTAAAAATATTTATATTCTTTGGAAAAACTTTATTTGGGAAAGACAAATAATAAAGACTATTGCCACATACCTTTATTTCATAACTATAGTTTTTATATGGAATAGAAGTAGAAAACATTACAGTCTGAAAAAGTCTAGATCTAAAAAGTTGATGAGCTGCTTCCCCTTGTCCAGGATTTAAATTACTAGGTAAGTTACCTACTCTTAAAACTTTTATTTTATTTTTTTTAAGCATAAATTTCTTTAATTATTAATTGAGATTAAGAAATTACCAAAAATAAGAGAATGATATATTAATATATTTAAAATTATCATCTAATAAAATCGATTTAATTTCATAAAAAAAATAATATTATTATGTAATGTATGCCTATTTTAAAAAAAATAAATATAATTTATGTAAATTTTTATTCTACTTCTTAATTTCATTATCAATTTTAAAAGTTTCTCACTCCTATGCTTCTGAATTTGTAGAATTTAAGTACGATAAAAAAGAAGAAAATATTTCAGGTTTAAAGTTTAAATTACATTATAAAGAAATTATTGAAAAAGAATACTTAATTAAATTGTTAAATAATAAGGAAGCTCGAATAACTAAAAATTTGAAGCGAAATGAAAGAATATATGTAATTAATGAAGATACTGATAAATTGATGAAATTATATCCAAATAAAAAGGATTCAATAAATTATAATTTCATAGATAAACAAAATTTAGTCAGCAAAAAAATTTACGAATATAAAAATTCAATAGCAGATATTCAAAAATATAAAAATTCGTTACTTAAATTAAAAGATGATGAATTTTATAGATTAACTATAATTATTAATTATAGTTCTAAAGCTTCAAATAAAAAAACTAATCATGAATATGGGTTTTTATGTCCAATCGCATCAAATAAGAAAAACGAGCATGTAGTAGAATTATTAAATTCAAACACCTTAATATTTGAAGATCATGAGGATCCTGCAAATAATAGATTTTTAAATAAATATAACCGATATTTTTGTGATTTTTATTTGAATTGAATAAATTTATATATGTAAAATTTTACATGCAAATTTATTTGAAATCAATCAATTTGGGAATACTATGGTTTTATTGAATTAAATTTCATATGAATTTAGATTTACAATCTAATGAAAAAAGGAAATTAGTTATTACAGCTAATACAGGTTGGTACATTTATAACTTTAGGATTGATTTGATTAAATATCTGGTTTCAAAAAATTATGATATTAATATAATCTGTCCTAAAGACGAATATTCATTTAAATTAAAAAATATGGGTTTAAATGTATATTTTTGGGAATTAAACAGAAAATCTATAAATCCTTTTAGTGAGCTTTATTCTTTATTTCATCTAATTAAATTATATTCAAAAATTAAACCTGAAATAGTACATCACTTTACTTTAAAAGCATGCTTATATGGTACTTTATCTGCAAATTTATTTAATAAAGTATCAGTAATTAATTCTATTACTGGAATAGGTCCTTTATTTATATCTAAAGACATAAAACTAAAATTAATTTATTTATTTTTAAAAAGAATTTTTAGGCAAGTTTTCAGTAACTTGAGTAAAAAAGTAATTTTTCAGAACAACCATGATAGAGATAAATATATAAAATTGAAATTAACAACTTCAAATAAATCTATTGTAATTCCTGGCTCAGGAATTAATACAGATTTCTTTAAACCAAGTAATAAAGAAACCAATATTAATGATTTCAAGTTACTCTTTCCTTCAAGAATTATTAAAGAGAAAGGCATAATTGAATTACTTCAAGCTTGCAAATTATTGTGGGAAATTAAATTACCTATTAAACTCTTTATTGCTGGTAAATTAGATACTGGCAATAGAAGTGTATTAAAACTTAAGGAATTTAAAAGGCTAAAAAATCTCAAAAATATATCGTTATTGGGGCACGTGGAGAATATGCGAGATTTATATAAACAAATTGATGTAGTTATTTTACCTTCTTGGAGAGAAGGATTATCAAGATCGCTTTTAGAAGCTGCCTCAATGGAAAAAGGTATAATTACAACAAATGTTCCTGGATGTAGAGAAATAGTTGAACATAATAAAACTGGTCTAGTAGTAAATATCAAAAGTCCAATTGAACTAAAAGAGAGTATTTTAAGGTTTTATAATAATATTATTCTTATTAAAAAATATGGTAAAGCTGCTAGACAAAAGGTAATTAAAAGTTTTGATGTTAATAGGATAAATAATCTAACAATAAATGAATATAATAAATTTTAGAAATTTTTATTTATGGATTTTTTTATTCTTTTAAATTAAATACAATTTATACAACTTAAACTAAGAATGTTTTATTTATGAGAAAAAAATATAATTTACTTGATAAGGGAGAAATATTATTTAAATTTGGAGTTTTTTCATTAATTTCTGCGCCATTAATTGGAATTATTTCAATATTCTTATCTTCACTATTATCAATTATCACGAATAAGAACTCTTTATTTAAAGACAAATTGAACGTGCCTATTTTTGTCTCCTTAGGCATCTTGACAATAAGTACTTTAAGAAATTTAATTTTTTTCCATGGGGTCAGTAATAGAACTAATTTATTTTTGGAAGTATTCAATTGGATTCCATTTTTCTTGATTTTCCTAGGTGTTCCCTACTATTTAAAAAAACAATCTCAAAGAGAGATATTTAGTAAGTTAATTATCATTGGTTCTTTTCCTATTTTAATTTCTAGTTTTCTTCAAAAATATTTTAATATTTATGGTCCATTTAGTATTTTGAATGGATTGATAGTATGGTATCAGAGAAGACCTGGATATGATTCATCTGACAATATAACTGGGCTTTTTAATAATCCAAATTACACAGGATTCATTTTATGTGCAATAATTCCTTTCTTAATTTTTGAGATTATTAAAAATAAAAGAAAGCCTATAAATTTTATAATTTGTATTATAATTTTCGGATTATTCTTATTAAATATAATTCTTACACAATCAAGAAATGCAATGTTGGGAGCCTTCTTTTCAATTGCATTTGTTTTTTCATTTAAAGTAATATTAATTTTTATAATTTCAACTCTCATAATATTGCCCTTAATTTTTTTGTTAGGAAGCCTCCTGGAAATCGAAGCTATATTGGTTTTTTATAATCAAATAATTAATAAAGTAGCAGCTTTAAAGTTTATTTCTTTTTTAGAAACCATTAGATATGAGATATGGCAAAAATCCTTATTATTGATATTCGAAAAACCTATTTTTGGGTGGGGTGGTAGTACCTTTGCCGCATTATACTTATTAAAAAATGGGATTTTTAAAATACAGCATGCCCATAATTTACCTTTACAAATGGCACAAACATATGGTTTACCTTTCTCTTTATTACTTACTTCCTTTATAGTATTTTTAATATATAAATGTATCAAAATTGAATTTAAAAAATTCAATTCAATTAATAAATACTGGACTATTTCTTTATTTGTTGCTTCTTTTCACCAACTTTTTGATGTCGTTCTATACGATGGAAGATTAAATATATTTTATTGTATTATTATCGCTGGATCAAAATGTATAATAAGTAATGAGTATGAAAATAAACTTATAAATTCATCTAATAAGTATTAGATACAACTACATAAATTTTAAAATCATATCTATGAAAAAAATAATCATAAAAGATGAATTATTTAATGCTTATAACCCTTTAATTATTGCTGAAATTGGTCAATCTCACGAGGGTTCAGAAGGATTAGCGCATTCAATGATTGATTATTTATGTGAGGTGGGTTGCCAAGCAATAAAATTTCAGATTCATTTATCTGCATATGAATCCTCGTTGGAGGATCAATTCAGAGTAAATTTTTCTTATGAAGATAAGAATAGATTTGAATATTGGGAAAGAATCGAATTTAAAAAGGAACAATGGGAAAGACTTTTCAATCATTGCAAAAAGAAAAATATAATAGTAGGGGCTTCAGTCTTTAGCTTAGAAGCATTAGAAATTGTAAATTCAAATAATCTTGATTTTATAAAAATAGGTTCAGGAGATCTGCAATTCAAGGTCCTATTAAATCAAATCAGTAAATTAGATATTCCAGTTATAGTAAGCTCTGGAATGTCAAACTGGGATGAACTTGAGGAAATAATAAAAATTTTTAAAATTCACATAAAAGAAAATAAATTCTCTATACTTCACTGCACCACTGAATACCCTACATCTGCCGCAAATATTGGTTTTAATAATGTTGAGTTAATTGAAGATAAATTCGGTATACCTTCTGGACTTTCTGAACATTCTGGGAATAAGTTAACTGCCTATTATGCACTCGCGAAAGGATGTACGATAATAGAGACCCATGTAACATTTGATAAAAAAATGTTTGGTCCGGATTCCTCGTCATCATTAACAATAAGTGATTTTGGAAATATAGTACAAGCAAAAAATTATTTTAAGGAATTAAATAAAGAAACTAATAAAGACTTTTTTGAAGAAAAATTAAAGACTACCAAAATTAAATTTGCTAGAAGTATAGGAATTAAGAAAAATATCAAAAAAGGAGATCTAATTACCGAAGATGATATTGTTTGGCGTAAGCCAGGAGGTTTTCTTACCGAGAACGATCTAAATAATGTTTTAGGAAAGAAAGCAAAATATGATCTAAATTCAAAAAACATTTTAAAATATGACGATATAGAGTGACTATTAGCAAATGAAAATAGCAGTTTTTATAAACAGTAGAGCAAATTATGGGAGGATAAAGTCTTTTCTTGAACAAGCCAAGAATAATGATTCTATTGAACTGCAAATAGTTGTGGGAGCCTCAGGTCTACTAGCAAAATATGGAAAAGTAATTGATTTAATTAAAAAAGATGGGTTCAAAGTAGATTATGAATTAAATTTTATTATTGAGGGTGACGAGCCCATTAATATGGCAAAGTCAACTGGTCTAGGAATTATTGAAACTAGTTCAGCATTACAAAATTTGAAACCTGATGCTGTCCTCACTATTGCGGATAGATATGAAACACTTGCTACTGCTGTCTCAGCTAGTTATATGAATATTCCCATAATACATACTCAAGGTGGAGATCAAACTGGATCAATAGACGAATCAGTGAGGCACGCCATAACAAAACTTTCGCATATTCATTTCCCAGCATCTGAATTATCAAAAAAGAGAATAATAGCTATGGGAGAGGACCCTAATTATGTATTTAATGTAGGTTGTCCCAGTATAGATCTTATAAAAAACACTGATTTAAATTATAAAAAAGATATGTTTAATAAATCATTTGGAATTGGTGACAAAATTGATTTTAAAAAGCCCTATGTTGTAGTTTTAATGCATCCTGTTACAACCGAATATATAAATAATTCACTTGCTATAAAAGAATTAGTAAAATCTATTATAAAACTATCAAATGATTATCAAATAGTTTGGTTATGGCCAAATATTGACTCTGGTAGTGAAATTATTTCTAAAACGATTAAGAAAAACAAAGAAAAAGATACCTTTAAAAATATCCATTTATACAAAAATTTCCCCCCTAATGATTACTTAGTTTTAATAAATAACTGCAAATGTCTAATAGGCAACTCTTCCTCAGGATTAAGAGAAAGCGCTTTTTTAGGAATTCCTGTAGTAAATATAGGCAATAGACAACAACTTAGAGAATCAAGCATTAATGTTATCAATGTGGAACATAATTCTGAAGAAATTTACGAGGCGATAATTAAACAAGTAAACCATAAAAAATATTCATCATCTAAACATCTTGGCAATGGAAATTCAGGCAAATTAATGTGTGAGATAATTACTTCTATTAAATTACCCAATATACAAAAGAAACTTCATTATTAATGTTTAACCTCAATATAAATTCTTTAGTTAATCCTTTCTCCTCAAAAGAAAATGCATATGAATATTTAAAAAACAATTTTATTCCAATAGATATATTCATAGAAGAGGCAACAAAATATAATTTAATTGAGCCTAATATTGAAGATTTAGCAAGATTACATTATATTTGTATGTCGACGAAACCAAACAGCATACTGGAGTTTGGCTGTGGCTTTAGTTCTTATATTTTTCATAATTATTTATCCAATTTTTCAACGAATTATTCTAAAAATTCTACTAATTTATTGCAAATATTTGAGGTACATGAAAAATTTCTAGAAATCTCCACCAAAAGATTTAATAAATCATCAAACAATGTAGTAATTAAAACGTCTGTCTGCAACATTGTTAAAGATGTTTCGCGAGATGATGGTTCGCATTATTATGAAGGAGATATAAACTTTATACCTCAACTTATTTATTTAGACGGTCCAAGTCATCATGACATTCCATATGCAAACTTTGATAAAAATATATATTCAACACAATTTGGTTTTATGAGGCCTCCAATATCTTCTGACATACTAAAAATTGAATCATGGCTAGAACCGGGAACTATATTATTAATTGATGGAAGAACCGCCAATACAAGATATTTAAAGAACAAACTTTCTAGAAATTGGAATTGGACTGAGAGTAAAGATAGCAGATTCAATTTTGCAATTCTAAATGAAAATCCACTGGGCAATTATAGTTCAAAAATACTTGAAGAACGGGGATTCATCAAATGAAGGCTTTTCCACATCAAAATAATCTAAATCAAGATCAGCTTAATCATTTAAAAGTTTTAAGAGATAAAGTTTTTGAAATTGATAAATATCCAAGCTTTTCTTTATTGTTAGATGGATTAGAGTACATTTTAAAAACTCTTGATAAAGAAAATAAAAATATTTGTCTTTTAGAACGAACCAAGCTTTATGGAAGTTCTCTGTTTGGAGGCCTTTTTAAAAAGGCCAAGATAACAAGTTATGATTGCAGTCCACCATCAGCTGGAAAGCGTGGAAGTTACAATAATAATATGATCAAACACAAATGTTTTATAATCTATGAAAACATAAATTACTTAAAACAAGATTCAAATTTCAATTTGCCTGCTGATAAATATGATGCAATATTCATTCCTAATCTTGTTCATCACTTCAAAAATCAAAGCGATTTATTTTCAAATTGCTATCAGTCCCTTAAAAAAGATGGCGAATTAATTATTTTTGAACCAACTATAAGAGAAATTCATCAATCTCCTCATGACTATATAAGATATACTCCCTATGGAATGAAACAAATATTCAAAGACTATCTTCTAAGGGAAATCAAGTGTCAAGAAAAAGGAGATAGCTTTGAAGCATTAAATTACATTCTTAATGTAATGCAAGACAAAAGAGAGGATAAAGAATTTGTAGACTGGTGTAATAAAATAAAATCCAATATAAATACTTTTAAAAAAGGTAAAGAAGATATTGTTAAGAAACATGCCAGATTCCCAACTTCTTTTTTATGTAGAGGAATAAAGTAATAATGCGAAATGAGAATAAACTCTGTATTATAGTTCCTGCAAGATCGGGAAGCAAAGGAATTCCAAATAAAAATATAAGAGAAATAAATGGAAAATCTCTTCTTTTGAGAACCTTTGAATCAGCTACGAAAATTTGTAATCCACAAAATATATGTTTTAGCACTGACTCTGAAGCTTACTATAAGCATGTAGCAAAGAAATATAACCCTATTTTTCTAAAGAGAGATATTAGGATTTCTGATGATAATTCTCTTGCAATAGAAGTTTGGAAAGATGCAATAAGTTTCTTAAACAAAAATCATAGTAAGTATGAATATTCTCTTTTTTTAGAGCCAACTTCACCATTTAGAAATATTGATTGGATAAAGATTAATATAGAGAAATTCATAAAATCACAAGATGACTTATGGATGTCAGTAAAAGAAACAGATTCAAAATTTAGAATTGAAAAACAATTTAATTTAAATAATGATGGATATATTAGTAATATTTTTAATAATTCTGATAAATATTCACTCAGGCAGAATAGTAAAAAAACATATTTTAAAGATGGAGTTTTTTATATAGCAAAAAATGATTATATTCTCCAAACTAATATATTATTTGCAGGCAAAATTAAAGGCATTATAAATAACTATAGATCTATAAACATTGATACTTTTGATGATTTAGATTTCGCAAACTTCCTTTCTACTAAGGAATTTTAATCGAATTATTACTAGATGTATATTTAAAATTAGAAATTCTTTGCTAAGGAAGTTAGTTGATAATAATCTATTATTATTAAAAAATCTATTGACCTGACAATTAAAGAGTAAATTAAATCAGCTCTATTCAATTAATATAATATTTGATAAGTTAAAGGAGTTAGAGTATTCTAATTATGTAATTGAGAAGGATTTATATAATGCCAATTTTTATTGGGGGCATGTTCAAAAGCGGTACATCACTTACTAGAAAATTCTTAGGAAACCACCCAAAAGTTTTTGCTGGGCTTGAAACTAACTGGTTCCGACTTGATAAGTATTTTTGTTCTAAGGATAAAGATATTACTAAATTAATAAATACTTGGCACTCTTTCTACGATATTGAAAAAAGTACTATTAAGAAAATAATAGAACTATCTTCATGCTCAGAAGAAGTTTTAGATAAAATGATGCATCATATAATTAGTAAAAAAAATCATGAAGAGTGGTGTGATAAATCTCCCCCTAATATTTCATATTCTGAAAGAATATTCCATTATTGGGAAAATCCTAAAATAATTCATGTAATAAGAAATCCATTTGATATTTTTTGTAGTCATAAAGAAGCAAAAAAATGGTGTACCCCAAAAGAATTTGTAGAAAAGTGGGCTAACATTTTTGATAATGTTAAAAAATTAAAAGGTAGGGACAACTATATAGAAGTGCACTATGAAGATTTAATATTAGACACTAATCGAACATTAAAAAATATTTATGAATTCTGTAACTTAGAATGGCAAGAAAATTATAAAAAACATAATCCAAACTTATGGGAATATCAAATAGTAAAAGAAATTACCGGTAATGATTCTTCATCACTTAAAAGATTATCTGAGGAAATCACCTCTACTCGAATAGGATTATATAAATCAATTCTCACACAAAATGAAAAAGATCAAATTTTAAAGTTAGTCGAAGTTAGAGCACTAGAAAATGAGTTCAATGAAGCTTTAAGTTATTTTTAACAAGATTCTGAATATCAAAATAACATAATACAAATAAAACAAATTAAATAATATAATCTAAGATGAAAAAAAATTCTCTAAATGAATATTCGATGATAACTAATAAGTTTAAAAAATTAAATTTAAGTTTTATATTGGATTTTTTAATATTAAAGATATCTATTTTGATATTCAAATCTGGGATAAAGTTAAAAATTTATAAGATAACACTAATTGGATATTTTCTTCAAATAATTCATCAAGCAGATCATAATTCTTTTTATTATTTAAAAAATATTTTTCTAAATAAAAACAAAAAATATATTATTCTTTTACAGAAAGATGGTTTTAATCAAGATACAGCTTACATCAAGAAAGAATTAAAAAACTTTGATAGTATTTATATATCTAGAAAATTGACAAGAGAAATTGCTAACTGTTTTTTTACTAAAGACATAGACGATAACAATTACCAAAGTGCATCCCCTTTTCACAATAGGGCAAAAAAGAAATGCTTTGATTTCTACAATTATCTTTTCTATAATTTGCCAAATCGAATGAAGCCTAAGGGAATATTAACAGGTAATTTTGGTTATTTTGCTGAACAAGAATTATTTAAGGCAGCTACCAAAAATAATATAAAAGCAATTGCTATACATAAAGAATGTATTAAGTCTAATGTCTATAAATATATATATTCCGTGAGAAGAAATATATTTTCCGGTTCAATGGTACTCGTATATAATAACATCGAAAAAGAACTCGAAATTAATACTGGTGTAGTTGATTTAAAAAAGACAAAAATAAGAGTAACGGGATGTCCAAGGATTGATTATGCGCATGCATTAAGAAATAAATATCCAAATCTTAATAAGCACAAAGTCATTCTCTTTGGCTTAGGTTTGCTGACAGGAATGCCGATCATACCCAGAAAATCCTATGACAAGAAGAATCCACACTACGAGTATCTTGATAGAAATGATAAAAAATTAAAATGGGAAATACTAATAAATAAACTTTGCTCTTCTTTCTATGAAACCGCTTATCATAATCCCGAAATAGAGTTCTTAGTTAAATTAAAATCAACATTTAGAGATAGTCATACTATGCTTGAATTTTTCCAGGAAAAAGAAAATTTAAATAATTTAAAGATCTTACAAAAAGGCAATTCCATTGATTTACTAATTGATTCATCTATAGCAATTGGCTTTAATACAACCTGTGTTTTTGAAGCCGTAGCAAGAGGAATCCCAGTTATAGTTCCAAATTTTGGGGAGTGCCTTGATGATAAATATAAAAACCATTTTACTGACTTAAGAAATTCGGGTCTATTAATAGTAAATTCTGAAATTGAATTGATTACCAAATTAAAAGAATTACTAAATAAAAAACCAAAGGTAAAAAATAAATTACTAAATTTCGAAAAGGATCTTCTTAATAAATGGGTTGGGAATTCTGATGGTAAGGCAAGTGATAGAATGATTTATGAATTAAAGAAAGAATTAAGTTAATTTGTATTTACCATTTAGATATTCTTCAGATATTGAGAAGCAACTATTATGGTATCTTTTAGTATCTCAAATTTTTTCTCAAAGGTATGAACAAATATTAGATATTGGTTGTGGAAATGGAGATAATATTAAATTAATGAGATTTAAAAAATATACAGGCTTGGAAATAGATAAAAAAAGAATATCAATAAATAATAAAAAATATAATTCCAAAAATTATAAATTTATCTACCATGACATTACAAAGAAAAGCTTTAAAAGTGACTACATTTATGACTTAGTTTTAATGATTCAAGTCTTAACAAATTCATTATTCGTTAAAGAAAAATTATTTGAATCAATTAAGCATTTAATAAAATCTAGCTCAAGCAAATTCATTTTTAATACTAGTAGAAAGAATGTTAAAGAATTAAATAAAATTGACGCCTTACTTAAAAGCAAAAAAATAAACTATAAAAAAATAAATTATGGAGTTCCTTTAATTTTTAGAAAATTTAAATTTCCAATATTAAATCAAATAATATCTTTTATATTCTTTATAGGAATTTTTTTAAAATTATCTTTTTATAAAGATGATAAGGTAATTTATATATGTTCAAAAAAGTAACAATTTTTTTACCAGTAGAAACCTTTTCAAGAGAGCTACCATACAAGGCTCCATTAGCTGTAATTCTAGCTAGCTTTGGATATAAAGTTTTAATAGGCCGTCAACAAGAGTTAAGATTATATTGGTTTAATAGAAAGAAATTCTTTTATATAGATAAAAGTTCTGCAAAAACAAAGTTCAATTTATACCAAGACATCAAAAATTGTGGTGGAGGTATAGGAGTTTTTTGCGAGGAAGGTCTTGTTTATAGAACTAAGAAACAATATATCTCAGAAAGAGTATTTAAAAAAAGTTTTGAATTAATAGATATTTTTTGGTGTTGGGGTAATAGACAATATAATGATTTATCAGGAGATTTCAATCCAAAAAAATTAAAGATTATTGACTCTCCTAGACTTGCAATTATAAATAATATAAAAGATAAATATATAAGTAAAGTTAAAAAAAAGAATATTTTATTTCTGACTAGTTTTGGGAGATCAGACAAAAATACAGATTCAAAATTAAACACTCAATTGAAAATTTTAAAATCTAGAGGTACTTATAATCCAAATATAGGAGAATATTTTTATGAAGATTGGGAAAAATACAATATTAATTACAAAAAAGAATTTTTAGATTTAATAAAATTATGCGCCAAAAGCTTTCCTGAAATAAATTTTGAAATAAGAGTCCATCCAACTGAAATGAAAGATAAATATTCGAAATTAGTAAAAAGATATAATAATATTACTTTCTCTAAATTCAGCACATCTTTAAAATCAATTGTAAATAATGATATTGTAGTATCTCCAATTTCTACTACAGCTATAGAGTCAACACTAATAAATAATAAGTCAATAGTTTATGCTCCTAAATATGATTCTAGATTTGAACCAAATCTTATTACTGATTCATGCAAATTAATAAGAAAAAAAAGTGAAGTTATTGCATATATAAGGGAAAAACATATGATTTCACAAAATTCAGAATTAGGTAATAGCCAATTAAGTAAATTTATGTCTATGAAAGAAAATGATTCTCAAGTAATATTAAAAAATTATGCATTAAGTATTATTCATTATCTTGAAAAAATTAGTTATGAACCAAAAATTTCGAACATTTATATTAGATTCAAATATTTTTTAAAAAGTAATTTTAGAAATATTTTATATAGTTTAAAAATCAAGAAAGAAAAAGATAATATATCTTCAAAATGTTTTTCTATTAAAAAGCATGATATTATTAAGTATGTTAAAGATTTTATGAGTGATAATGATGAGTTTAATGATATAAATTTAAAATATAATTTCAAGAGAGAATCCAATAATATTTATGAGATTTCAAGTAAACAAAATAAGTATTAAATCAATAGGTAGAATAACTAAACGTTTTCCATTATTTCACAAAACCCTATCTAATTTTTATAATTTTCTTATAATTTATATATTACCTCTAAAAAACATAAATAGGTTATTAAGTAGAAAATCAAAAAAAGAACTAAATAATATAATTGGCAAACAAACTATTAAAAAAATTTTTGTTGAAGATATTAATTTATCTACAAGAGAAAGTTTATTATTATCTTTAGATAAATTAGAAATAGAAGAAGGGGGATGGTGTGTGTATTTCAAAGATGCATTTAAAATTATTGATTATAAATTTTTCCCAAAATCATATAAAAAACATAATATAGGGATAAAAATATTGATAAACGAAAAAAATAAAATTAAAAATAAAAATTTATCTTCATATGGTCTTAGGCCTTTTGGAAAACTAGCAGATATAAAAGAAATTTTAAGAGTAGGTAATAGACTAAGTTTCTTAAATCTTGGGCCTAAAATATTTGATTTGATTTTATTAGAAGATAATTATGGAAATAAAGCTTTTGCATACTTATTAGAAGATATTAATGGAGATAAAATTTGTTACGCTAATAAAAAAGAAATCAAACTATTTATTAAAGAAATATTGAATGATAAATGGCTTCAACCTTCATGGAATACAACTTTTTTGATTGATGACTTTGAAATAAATAGAGAGTCTTCAAACATAATTCTCGATAAAAATAATCAATATAAGTTTATTGACTTTCAGGCCTTTTCAATTCCAAACGAATTTGAATTCCTTAAAGAAATAGTAAATAATTCATCTGAAACTGCCTTTGGAAGAAAAAGAATTTTTTCCGATCAAAACTACTTATATCAGGTACTACCCGAAGTTCAATCTGGGAAAAGAGATACATTAAAAAGATGGAAATTGTTTGATAATCTTTTTGAAAGTCATGACATTAAAATTGAAAATAAAATCATATGCGATGTTGGATGTAATTTAGGAATGAATTGTTATTATTCTCTATCAAAAGGGGCTTCGTATGTATATGGCATAGATAAAAAAAACATTTCTAAGAGAGCTAGTTTATTGATAAGTTCATTAGGTGGTACTAGATTCAAATTCATAGGCTTAGATTTAAAAGATAATAATGATCTTGAAAAAATCAAATTTGAAATATCTAATCAAATAGATATTTTATTTTATTGTTCTATTGATGGTCATATTGGATATCCATCTCAAATAAAAGATATTATGTTTAAATACATTCTTCATGAAGGTCACGTTGGTACTACTATAGAAGAAAATTTTTATAATCTTCTAAAAAATAATTGGTTAAATAAATCACAATCAAAAATAATTTTTAAGACTTATTTAAAAGATGGTGATAGTGGGAAAAGGCCAATTTTTCTTGCTTCAAGAATTTAATATGGCACATTAAAAAAACAAAAGAAAATAATTAATTGGACATGCAATATATACACATTATTAATGATCTAAAACAAGGAGGAACTAATTATTCGATTTACCGACTAATTAAAAAGCTTGATAAAGATGCAAAAATTATTTCACTTTATTCTAAAGATTATTACTACGATATCTTTAAAGAAAATGGGAATGAAGTTTATACTATAGATTTATCATCAATAAAAAACTTCTTAAAATCATTAATAAAGGTAATTAAAATATTATCTAGAGAAGAAGAATATATACTTCATTGTTGGTTATATAAATCATGTGTTTTTGGTGTTATTTTTTCATTAATATATAATAAAAAAATAATTTGGAACATAAGACATGCAGACACTAGTTTCAGTTTCAAAAAATTTAAAAAATATTTAATTATTAGGATATGTATTTTTTTATCGAAAATAAAAAAAACGAATATAATATATAATTCATATTTTGCTAGATTAAATCATGAAAAAATAGGATTTAATGCCAAAAATACTTATGTTATTAATAATGGATTTGAGTTAAATAAATATGAATTTAAAATAAAAGATAAATTAAATTTTCTTAAAAAATATAATATTCAAAATGATAAATTTATAATCTCTATGTTCGCAAGATATCATCCAATAAAAAATCATAAGGTTTTTCTAGAATCAATGTCAAAAATAAAAAACACACAATTAAACTTCCATATTTTTTTAGCTGGTAGAGATATTAATTATAAAAACAAAGAATTAATGGAACAGATAAAAAAATACAAACTAACAGATAAAATCACATTAGCAGGAATTCTTCTTGAAAAAGAATTAAATGACTCTTATCATGCCTCTGATTTAACAATATTATCATCTAAATCTGAATCTTTCCCGAACGTTATAGGTGAAGCAATGGCATGCAATACTCCTTGCATTACATTTGATGTTGGAGATTGCAAGAAATTAATAGGTGATACTGGGTGGATAGCCTACAAAAAAAATTCGACTACCCTTGCTGAAAGTATAAATTTAGCAATTAATCTTTACCATGATAAAAAGAAATGGACTGAACTAAAGCATAGATGTAGAGATAGAATAAAGGAATTTTTCAATATCAAAGATGAAATCAAAAAGTACAAAAATATATATAAGAAACTAAATTAAAATTTAAATATTCTTTTGCATATAATTTGGTATTGAAAGATTAAAGTGATTAAGAATTGTAGGCGCTATTTTACATGTATCGATATTTTGGATATTCTTTTTGTATACTTTTTCAGTTAAATTTCCATCACCAATAAAAACTCCTTTGGGTATATGATATCCTGTACCAACATCTCTTCTTATTATCTCTAAGCCAAGATCTTTTATATTAAATTTTCTTTTTTTAACAAATACCACTTTTTTCTGAGAAATCTCAGAAGATCTTATAATAGATAAATTCAATCTTAATCCCACAGGTTTATATCTCTCCTTAAATACCAAATTCCCATTAGAGTCAGTAATATTTTTGAATCTGTCTCTTAAAATATTAAAAGATGGAAGATCATTAGATGAAAGGCAGATATCAGGCTGCATTGCTGGCAAGAGAGAATATTTATCTTTATTCAAATTAAGAACCTTTAAAAGTGAATTGAAATCTTTTATTAATAATTCAGGAATATAATTTCCTCTATCTACATAATCCTGACCCATACTACTAATAATCCATAGATCATAATTATTTGCTTTGGTAAATTTGGACAATTCACCTAATTGAAAATCAGCAATATCCATAGCTTTTAATATGGATTTAGAGTGAAATTTACTATGAATTGAATTTCTAGATTCATTATCATTTGGGAAAAGATATTTCCAATATCGATGCATCATTCCTGCTACATGATTTGTAAAAAATGTAGAAAATTCTGGCTTAGTATTCTTTAAATATTTTAAATAAAGATCGAAAGAAATTACTGGTTGGACCATAGACCTTCGTTTTTTATAAATCGGTTTAAGTAATTCTTTTAATATTTGTAGAGTTGAAATAATAAATGACTTCTTGGAAATTGTGTTATTAAAGAATAAAGTGAGAAAATTAACTATTTGTTTTTTAGTAATTGAGGTTGATATTGCTTTATTATTTTTTACTAAATCCAAGTTAAATTTTTGAAAATCCATTAATTTTTTTGGGAATGCGAGTTCATTTGGTGCAAAAGTATCTGGCAGAAAGAATTTAACATTATTATTTTTTATAGGAGGATAAGATTGCAAAGATCCAAATATTCCTACAGAAATTTTTTTTTCTATAAGAAATTCCCATATAGGTTTATAAGTTTGTGACTTTTTTAGATCTTGATTTATAAACTTTATATTGTGAAATTTATTTGGTACTCCTCTATGAACAGTTGGCCAGGTACTCCAAGGATGTAATTCTCCTTCATCTAAAGTAAATGTATCAATAAAAAAGCCTTGGTTTATAATTTTTTTTATATTACAGTTAGGTTTATATTTCAAATAATATTCAATTAACTTTCTGGGAACTTCATTTAATTCATAAATAATTAACTTTTTATTATTTGTTTTTCGAATCATACATCCAATTTAATTTTTAGATTAATATCAATATAATAACTTAATACTAAATATTTTAATAGAAGTAATTCAGTTATCTTGAGTTAATATCATGAATTGAAAGTTCTAAAAAATTCATAAAACACTTTATAATGTATGTAAGATTAAAAATATGTTGAACTAAAAAATTTTTTTAAGACAAACTATCCAAAAAATTTCTTGAAATTATGAAAATCATTATGTACCACTACGTAAGAGAATATAATTCTAAGTATCCATTTTTCAGATTTTTAGACATAAAAAATTTTAGAAATCAATTGGATTTTTTAGAGAACGAATATGGATTTCTAAAAAGAGATGAGTGGGAAAATTATACTTTAGGAGTCAAAAGTGAAGAGTCTAAAGATAAAGTTGTATTAACATTTGATGATGCCATGATATGTAATTACCAATATGTAATACCTGAACTTAAAAGCAGAGGTATTTGGGCATTATTTTATATTCCTATTAAGCCTTACAAAGATAATGAAATGCTTGATGTTCATAAAATTCATCTTTTATGCGGGGCATTTGATGGAAAACTTTTACTTAATTATTTACGCTCAATAATATCTCCGCAAATGTTAATTGATAAAGAAATAGATTATTTCAGAGATTCACCATACTCAAAGCAGAATAATTATGTAGGTGTAAGTGAGTTTAAAAGAATACTAAATTATTTTGTAGATTATAAATATAAAAAGTATTTAATAGATAAAGTTGCACTAAATTTTGACTATATTTTTGATCCAGATTCATTTTATATTAAACCCAAAAATATAATAGATATGCATAATACTGGTAATATCATTGGCGCCCATACCGTTAACCACCCTGTAATGAGCAAGTTAAGTTATGAGGAACAATTAGTAGAAATAGATGATTCTTTTTCATTTTTAGAAAGTATTAACTGTATTGCACATAAAACATATTGCCACCCATATGGAGGATTTAAATCCTTTAATAAAGATACTATTAAAATATTAAATGAGAAAAAAGTAAGATATTCATTTAATGTTGAATCAAGAGATGCAAGTTATAATGATATTTTGAAAAATAAACATTATTTACCAAGGCATAACTGCAACGAGTTTGCATACGGCAAATCTTCATAAGATTATCCTTTTTAAAATTCATTATGTTTAAAATAAATATAAATAAATTTTTTTTGCTAGAAAAAAGTTATTATTTTAATTTAAATAGATAAGAATAAATAGAATTTTATTAAATATGAAAAGCAGAAGAGCAATATTGCAGGGGATTAGACATCTTTTTGAACTATCAAAAAAGAGATATTCTGAGATGATCTTTTTGTTTATAATTATATGCCTAAATGGATTAATAGAGATAATAGGTTTATCTCTGATTCATCCTGTAATAGCGATAGCGACTGGTCAAAATCAAATTACCCAAAGCGACATCCCCTTCGCTAATCTAATTTTTAAAATAACAACCCTATCTTCCAATAATTTTAATGAGGTATGTATCTTTTTGATAATTTGTCTGATTTCTGGAATAGCTTGTTCAATATATTTAATTTATTGTGGCTCCTCCCTTGCATCCAAGCTAAGAAATGATTGGACCAAAAGTTTGTTTTCTCAAACTTTATATGCGCCTTATTATTCAATATTAAAAGATGGAACAGGATCTACAATTGAAACAATTTCCGTAGAAACAAGGGAAGCAGGCCGGGTTGTTGTTTCGGCAGTTAAATTATTACAATCTGGTATCTTATCTATATTTTTATTTATTGGATTATTTGTATCTAATTTTTATCCAACTATTTTATTCCTGTCTATATCTTTCTTTGTTTTTCTATCTCTTAATTATCTAGGTTTTTTAAAAAGTATTCAACGTGGTATAAAAATGGTTAATTATAATCAATCTGTTTCTTCAATAATTACAGAAGCAATCTTAAACATAAAACAAATCAAACTTTTCAATGGGTATAAAGAATATAAGCTAAAACTAAAAAATCAACTTGAAGAATTTAAAAAGACAAAAGTAAAATTTGATATATCTAATCAATTACCCGGGATATTAATAAAATATATTGTTGTTATTTTTGGAGTTGCATCATTAATGTATTTATATTCTATTAATAGAAATTATCTTTTAAATTCATTGCCTCGATTAAGTTTATTAGTTGTTTTAGCTGCAAGGTTATCAAATGTAATAAGTATATTGTCGGCCCAAACCATGAAATTCAATATGGGATTGGCAATTATTGAATCAATATATATAAAAATGAATAATAAAGATCCAATCGAAAATCTTCATGAAGGTTATGAAATTAAAAAAATAAATAAAATTGAATTTGAAAATGTTTCCTTTGCATGGCCAAATATTAATAATAATATAATCAATAAAATAAATTTAAACTTTGAGAGAGGGATTACAATAATTAAAGGCGAAAGTGGTATTGGGAAGAGCACAGTAGGATCATTAATACTTGGCATCTTAAAACCCAATAATGGAATTATTAAAATTAATAATAAAGAATTACAATTCTACAATTTAACCACAGTCAGAAATACTATTTCCCTAGTTACACAAGAGTATGAATTATTTCGTGGTTCAATTATTGAAAATATTAAATTTGGTAATCAAAACGCCACATATTCGGATGTTATAAAAGCCGCAAAAAAAGCATGCGCACATGAATTTATAGAATCAATGCCTCTCGGATATGAAACTATAATTGGCGACTTAGGCAAAAATCTATCCGGTGGACAGAAACAAAGATTAGCTTTAGCAAGAGCTCTAATCAAAAAATCTTCAGTATATATTTTTGATGAAGTTACAAATGCTCTAGATCCTTTTACCGAAGAACTAGTCCAAAAAACAATAAATGAATTAGGTAAAAAACATATTGTTATACAAATTTCTCATTTAAATACTTTTCCCAAAAATGTTAATAAAATTTATGCCTTCAAAAAAAATGGCATTAAACTTATTAAGGTTTAGTAATTTGATTTCAAAATAATAAATTCAAGGGAAATACATTACTTAGGCAATTGGTTTGTAAGAATCAAAAATATTAATTAATTCTGGAAACTTTGGTTCCTGCTTATCTTGCTTATCAAAAATTTTTGAATTTATTTTCCATTTATCTGATGGATTAAGTTGCATCATAATTTGTGTACAGAATTTATCCTTAATTGGTACTGATGCCTTATGAAAGCATTTTGATGGATGGAAAGCGTAAATTATATTTTCTTTTTTATTAGATAAGAAAGAAAATAAATCATCTTGATTTGGTTCTTGATTCTTAAGAACTAAAGGTTTACTTTTTTTTATTATTAATGGACCTTCTCTAAAACTTGTTACAGAAATCGGGACAATTATTTTTAACATGTTTTTACTATATGGTTTGTCTAGATGAAAAAAATTAGCATATACTGATCTCATTTGATTATTAGGAATATGAAAGTTTCTATAAAAAGAAAAATAATCAATAGAATAAACAAATCCTGTTTTATTTGTAATAAAATCTCTAAAATTCTTATTTAAGATTTTTTTTATAAAAAATTTAATTTTATTTTCGTCAAAAATAAATATTGATTGGAAATCATTTTTCTTTTCATAAATAAATTCATCTAAATTAACCCTAAATAAATCGTTTTTCTCTTTGTATGAAAAATAAACAAAATTTCGGTTGAAAATTTTTTTCTTTGATTTTGGGAAAATATAAATCTGTAAAAAGGTAGATATATTTCTATACAAGAAACAAACTATTCTATATATATTTTTTAAAAACATAGCCTTTAACCCTTAAGAAGTAGTTCAGAAGTAGATGCTGAATTATTGAATTCGTATTTATATATTTGATTCGTATGAACTTTATCCATAAAGCTTGATATGCTAGCAGATATACCTTCATGAAAAGAATTCTCTATTTTTGAATTTGGTTTGATGAAAAGTCCATTTTCATCAAAACAATCTCTAGGATATGTTTCGGATATATGTTTCATATCATATTCCCAAATCATATTAGAAAAATAAGCTTTAATAAACTCTTCAAGAGGGCTTCCCCAGCTGGCACTTATAGAAATTAGAACTTTCTTTTTAGTAACACCATAGAAATGGTATGTATCATAGAAAGAATTTTCAATACTTTTTTTTATTTCATAATTATTAGATAAGAAAGTATCTTGACCTATAAGATGTAAGGCGATGTTTAATAGGTGACAACCAAGAGTCTCAGCTATGGCTTTTTTATGGTTAGATCTCCATTGATTTTTGAAATCATCTTTAAAAGCTAAACCTTTACCAAAAAACAAATCTAATCTCAACAATGAACCTGCTAAATTCTTTTCAATAATATTTTTCAATTTATTAATTGCAAAAGAATAATTATAATGATACCCAACTTGTAAAAATTTTAAATTATTTGTTTTAGTTTTGGATTTCTTAAAATACTCCTCTACTCCAATAGCTGGCTTTTCTACATATATATAGGGAATATTATAATTTAAGCAATTTTTTAAGTGTTCTAAATGATATTCATTAGGTGATGTAATAAAAACACATTTAAATTCTTTAAATTTTAAAAAACACTCTTCTATCGAATTAAAACAATCAACATCATTAATTTTTTCTTTACTTTTATTGATAAAACAATAGCTTACTGAAGATTTTATATATTTATCTAAGCATTTTTTGATTCTCCTTGCATGATTACCATAACCATAAAACAATATATTCATGAAAATCTAATTAACGTAACATCTATCACAAGGCTTATGTAAGTGTCTTTTATTCGTAAGCATTGCCTTTCTTAAATATTGCATATTATCCCAGCATTCTTTTAAAGATAAATTTCCTATATTACCAGGCGATAAAAGAGATTTATAGTCAACATCACATGGATTTGTAGTCCCATCATGCCATATATATAATTTCTCAAAAGGCATTCCACAAGGATTTAATTCACCTAAATCTTCTAAATCATTAGAATATGTGTCCCACATTGCAGTTAATGTTACTGAAGCACTTTCATCAAAAAAGTTCTGATAAAAATCATCAAATTTCTGCTCACTCATATTTTTATCAACCATAACTCCACTCGCTCTTGTGTATAGTGTATTGTTTCTATTAAATTCATTTCTGATAAGGTTTATTTTGGAAATATGAGATATAAAATTATCATATTTTGCTCCATGCCTGTATTTTTCGTACTGCTCTTTTTCATAGTGATCAGTAGATACAACTAATATATTTAATGGACTCTTAATTAATTTTTTTAATCTATTTTCAGTTAAACGTTTTGCGTTAGTATTCATTTTAATTTCTATAATATTCTCTTTTGAACCAATATAATCTAAAAGAATTTCCAAATCATTATATAAAAGTGGTTCACCTCGGCTTGCAATAGTTATCCCTCTGATTTTCATTTCATCAATTTGATCAACAATATTAAAAGCTAGCTTAGTATCAATTATCCCCATAAACTCTTTTGTAGTAAAAGATGGATCACTCTGAAAGCAGAATGGGCATTTAATATTGCAAGCACTCGAAACTTCTAAAAGGGCAAAAATTGGTTTTGTATGATAATTTTTTCGATTAATTCCTTTTTTGAAAGAAAATCTATAACCTAGATAGGCTGGGATTTTATATTCTTCTAAGCCATTTATAATTTTTTTTTCTTGAAGTGTTAAACTTTGCCATCCAAAGTCTTGATTACTTAAGAATAAATTTCTAGCCTTTGAAAAATAATACCACTCAGCTTCATCACAGTAATTTTTTGCTTTTTCTGAGGTAAACTTTAAACTTTTCTCATATTTTAATGGGTGTTTATCTTGCGAAGCTTTTGAATTTATTTTTAAACTTTTACCACCTGTTTTTAATGGCTTATTATTCAAAAGAAATTTTTTATTATCTTGGGGAGCGTTTTTATGAATCTCTTTATCTTCAGACACCTTAGTTTTTTTAATATAATAGCATTATATTTTAAAATTAGTAATTTCAATATTAGCTTTTGTTTTTTTTAGAATTCATATTTTTTATCGGATAATATCTTTTTTTAAAAAAATTTAGTAGGAATTCTCTTTTTTTTTCATATGGCATTAATTTTGTCCTCGTAAAATTTTCCTTATTTTTTTTAAAATAATCATCAATAGTTGACAATCTTTTTGCAGGAACTCCGGCGTATACATAACCGCTTTGAATTTTTCCTTTGACAACTGATCCAGCACCTATAATTACATTTGAGCCAATATTCGAGCCAGGCAGTATCAAAGCCTTAGTCCCAATAAAAACGTTTGATCCAATATTTATTGATTTAAAGTATTCTATTTTTGGTTGTTCTCTTCTCCAAATCCAAACAGCCCCGTCATGAGTTATAAAATCTACGTTTATGGCACTTACATAATCTCCAAAAGAAATTAAATATGGTTCACTTCCGTAATTATTGTTGTTAAGTCTACAATTCTTACCTAACTGAACTTTATAAATAAAAGCTAATGCATAAGATTCTCCAAAAAAGAAAGAAAATAACTTAAAAAAAATTTTTTGAATTATATAAAAGTTCAATAGATTTATTTTCAATTCAAATTATCATATCATTTCCATAAAAGATAAAAAATTTAAAAATTACCATAAATTTGATTTTTGAATAATATTTTAACGTTTTATAAAAGAAAATATTTCTATTTTTTGACAGCTTGAATCATAAGATTCCAACCTATTTGATTAGTAATAAAATTGTATAAAAATCTTGGCAATATTAATCTTAGTAAATGAACTTCACCAAAGAAAGGCAACTTTATATTATCTCCTAATTTAAATACTTTAACTTTTTTTATATAAAAATTTTCTTTTAATAATTCTTCAGCCTCCTTTCTAGAAAATACAAGAGTTGTAGGAGAACCTCCAAATTCCTCAGTATAATTATTGATTACTTCTTTAATATTGTTTTTTACAAATTTACCTTGAATAATTCCTCTAAAAAATATTTTTTTTACATAATATTTAAATCCCTTATGATAAAGCATAATTATTAGGTGACCGTTCTTTTTAAGAACTCTTGATGCTTCTAATATCCCATCTTTTATCCATGGAGAATGATGTAAAACTCCAAAACTATATATAAGATCAAATTTAGAGTCCTCAAATGGTAAAGATTTAAAATCTGCAACTTCAAATTTAAATTCCTTATTTATGAGTTCAAATCTTCTACATAAAGAATTGTAAGAAGAAGGTGCCGCATCAATAGCAAAAACTTTAGATCCCGATTCTGCAAACTTCTGCAAATCTGCACCTAATCCACAACCAATTTCCAAAATATCTTTACCATCATAATCTGAATGATTAAAAAAATCTCCATTAATCAAATACTGATAATTATTTCTATGAAATCTATAATTATCAATTAATTCAAAAAAGCGCTTAGGATTATTATTTTCACTAAAATTTTTTGCAATTTTTCTTCCTGGCTGTTTATTGTTCCAATAAGTTTGTATATCTCTAAAATTTACCATGAAAATTTTATAACAATTAAATGATTTTAAGGGATTAGAAAGTTGCTTGCTTCATACAATGAATTGGCAAGAAGCTTTGCAAATATAAGCTATTTCGAGGTTTCTGATAACATTTTAAAATATCTGAGTAAAGTGATAGGAACATAATTAACTAACTTAATAAATAATTAACTATAAGAATATAATATGTATTAAACTAAAAATTTAATTATTCGGCATTTTTGGGATATCTTGCAATAAACAATCTAATAGTTTCCAAGAACTTAAAACATAATCTTTAAGAAACTGATCAAAATCTTTCTCCGAACTTGAATCCGCACTATCTGAAATTACTCTTACAATTACCCAGGGAACACCTTCTTCTTCGGCAACCTGAGCAACTGCACCACCTTCCATCTCAATAGCCTCTAAATTAGGGAGTTCATCTTTAAGCCTTTTTATTACAATTTCTTCAGAAATAAATGAATCTCCTGTCCCAATTAAACCCTTTTTTACATTACCAAATCCAGTTAAATTTCCATTTTCAACACTCTTTGTGAGTGAACTAAAAATTGAATTTGTTAAAAAGTTATCAGATTCTAATTTTGCCTTTTTTAGTTTTGGGATAACAAATTTTTCAAAAATTGGCCGGGCATCCATATCATGCTGTATTACTTCGTTCGCAATGACAATATCCCATTGCTTTAGACTTTGAGAAGCTGCCCCAGCGACTCCAGTGAAAATAATTAAATCTATTTTATTAGGTCCAGATAATATTCTTGTTATTGCTCTCGCAGAACTTACTTTTCCCCATCCGCTCCAAGCCAGAGTTATATATACAGATTCATAGTTTGAAACTTCTTTTTTTAATTTTCCATGATAAATTTTTAAATCTCCATGTTCTTTTAAAGTTACATTTTCCAGATTATCAATTGTATTCCCAATTTCCTCTGGCATTGCACTAAGCAAGCCTATATTTATTGATTTCATCTTTTTAGGTACAATGCTTATAAATATAGAGTAATTTTATCAATAATGAAAAATAACAAGTTGAAATTGGCGATTGATTCATATAAAGACTTTCCTGAAGATGGAATAGTTTTCAGAGATGTATTGCCTATCCTTCGAGATCCCAATATTTTTTCGGATTTAATAAAAGAAATGTCCTCTAGTAATGTACTTAGAAATTCCGATGCAATAATTGCTATAGATGCAAGGGGTTTTATTTTTGGAGCTGCTATATCATTTCTCTTATCCAAGCCAATGGTTGTTGCTCGCAAACCTGGAAAACTGCCAGGCGAGATAATAAGTAAATCATATGATTTGGAGTATGGTTCAAACTCATTATCAATTCAAGAAAAATCACTTTTAGACCATCATACATTTTTTATTATTGATGATTTATTAGCCACAGGAGGAACTGTAAATTGTGTTGTAGATATTTTAAATTCCAAAGAAAAAAAAATAACTGGTTTATCAGTAGTTATTGAACTTAAAAATTTAAATGCAAGATCAAAGTTTAATTTCCCAGTGGAATCACAAGTAATTTATTAATAAATATTTTTTATTGATTAATTGTAGTTTTTTTGATTCCTAAATTTTTTAAAAGGTATAAATAATTTTTCTCTACTAAATTATTTTCATTAGAGATTTTCTTTTGTTTTATTATATTTTCTAAATATAACATTATTAATTTTCTATTCTTCCTAAGAGGTTGTATAAATATCTGTAGAAACTGAAATTTTTTCTGTTTTATCCTTGGATAAATTCTGTGATATGTACCTTCTTATATCAATATTTAATTCTTCACTATTAATGCCTATTGATTTCCTTACTTTTAAGTAAGAGATTTCATCTAGATTTATTTTTAGATTTTGTTTATTATTATTTAATTTTCTTATTAATGAATTATAAATAGATTCTGCTAATAATTCTTCTCCCTTAGCAGATAAATGTATTTCATCAGTAAATAAATTTAATCTTTTTTTTCCTTTAAAGTTATGAAACAAAAGAGATCCATCTAAAATATCAAAATATTTTGAGATTTTTATAAAAAACTCCTCAATTCGAGATTTAGAAAATGACTGATAAGCTGCAAAATTTCTGGTCAATCTAGAATTATCTATGTAAAGATTTTTATCTGAAATTGAATCATAATTATTTACCAAGCAAGGAAAATCTGTTAAGAATAAACTTATTTTGTTTTTATCACATATTTTTTTTATTTCAAAAATATTATCATACCAGTTTTTAATATATTGATCATTTAATAATACTGTCCATCTCTTTCTATTCTTAAAATTCATATGACCTTCAAGGCATATTTTTCTTCTAATATATCTATATGAAAAAAGTATTGATAAAAAGCTAGAAGGAAAAAAGGGAATATTATTTGTAAAAAAATAATATTTTTCGAAATAACCACGAGCATGTTTTGGTCTGAAATTTTTACCGGCGCCTAAAGCACTAAACTCAAATTCCTCGTTCCAACCTTGATGTAAAATTAAAATATCTGGTTTTAATTTTATTAAATTATATTTTAAATTCTGCAATTCTTGAAAAGAGTCATATCCATATACGCCTGCATTAATTACTTGACAATTATAGCCATTATTATTTAATTTTTCCTCTAGCCTGTTTGGCCATGTCTCATTATTATTAATTCCTACACCCGCTGTAGTAGATCCTCCACTGCATATTATTTTTAGATCCCTTTTAATATTTTTTTGAGATATATTTATAGTTCTAAAACCTTCTTCATTAGTAATAAATTTTACTCTTTTTTCAATATTTTTCTTTTCATTTGATGGGATTTTTGTACCTTTAGGGAAGATAAACCTATCAAAAATTGGAAACCGTACCTGCTTTGAATCTGAATTATTCCTCAATTTATAACCGCACAATTTATCATTTTTTATAAAATAGGGTTTAAATCTATAAATATATCTTGGACCATAAATAATAAATAAAAATAATCTCAATGAAAGTTCAGTTATAATTATTGAAAAAATAAGATTAATTATATTAGAAGCTATAAATGGATAGATAAGATATCTTGAAAATTTAAAACTTATTACAAAAAAAACAAATAATAACGGGAAGGGATTTTTAAGTAATAAGTAAGCAAATTTATCTTTTTTCTTCATTTTCCCAGTAACTTAATTTTTTTTTATTATATTTAATTTCCTGATTTATTACATTTTTGAATTTCGATTTAATACTAGAAATTCCAATAATCAAATAATAAGAAAAAAATCTATACATTCTCAGTCCAAAGGGAAAATACTATTTATGTTATTTTCAATAATATTACATTGAGAATAAAATTCTTGTTTTTTATCAATCAAATATGAACCCATCGATAAATAATCAATATTAGTCATCATAAAGCATCTGAAAGCATCATCAGGAGTTAAAACTATTGGTTCACCTCTCACATTAAAAGAAGTATTTATCAGTACTGGACAATTTGTTATCGAATTAAATTTAGATATCAAATCATATAAAAGATAATTCTGCTTAGCTGTTATTGTTTGAATTCTTGCAGAACAATCGACATGAGTTACAGCAGGAATCAGTGATCTAGTAATCGCTAAATCTTCAAAATTATATTTTCTAAGAGTAGAATCTTTCAATAGTTTTGTTTTATTTAATTTCGATACTAACAACATATATGGAGATGAAATAGTATTTAAATCAAACCATTCATGTAAATATTCTTCTAAAATTACCGGAGCAAAAGGTCTAAATGATTCTCTAAATTTCACCTTTAAATTAATATTCTTTTGCATATCTTTAATTAAAGGATTTCCTAAAATACTTCTATTTCCTAAAGATCTTGGGCCAAACTCAGATCCCCCTTGAAACCACCCAATAATTTTTCCTTTAGATAGTAAATCTGCTGATATTTCAGTAATATTTTTTGTTTTTAAAAAATTAATTTTATTTTTCTTAAGATAAATCTCAATATCTTCATCCTTAAATTCTGGTCCTAAATAGGGGCTCATGAATTGAGGTTTTTTAGAATTGTTATTATATTTCTGATTTGAACAATATAATGCAGCTCCTAAAGCTCCTCCTGCATCTCCAGCAGCAGGTTGAATCCATAAATTTTCAAATAAATTCTTTTTTAATAACTTTCCATTAGCAACACAATTCAAAGCGACTCCACCTGCTAAGCATAGATTATCTAATTCAGTTTCATCCTTTACAAAGCTACAAATAGATATAAAAATCTCTTCAAGAACATTCTGGATTGATGAAGCAATATTTATATAAAAATTACTAATTTCACTCTCAGGAGCCCTTCTGATATTTTTAAATAATTTCTCAAATTCATTATTTATCGCGACATCTTGACCAAAATGACCAAAATATTTCATATTTAATCTAAAGGAACCATCTTCTTTTACATCTACTAAATTATCCAATATTAACTCTTTGTATATAGGCCTACCATATGGAGCTAATCCCATTAATTTATATTCTCCAGAATTAACTTTAAAACCACAATAATAAGTAAAGGCAGAATATAGTAATCCAAGAGAATGCGGATAATGAACCCTTTTTTTTATATCAATATTTTTTCCTGAACCGATACCAAATGTTGTAGTCTCATACTCACCTACTCCGTCAATTGTTAAAATAGCTGCTTTTGAAAATGGTGATGGATAAAAAGCTGATGCTGCATGACTAATATGATGTTTACAAATGAAAAACTTGCCTTTGAATTTTAATTTCTTTCTTATATATCTTTTTATACTTATTTTAAATTCTTGAGAGTCCATATCTTTTAAATATTTTTCGAAAGAAAATGGCCAATTTATTGAGTGAGTATATTTAATTCTCTTAAATTTAAGATTTGGATCTTCATAAAAAGCTATGTAGTCGAAATCGTTAATTTTAAGATTATATTTATCGAGAATCCATAAAATTGAATTTAAGGGGAAATTTGGATCATGTTTTTTCCTTGTAAATCTCTCCTCTTGAAGAGCATTTTTAATTATTCCATTTTCTATAAATGCTACAGCGCTATCATGATACCAGCATGATATGCCTAATATTTTCATCTCTTTATTCCCAAATATTTGATGGAGTGATATTTAAATGTTAGCATTTTTAGTTTTTTATTTATTTTAAAATAATCGTTATTTAAAAATTTTAAATTTAAAAATTTCTTTAAATATTTAATTAAAACTTATTGACTCCATTTCTTTGATCATATTTACAAAAAAGATCCTCTTATCAACTCCTTTAATTTTTATAACTATCTATATTTTAATTGAAATACAACCTATAGTGATTTTTTAGCAAATTATTCCTTTAAGTTCGAAGACATTTAATACCTGTCTCTTAGCTTTAAATAACATTTTATCCTGACAAGCAATCTCGAACCGCAGCTATAAGATAAAATTATTGCGTTAATCATTAGTATTTTTTTTTAAACTTATATCTTCATTATTCAAAATAGGATGCTCTAAAAATCAATAAATTTTTTCTCTATTGCAGTAATATTTATATGAAGCTCTTTTAAATCCTTTAAAATTTATAGAAATGACTTAATCAAGATTATAAATATGAAAATAAAATCAACTGTTCTTAAAGTTTTTGATAATATTTTAGATGAAATCTCTGTACAAATATGTGATCCATTTTTGCCAGGATATATAAAGGATTTCTTAACTATATTTATTAAAGAAAAAATAGATAAAAAAAAGTTTAATAAATACTTGTCTAATAAATCTAAAATGGATGAAAAAAATTTCATCGACTTTAATTTTGATCGTAAATTATTTATTAGAGAAGGTGTTATTAAGTTTAATTTGGAGGAAATAGCAAATCAATTTAGGCCATACATAAAAAAATATAATAATTATGAAAAATCAAAAAATGAAATATATAATAAAAGTTACTTTTACAATATTCTGCGCAGGGAAATATGTTCTCAGACATTTTATGATTTTTTATCTTTTGGTTTTAATAATAAATTAAATGATTTTTTAACAAAAAAATTTGGTGAAGTAGTTTTTTGTGGAGGTGGAATATATAAATCACCACCTACAACTAGTTTTAAAGGGAGCCAAATTTGGCATATTGATAAATTCTCAATTAATCATTTTAAGCTATTTATAAATTTAGATGATATTAATGAAAATATTGGTCCAACAAAAGTTTTATCAAAAACTACAACTAAAGATTTACTACGATATTCTTTTCTAAGAAAATTATTTAGGAAAAAAGTTTCAAACTTTGCCAAAGCAGGTTTAAATATTGATTCTAAAGATTTAGGAAATGCCATCTCTAAAAAATGTACTTCTAATGTAGGTAATATCGGAACAGCCTTATTAGCCCAAACTGGTCAATGTTTGCATTTAGGGAGTAATAATAGATCAAAAAAAAATCGATATGTATTGATTTTTCATTACTCTAAAAATTCAAGATATAGGGAAAATCTTACAAACAATTTAAATACTGGAATATATCCCAGGTATTTAAATGAAATTTAATGACCCTTTGGAAAATTTTAAATAAATACTTCGGCAAAATAAATAAATAAAATTATTTTATTGAATGATTCAAAAAGAGGAGTACTGTAACTTCTGAAATTTTTTATTAAAATATAACCTTCTAATCTAAAAAAATCGAATCCTTTCATTCTTTGATAAATTTAAATTTATGAGTATGAACATAATTTTTTTACTTAAATTCTTGCTATTTTTATAATTCATTAAACAAATTCAATTTAAAATTCATACATTCCTTATATCAGTATTTTCAGCTTAAATACCAATGACAAAATAAGGTTTTTAGAATGATAAGTAATTAGTCTCTTTATTAAATAATATCTTTATTTATTTGCTTTTTAAAAATTAAATTTTTTTATTTAGATTCTATTATAACTAATTCACCTTTTATAAATTTTTTTAGAATAATGTTGCCTCTTACTTTAATTAAATTTTATATTTTTGTTAATATCAAAGAACTAATGTAATAATGAAAAGTAAGATACTATAAAAAAATTCTTAGGTTCTGTGAGGTATGACTTATTTATTATATGGGGAAATGGATTAAACTTTATTCCAGAAATAATTTCTGAGATAAGGCAAGACGAAAATTATAAAATAGTAAGATTAAAGTATCATCGTTTTAATAATACTGATAAGTTTTTAAAAAATATATACAAGTGCGATAGCGTTCCTATCAAGCACTTAATATCAAAAACCAGATATCTTTTAAAAAGTCCACAAAAAATAATGTCTGTTTTAGTAAAAAACTATGATCCAAAAGAATTAGAAATGGGTAGTGGAGATTTTAGGCATATTCAATGTGAAAGAATTAACCAAACAAAATTAAATATAAGATCAAAATTTAATCCCTTTTTTAAGAATCCAAGAAAGAAAATAAATCCCTTACCAAGGGGCGTTTCTCATGAACATTGTATTCATGCTACTGATTACGAATCACAAACTGAATACCTACTCAAATTTTTAGATCTGAAAAATATAGCATTCTATAAAAGACATGATGATTTAAATATAGAGATGCCTTGGCACCTTTCTTTAGGAAAAAAAATTATAAAAAAAAACTTTAATCTGAATGAATTAAAGTGTTCTATTATCGATAAAGGTATTGTACGTTTAGAAGATACTCCACACTTTCAATATGTTCAAGGCTATAAAAATGCCTATATTGAATACGTTAATAGAAATATTGGAGAAAAACTACAGGAAGATCATTATCCCGAATCATTTGAAAAATTGATCAATAATTTTGATAAAAACTATAATGACAATAGGCTAAAACATTCTTATATTATAGTTAACAAAGATAGCATTATCTTAGATGGCCTTCATAGAGTTTCGATTTTAAAAAATATTGGATCTGAGATTGTTGAATGTCTTCAAATTTAATAAATTTAGAATATTTATTTTCGAAATTAGATAATTATTGTATTTTAAAATTTGACCCCAAGGTATTTCCCGAATACAGTGCTAATTCTGACATTGATATCTTATGCAAGGATAAATACGTTACGGGAAATTCTATAGAAGAAATTTTGAGTGAAGCTGGAATAAAATTTAAAAAATATATTGCTGCGAACAATAATTTACAAATTGATGCTATGAATGGGAATCAATTAGAGATAAAATTTGACTTAACAGATGATTTGTCTTGTTTTTCAAAAATTAAAATAAAAAAAGAGCTTGTTAGTACAATTCTAGAAAATAAAATAAAATATAAAAGTTTTTTTGTTCCTGAACTGAAATTTGATTTAGCAATAAGGCTTTTAGAGTATTTTGAATATAAAAATAACCCAGCAAAAAATAAACATTTACTTTATTGTAAACAGTTTCCAGTAAATAAGAAATTAGCCCAGGAAATAATAGAAAAAAATAGACTATAAAAATTTTCCAAAATTTTTTTATTTTAATATTATAAAGTTTGGATCTCTGAACCCCCGCTTACCATGCAGATTACTAATTAAGTTATGACATGGTTCTAAAATTTTTACTAAGGTTGGATTCAGATATAAAGTTACTTGGTAAAAAACTACTTTTTCTTTTGGTTAAGTGATTTTGATATCTCATTATTTGACCACTCTACAAACACCAACCTAGAGAATTTTCATAAATAGCAATATTTAGTTTTTCTTCTTTCTCTTCACTATTTAATCCCTCTCAAGTTACAACTTATATGATTCTGGCTCAATATATTCACACTTAATCTGACTGGCTATACTATTCGCAATCATTTGTTCTTCCCCTGTGGTGTATTGACTGGTTATGTCAATTTTCATTTTTAGATTTTTTAAATTTAATGAGGCTACTATGTAATCTTGAGGGCTAAGACCAGAATACATCTTTATAAATAAATCACCTTTATCAATATTCGTATCAATCATCATTTGACTATCCCTCCAACCCCATAAGAAATCATCTACGCCTCCATAAGGAATGAGTTCTCTAAAAGGAATTTCTGATTCTATTCTGAAAGGCTCAAGTTTATTTGATAATTCGTTAAAGGAATAGAGTTCGCCAGATTTATTATTAAAATGCAAATCAAATCCAAGTGATTTGCTTGAACAATATACTCTTGAAACTTCCTTTCCCCAAAAAGCAATTAAATTGGAATCAACTTCTTGAGTAAATGCCTTTGAATATAGAGGAGCAATTGTTTGAGAAGCAATTAGAGTATAAGTGATTATTCTCATGATTTTTTAAAAATTTATTAGTTTATAATTTACCATAAATTATAAAAAAATGATTAAAACTTCTATTATTAAAGTCTTAATTTGGTTTAATTCTTAATTTATTTTTTATAACCCTCTTTACTGAATGATTTTTAGTTAGCAAGTGATTTTAAAGACACTCTAAATGCCAAAACCTATTTGCAAGAATTTCTGATTGGAGAGGTGACATATTTATAGAATAAAATTCAAGAGTACTCCTATGTATTTTCGTTCAAACTAATTGGTATAAGTAGCTAGGATCCTTATGGAGCAAAGAGGATCGGCCCGCTGATGCTTGCATGCCGCGCAGATCACTAATCAACTGATAACTAGCTTATGCAACTATCTTGCATAATTATTTCGTATAGTTGGTTAAGTGGTAAAAAATTATTTATATTTCCTTACAATTAATTCCGTTTGAAAACAATTCTGTTGAATTAATGCCTTTTGAAGTAAAATTGACAAAATTTTTATTTTCTAATGGATAAAGAAGAAGTACTTTCTATTATTAAGAGCAAAGCTAGTAAATTTTCAACTAAACAAAAGATCTGGTTAGCTGCAATATTTTTTCTATGGTTGGCACAATCCTTGTTGTGGTTTGCATACCCTCCTGATGAAGGATTCCTTTTTAATAGATATTTTATAGATCCAAACACTTCTGAAGTTTTTGTACTTATACTAGTTATAGCTGGTTTAGTCTATTCCATTTACAGGAAGATAAAATTCAGGAAAGAAAATAAAGATAAATCCCTTTTATATATAATTTCTAGCGATTACACATTATCTTCTTATGCTTCTTTAAGAATACTTTCAATTGTTTATGCAATTATACAAGGAGTACTTTTAGGAGCTTCTTCAGCATTTATCATTCAAGTATTTGGATCAATATTATCTTTTAGCAAAGAACCTCTAATAGCAAACTCTATATATTTATTTGTTAGTATTTTTTATCTTCTAATAACAAGAATACTTATTGAATTTGTCTCTCTAACATTCAGAGTGGCAGAAGATTTATCTAAATTGGCGAACAAAACAATTTCTAAAATTGATGACTAATTA
>CENQ01066369.1_pt1 | contig 40048 bp, 38 predicted proteins | sample 356171 | NCBI WGS metagenome assembly CENQ01 (sample SAMEA2619802, study PRJEB7988) | marine metagenome | biome: marine biome (ENVO:00000447); feature: surface water layer (ENVO:00002042); material: "saline water (ENVO:00002010), including plankton (ENVO:xxxxxxxx)" | depth 5 m
ATTTTTCCCGAAAACATCGCTGATTCTTTTATTTTTTTGTTAATAACCTTGTGAGTATTTAGGTTTGTGTTAACTAGGTAGCACTTTTCATTTAGGTTTTTAGGTTTCCCGCTAAAAATTGAAAAAAAAGAAGGTTTTTTATCTCCAGGGGCTTCCTCGCATAGACTGAGATTTATACTCTTTTTGCTTATTCTTGGAGGTGTTCCCGTTTTAAGGCGCCCTGATCTAAGCCCGTTTTTTATTAAGGCTTCTGTTAGGCCATAAGAACCTTTTTCGCCCATTCTTCCAGCTTGATAATTGTTAAAACCTATGTGAATAAGCCCATTAAGAAAGGTTCCACATGTTATTATTGCTGCACTCGTTTTTATTGTTCCGGTTTTCCTTAGTTTTAACCCTTTAAGCTTATTTTTTTTTACCACAATATCATACACCTCATCTTCTAGGGTCATAATATTTTTATCGTTATTTATTAGTGTTTTTATATACCTTGGATAGTTTTTTTTGTCTACCTGTGCTCTTGTCGCCCAAACCGCTCTACCTTTTGTTTTGTTTAGTGTTTTAAACTGTATCCCGTTTAAATCGGCTGCCAGCCCCATTATTCCACCAAGCGCATCTATTTCTTTTACTAGCTGGCTTTTTGCAAGTCCGCCTATTGCAGGGTTGCATGACAACCTGCCCAGTGCATTATCATCCATTGAGACAATAATGCTTTTTATTTTCATTCTACTAAGCGCAAACGCGGCCTCTACTCCTGCGTGGCCACCCCCCACAATATATACACTATTTTCCAACGCAAAATCCCTTAAAAATAGTGTTTATAATTTCATCTTTATCTTTATAGCCCTGAATTTCACAGAGTTTTTCGTATGCTGTCCTTAGGTAAGAAGAAAGTACCACAATATCATTTGTATTTTTGTATGAAATTAGAGCGTCTTTTAAGTGCTTTGAAGCGGAGTTCAAAATATTTCTTTGTCTATTGTTAATTAAAAACATATAGCTATCAATAAATTTTTCTTTATACTGGGCAACCTCTTTGTTAAGCTTGTTTATAAGTGTCTTTAAGCCTTCTTCGCTTTTTGATGAAACACTTAGTGCACTTTTTTCTTTTTTATATCCTTTTAAATCACTTTTGCTTTTAACAAGCAGAGTTTTTTTATTTTGAATAATTTTTGAAAAAGGTAAGATGCTTTTTATTGGAGAAGAATCGTCTACAAAAATAACGATATCAGAGTCCTGTATGGTTTTATATGTTCGAGAAATACCTTCTTTTTCGACTATTTCTTTAGTTTTTCTTATTCCCGCAGTATCAACAAGCTTGACATTAATATTATTAATTATAAAGTCTGCCTCAACAGTATCCCTTGTTGTTCCCTTTTTATTTGTAACAATAGATCTTTCGTAGCCTAAAATTTTATTAAAAAGACTAGACTTACCCACATTTGTTTTTCCAACAAGAGATATTAAAACACTGCTTTTATTATCCTTCGCCATATATGATAGTTTTTTAGTTTTTTCTATTAGACCGATAGCCTTGTTTATTTTTTTTATATAAGCTTCTTGTGTCTCAAATTTAATTTCGCTTTCATTAAAATCGAGCTCATGCTCCATGTAAGTAAGAATACTTTTAATTTCTGAAGAAATATTATCAACCTGGGCAGAAAAAGCGCCTTCAATATTTTTAATAGAAAAAAAAGAATCCAGGCTATTTTTCGAGTCAATAGCTGTTTGAACAAACTCTGCTTGAGCAAGATTCATTTTTCCATTAATAAAAGACCTGTATGTAAATTCCCCAGGCGAAGCTGATCTAAAAGACATAGACTCAATAGCTTGTATTATTTTCATTGCAATAACAGAGCCTCCATGAGAAGAAATTTCTAGCATGTTTTCACCAGTATAGCTTTTTGGATTTTTATAAAAAGTAACCATACACTTGTCTATTATTTTTCCATCAAAAAAAGCCGTTCGAAGCTGAACATAGTTTGGTTTGGGATCTTTTTTTTGTTTGAAAAGTTTTTTGTAAAGTAATAAACAAGATTGACCAGAGCACCTTATAACATTTAATGCAGACTTTCCTGGAATTGTAGCTAAAGCAACAATATTGTCTTGAGCGCTATACACAAATTATTTACCCTTTATTGATCTTTGTTGAAAATAGTTTAAGAAATTGTAAACAGTATAATATAGATTTAAACCAGATGGAAAAGAATTAAATAAAATAAAGAAAAAACCAGTCATCATATACATCATCGGCTTGGTGTTTTTATCCATCGTTGCCATAGAAAGTCTTTGGGTTAGAAACATAGAAATACCCAATAAAAAAGGAAGAAAAGCAACCTGATTACCGTAAAGTGGAATTGAAAAAGATAAATCAAATATTGTATCTGGCTGAGAAAGATTGCTTATCCATCCAAAAAACGGTGCACCTCTAAACTCGATCGTTGAACGAAAAACAATAAACAAAGAAAAAAGCAATGGCATTTGAATTAACATTGGAAGACAGCCCCCTAGGGGGTTAACCCCCGTTTCTTTATAAAGAGCAACCATTTCTTTATTGAGACGCTGAGAATCGTTTTTATATTTTTCTTGTATTTTTTTTAATCGAGGTTGGATTTTTTGCATTTTCTGTGTTGATTCAAAACTTTTTCTAGTTAGTGGCCCTGTTATAACCCTTATCATAAAAGCAAAAAGTATTAATATAACACCATAATTAATACCAAGAACATGTAGTTTTTTAAGAAGCCACAAAACAGATCTGCTAAAAGGCTGAATTGGAAGCCAACCAAAATTCATAACCCTATCTAAATATGTATTTGAGCTTTCAATAACATCAACATCCAGCGGACCAAAAAACTGAGAGACTGAAACCTCAGGTGAGGGAAACTCTAACTCCATTTTATATACAGGAATTATGCTTTCACTGTTTAGTTGATACGATGACCCAGACAAAGAACCACCAAAAGAATTTTTGGAAATTAAAGCGTTTATAAAGTATTTATTTCTAATTGCCACCCAGTCAGTCTTTCCAGAAAAGGTAACGCGGTCTTCCTTGTCATTTATATTCTTTGGTGTAAAAGAAATAGAATTAATTTCTTTTGATTGGGCAACATAGCCGCTCGAATATGTTATTTCTTCAAAGAGGTTTTTTTCAGTTGAGTTTATTCCGTCTGCCCAAACAACAGAAATAGATCGAGGTGTATTAGTAAGAGAATAGTCATGATTTATAATATATTTGTCTGCATAAAAAGTTGTTTTTTTTATAACTGTTTCATCGTTAATTGTTTTTTCCATAACCACAACCAGGGAGTCGTTATTTTCTAATCGAAGGGTTTGTCCAGAGCGAATATTTGGATTTACTATTTTAAAGGGAACATCAAAATATCTTTCTGAGTAAACCTCCAGGCAGGGACTACACGGGCTTTGCATTGGAATAGAAAGGTTTAAATTTATATTTTTTGAATAATTTCCATTTTTATCATATCCCCCAACATATTTATAGCCGTCTTCATTAAAGGAGCGCATTTCAAAGCTTAAGATTGAGCCACCACTTAGATTGGTAACAATAGCTTTATATTGATTAGTAACAATGGTAAAATCTTCTTTCTGGGAGAAGTTTTGGTTTTTTAAATCTGTTTCTTTTTTTTGTTTAGAAACAGGCTCTATTAGTGGTGTTTTTACTGTTTTTTCCAAGGGTTCGCTGACGTTTGTTTCAGTTTCATCGCCTGGCACAACCCCTATAAGCTGTAAATAAAAAGGAATTGCAAGAGTAAGCAAACCAATAACAAGGCCTGCAAAGATAGTTCTTTTTGTTTCGTTCATAGTTTTAAATTCTTTTTTGCCAAATGTTCATTAAATAATTTAAAATGATTTAATGGTTTTTTTATTTTTTTTAATTTTTTAGTTGGTTTTATAAAAATAGTAACGCTTTTACTTAGTCTATTTCTAACAAAATAGCGAGCCTTTCTTTTAAAAAGGTTCCTCTCTACAGCAGATCCAAGGTTTTTGCTTAGGCTAAAAATTATACCCGGGCTTTTTGAAGCAACATATCTAAATATAATTTTTTTTGTAGAAAAACGGAGAGAACTTCTAATGGTTTGTTTGATTAAAAAAGAACTTAAAGAGCTTTTCAATCGCTGACCGTTAGGCGCTTTCTACCCTTTTTCCTTCTTTTTGATAGAACGGCTTGTCCAGCTTTGGTAGACATTCGTTTTTTAAAACCGTGAGTGTTTTTTCTTTTTCGGTTACTAAGTCTTGTTGTTGTTTTCATGTAATTAAACCCATATTATTTGCTATTAATTTATATAAAACATTTATAAATATTGTAAAAATTTTAATCCTTGCAAAAAACTTCTGTTTTTATTCCGCCTCTTGGGCTAAAATCACCGTGCACCTTTATTTTCTTTGGTTTACACGCAGACTTAAAGTCTTTCAATATTTTATTTGTTACCTCTTCATGAAAGATGCCCATGTTTCGAAACTTAACAATGTATAGTTTTAGAGATTTTAGCTCCACGATATGCTTATTTGGGGTATACTCTATATTAATACACCCAAAATCAGGAAGGCCAGTCCGAGGACAAACACAATTAAACTCTGGAATTGAAACTAAAATCGAATAGTCACTTTTAGGGTTTATATTATCAACAACTTCTAAGTCTTTAAAGCTTGGAGAACTAGACATATGCGACTTGAAGGCTTTTATCTACCGCGCTGAGGTCTTCTAGATTTTTTTCTTCTTTTATGCCTTCTTTTCCACTCAAGAGAACTATCTGAGGCGCCAGAATCAACCTGTGTAAGCTGTGCTTGTTTTTTTTGTAAATAAGACTCAACAGGGGAAACAACAATAACTCCATATGAAGAGCCCTTGCTTAACAAGAAAGAAAAACAACACATAATTAAAATCTTTTTCACTACTAACATACCCCCTTGGTATTATTTAATTACTACTACAACATTAATATATAAACGATGAAATAAAAAACAAAAGAAAAAAATAATTTATTTCTTTTCTAATAAAATGAACGCAGAACAAACAATCTCGGTTGTTTTTAATTTTTGACCGTCTTTATTTTCCCAAGACCTTGTTTGAAGCTTGCCCTCTATTGAAACTAAAAGACCTTTGGAGAGAGATTTTTGAGCAGCCTCTGCTAATTTGTCCCATATTACTATATTATGCCATTCAGTTTTTTCAGTAAAGTCACCATTTTTTTGTTTCCACAGCTCATTCGTTGCAAGTGAAAAAGAAACAACCGGAACACCAGCAGAGGTATAGCGAGCCTCAGGGTCTGCCCCCAGACGACCAATAAGCAAAACTTTGTTTAAACTATTTTTTTGCATAGAATAATATGTTATAGTTCTTTTGAAGAACCAAGCTTTTTATATGGAATTTTAAGAGTAAAAAAAGCACCACCATTTGGATTGTTTCCAATTTCAATCACGCCTCCATGAGAGCTCATAACCTTATAGCAAATAGAAAGACCAAGACCAACACCCTCTTTCTTTTTGTGGTCACCACGAACATATCTTTTTGTTATCGTTTTTAATAGCTCGGAATCAAGGCCAGGCCCGCGATCTTTAACAGTAACATTAAAAAAAGAGTCTTTTTTAGAAAGGTATATTCGTATTTTTTCAACTTTTTCAGCATACTTATAGGCGTTTTCTAGTAAATTTTTTATTGAAATAGCAATTTTAACCTTATCAACATTAAGGGTCTTGTTAATCAGACCGTCTTTGTCAACAACATCAACATTCTTTACAAAAGACAAATCCTGGGCTTGCCTAATGAGTTCATAAACAGTGGTTTTTTCAATCTTTAAGTTTGTATAAGGGGAAGACATTTGGTCTGATAATAAAATATTGGTAATAATAGAATCTAGATACAAAATATTTTTATCAATTTTGTCAAGCTTCTCATTAGCCTCAGAAAAGGTTTCTTTTGTTTTTTCAATTATTTCACCATCAACGCCAGCTTTTTTCATTTCACTTGAAAGATAAAGAGATTTCTTTTTTGGTTTTAGCAAATCAATCAATAGCCTGATTTTTGATAAAGGTGTCCGGAGCTCATGACTTACGTCCGATAGAAGCCTTTCTTTTTGTTTAAGCAAATCACTTATTTCCTCAACCATTTCATTGAAGTTTTTTGTTAATACTGCAAGCTCGTCATTACCCCTTACCATTACCTTTGAGCTTAGGTCTCCTTTTTCAAGATCATTTATTCTTTTTTGAAGAAGAGCAATTGGTTTTAAAAATCTTCTTATCATCTGATATAAAACATAAAGAGAAATAAATGCAACCAAAACGAAAGGAACAAATGTAGGTGGGGTTGTTGGGGGAATATCCAGAGTAATCAAATACTTATAGCCTTTTCTCTCAACAAAAGTTGCTTGAACAATATCATCATTAAATTCTAAATCACCAAAAGAAACATAATTATCAAACTTTATATTGTGAGATAGGGAGTAGTTTTCTGTTGAGCTATAGCTTAAGTAGTTACACAGAGCAACGGGGCGGGGGTGATTGCTCCAATAAATTAGAGTGTCGTTTTCACAGTATTTGTCATTATCAGATTTAAAAATGGTACATTTTAGCTTTAGATTTTCAAGTTCATCTGCAAGGGTTTTGACATCAGGAGGAGATCCCCAGGAAGCAACAAGCTCGTTATAAAGGTATGCATCGTGAGCATCCAAAATATCATCTTTTCCTGTATACCTCCAGTCCGTAAAAAAATAAGTTAGTGAGGAAAGAGAAAAAGCTGCAAATATAAATAAGATTCCAATTTTGCCAAATAAGGTTGTAAACCACCAACTAGCAGTTGCTTTAAACCAGCCTGAAACAGAGCTAAAAATTTTCTGAATCACTTTTTATAAGGCGTAGCTATAAACTTATAACCTACCCCGTGAATTGTTTTTATAAACCGAGTTCGTGCCGGTGTTTCCCCCAGCTTATTTCTTAATCGACTTACAAGCACATCCACAGATCTATCATAAGTTTGCCACGTTATTCCCCGAAGGTTTTCAACAAGAAACTCACGATCTAGGACCTTGTTGCTATTATTTGCAAACAGCAGCAAGGCCTCAAATTCTGAAGTAGAAAGAGATACGGTTTTACCATCCAAAACAACCTCTTCTTTTATTTTATTTATATCAAGGCTTTCAAAATTCAAAATATCAACCATAGAGTTCTTTGAATTAACTCTTCGTAGAATAGATTGAATTCTAGCAAGCAATTCTCTGGGTTCAAAGGGCTTTGCAAGATAATCATCTGCGCCAAGCTCTAGGCCTACCACTTTATCTGAAACTTCACCTTTTGCCGTAAGCATTATAACGGGAATATCCAACGTCTCTCGTATTTTTCTTAATAGTTGGAACCCATCCATTTCTGGCATCATAATATCAAGCAGTATAAGGTCTGGAACAGAGGTTTTAAGAGAGCTCAGAGCTTCCATTGGATTGTGAAAAACTTTAGTTTTAAACTTATGCTCAGACAAAAACTCATCTAACAGCTCTGTTAGTTCGTTGTCATCGTCAACTATTAGTATTGTTGTCATTTTTTCTCCTATTTACTGCAATTCAGATTGAATTTTATTTATTAGTTGTTCAGTTTGTTTATCATCTTTCATTTTTTCCTCGATTGTTTTACATGCGTGTATAATTGTTGCATGATCTCGTTTGCCAAAGTGACTTCCAATATGTGTTAAGGAGTTTTTAGTAAGCTGGCGACACAAATACATTGAAATGTGTCTTGAAAAGACTATGTCTACCTGCCTGCTCTTACTATATACCTTAGACTCGCTAATGCCAGTTTCCTTTGATACTTTTTTACAGATATCCTTCATTGTAATTTTTTTAAAAGCCTTGTCTCCTAGAATATCTTTGATTACTGTTTTTGATAAGTTTTTATTTATATCTGTGTTTGTTAAAGACGAAAGAGCCAGTATTTTTACCATTGCTCCCTCCATCATCCTAATATCATCTGTGAAAGAAGCCGCCAAAAACTCTGTAACATCGTATGGAATCTCAAGTTTTTCATTTTCAGCTTTTTTCATTAAAATGGCTATTCTCGTTTCAAGATCAGGAGGCTGAATATCAACAATCAGACCAGACTGAAATCTTGAAACAAGACGGTCTTTTAAATGTGTAAGCTCATTGGGGTGCCTGTCTGTGGTTAACACTATTTGTTTTCCCTGCTGGAAGAGATCGTTAAACAAATGAAAAAACTGTTCCTGTGTTTGTTCTTTGCTTTGAAAAAACTGCACATCATCTAAAATTAAGATATCTACGTTTCTGTAGTATTGTGCAAACTTTGTAGAGTTATTATTTTGAATTGAGTTTATAAAATCAAGCATAAACTTTTCGCTTGTTGCGTAAATGACTTTCATTTTAGGTTGAGTTTTTAAAATATGATTACCAATTGCTTGAATTAGGTGTGTTTTACCTAGCCCAGGATTACTGTAAATTACAAGTGGATTGAAAGGAGTTTGACCCGGGCCATCTGCAACTGAGCTTGCAGCAGCTTTAGCAAACTGATTTCCCTTACCTTCAATAAAATTAGAAAAAGTATATCTATTGTTTAACTGAGAAGCGCGATGAAATTGTTTTGGAATTAAGCTGCCTGCGGGGCTTGAGGTGTTCTGCTCGTTTTGTTCTTGTGATATTAATACGCTATAGTTTATTTTTAGCGAGACACCAAAAACATCAATAATCGCTGTATTTAAAATTTCGCTATATTTTGATTCAAGCCACTCATAGTGAAACCTGTTTGGTACTTGGAGGGTAATCTCATCACCAGAACAGCTAGTGGCTGAAAGAGAGCTAAACCAGGTTTCAAAAGCCTGCTCAGATACGCTGGACTGTATTTTTTTTAAACAACTACCCCAAAGTTTTTTATATTCACTTTTTATTTTCATAAGTTATTCACAAGTTATAAACAGTGTTTGTAAACTTCGTTAATTTAAAATAATTTAATTAGAAATTTATAGTTAATATTTTATGAAATATAAAAAGTCTTTTTTCCCTTGGCTAGTGATGATTATAGTTTGGAATTTTGGTTTTCCGCATGCAACAGCAGCCCAAGATGTGTTGGTGTCTGTTTTTTTATATTTTATATTTTTACTTTTTGAACAAAAATGAGCTGGAAAAAAAATAAACAGGATTACTACTCTTCTAAAAAGCCAATAGTCTTTGGCCACAGAGGCTCACCAACATATAAAACAGAAAACACAATAGACTCTTTTAAGAAAGCTCTAGATCAAAAAGTAGACGGCCTTGAGCTTGATGTGCGTACAACCAAAGATAAAAAAGTAGTTATATTTCACGATAGTAATCTTTTAAGATTGGCCGGGATAAAAAAAAGAATTAGAGATTTGTCTTATAACGATTTAAAATTAATTAAAATAAAAAACGACCAAAGAATTCCCCTTCTTAAAGAAATTAAACCTCTTTTATCAAAAGTAAAAGTTTTGAACATAGAAATTAAATCTGATTCATTTTATAAGGGTTTTGATGCTGTTGTGCCGGTGCTTAAGTTTATAGAAGAAAATAGTATTGAGAAAAAGTGTATTGTTTCTTGCTTTAATCCACTCGTTTTATTAAAAATAAAACTTAAAAAACCCGAAATTATTTTAGGTTATTTATATAATAAAAACGTTCCTTTTCATTCATGGCATAACTTTGTTTGGATCAACAGAGTTAAGCCAGACAATCTACACATACATTTTAATCTATTAAACAGCTGGGTTGTAAGCTGGGCTCGCAAGAAAAACCTTAAAATAAACAGCTATACAATAAACAGTAAAAAAACCTATAAGTCAGCAAATGTTGATGGAGTATTTACAGATAACATTGAATATATAAAGTAGTGTAAATTATATTATTAGCAATGCTTACTAAAATTAAAGATTTAAAAGAAAAACATAACGCAATCATACTGGCTCATTATTATCAGGAGCCAGAAATTCAAGATATGGCAGATTTTGTAGGAGATAGCCTTGAGCTTTCGCGCAAAGCTGCAAACACAGATGCAGATGTTATTTTGTTTTGCGGTGTTCATTTTATGGCAGAAACAGCAAAAATTGTAAATCCAGGGAAAAAAGTAGTTATACCAGATATGGATGCGGGGTGTTCTTTGGCTGATAGCGCCCCACCAAAATTATTTAAGAAGTGGGTAGAAAAACACCCCGACCATGTTGTTGTTTCTTATATTAACTGTTCTGCAGAGGTGAAAGCCTTGTCAGACATTATTTGTACATCGGCAAATGCAAAAAAAGTTGTTGAGTCAATTCCAAAAGATAAAAAAATTCTTTTTGCTCCTGATAGATTTTTGGGAAAATATGTAATGAAAGAAACAGGGCGAGATATGGTTTTATGGAATGGTTCTTGTCAAGTACATGAAATTTTTTCAGAAAAAGAGCTTGTTAAAATGAAGATGAAACAGCCGAAAGCCAAAGTTCTTGCACATCCAGAGTGTGATGAAAATATTTTGATGCACTCAGATTTTATTGGCTCGACAAGTGCGCTTATCAACTATGTCAACAGTTCAGATGACATGGAATTTATTATAGGAACAGAGCCAGGTGTTATACATCAAATGCAAAAACGAAACCCCAAGAAAGAATTTTTTCCTCTACCAAATCAAAATGGATGTGCATGCAATGAGTGTCCTCACATGCGACTGAACACTGTGGAAAAAATTATCGATACACTTTCATCATTAAAAAATGAAATAAATCTTGATGAGCAAACTAGAATAAAAGCTTTAAAGCCTCTAAATAAAATGCTTGAGATTGTATGATTAGACATGAACAAATTACAAGACTAGATAAAAATTATATTAATAATAAATTAGAGCAGTTTTTTTTAGAAGACAATATTTTTGAAGATATAACGACCACGTCTACACAGAATGAAAACAACCACGTAGAAGCTATTTTTTTAGCCAAAGAAGACTTACTGTTTGTTGGAAAAGAAATAATATTACAAGGATTAAAAAAGTGCACTTTTAAAAACATAGTAGAAGATGGTACTTATTTAAAAAAAGGCAGTCAAATTGCAGTTTTATCAGGACCCATTGTTGAGATTTTAAAAAAAGAAAGGGTTATTTTAAACCTCATTCAAAGGTTAAGCGGCATAGCAAGTACAACTCAAAAGCTGGTTAGAAAAACAGAAAAATTTGGTATACAGCTGCTTGATACGCGCAAAACAACACCAGGGTTGAGAAGGTTCGAGAAATATGCTGTTTTTGTTGGTGGAGGGACAAACCACCGCTATAGTTTAAAAGATAGTGTAATGATTAAAGATAATCACTTAATAGGCAATTCTAGTTTTCAAGAGTCTGTTGATAAAGCACTTGCTAAAAATCCAAATAAAGATATACAGGTTGAAGTAGATAACAGCAACCAGTTAAGAGAGGTGCTAAAAACCAAAGCAACGTCGATTTTGCTTGACAACTTTCATCCGAGATCTCTTGCTCAAGCAATAAGTATAATCAGGGAAAAAAAGAAAAAGATATATATCGAGCTTTCAGGTGGAATTAACATGTCAAATATAAAAAGCTACTGCGTTGATGGTGTAGATGGCATATCTATGGGTGCACTAACCCACAATATTAAAAGCAAAGATATAAGTCTCGACTTAAAATGAAATATAAAAAAACAGATATTTTAATTATTGGTCTGGGCCTTGCGGGAATTACGGCAGCAATAACGGCAGCTGAAAAAGGCAAAAAGGTTACTATCCTAACAAAAAGTAAATCCCTTTCTTCGGGTAGCACACCATGGGCACAAGGAGGAATTGTATATAAAGGGTTTAATGACAGCTCAGAAAAATTAAAAAAAGACATTCAAAGAGCTGGTGCAGAGCATACGTGGGGCGCAGCCGTTGATCACCTTTGTAAAAATGGACCAAGATTAGTTGAGGATTTTTTAATTAACAAGCTTCAAGTTCCGTTTGATAAATCAAAAGATCAGCTGAAAAGAGTTTCAGAGGGAGCACACAGTGATGCACGTGTAATTTATCATGCAGACAAAACAGGAGAAAGTATACACAGCTCTTCTTTGCTATACTTGGAATCATTACCGGGCGTTGAAGTTATCAGCAATCATATAGCAATCGATCTTTTAACCTTTTCACATCACTCAACGGTTTCAACAGATATCTATAAAAAACCAACCTGTTTTGGTGCGATGGTTTTAGATAAAAACAATAAAGAGGTGGTTGCTTTTTTAGCTTCAAAAACTATACTGGCAACAGGTGGCTTGGGACAGCTTTTTTTGCATAGCACAAATCCAAAAGGGGCAACTGGCGATGGTGTTGCCATGGCGTGGAGAGCGGGAGCAAGATGTTTTAATTTACACTATGTTCAGTTTCATCCAACGGCATTATATCATCCTTCGGGAAGGTTTTTAATATCTGAAGCAGTTAGGGGAGAAGGTGGTCGTCTTATAAATCTAAAAGGGGAGCAGTTTATGAACAATTATCATAAACAGGGGGATCTTGCACCCAGGGATGTTGTTTCAAGGTCAATTCACAAAGAAATGTTAAAAGAAGGCTCAGACTGCATGTTTCTTGATATTACAAATAAAAAAAAAGAATGGCTACAACATAGATTTCCTACAATTTTTAATTATTGTTTGAGCAAAGGAATTAATATATCAAAAGATCCTATCCCCGTAGTTCCTGCAGCACACTATAGTTGCGGGGGAATTGGAGTTAATTTATTTGGGAGAACATCTCTTAAGAGACTTTATGCTGTTGGAGAAGTCTCTTGTACAGGTGTTCATGGAGCAAATCGCTTGGCAAGTACTTCGTTGTTAGAATGTTTGGTATGGGGTTTTTATGCTGGAAGTGATGTAGTCCAAGATAAAGATGACGATAATTATTTTCCACCAATACACAAGTGGATGCACGGAAAAAACTCAATAGACAGTGGACAAATTGCCCAAGAATGGCTTACGATTAAAAACACGATGTGGAACTTGGGAGGGTTAATACGCTCACAAAATAAATTACACGCAGCTATGAATATTTTGAGAAACCTCCAGTCAGATGTAGAGAGAACTTATCAGGAAAGCAAGTTAGACGATAAAATTTTGTCCTTAAGAAATGGTGCTCAAACGGCTTTAGCGATAATTGCATCAAGTATAGAAGCGAGGGAGAGCAAGGGTACTCATTATATTGAAAGCTAAACCACTATATTATCAATAAGTCTTACATTTTTATAAAAGACTGCAACGCTGATTAGGCTATTTTCACTCCATACTGTTAATTCTTCGAGGGTCTCATTGCAAGCAATGGAAATATAGTCAACCTGGATATTATGATTTTTATTAATCATTGAAGTAAACACTTCTTTTAATTGACCTACACTTGTATTCCCCTTTTTAATACTTGCTTCAACCAGCTTTAAACCCTGATATACAATGCTAGCCTGTTTTTGCTCGCTAAGACTAAGGTAGTTATTCCGTGAGCTTAGAGCAAGCCCATTCTCGTTTCTTACAGTCGGACATGAAATAAAACGAATATTATAGTTTAAATCTTTAATCATTTGATTTATAATTCTTGATTGTTGAGCATCTTTTTCACCAAAAAAAGTATGAGTTGGACTAACAATGTTAAAAAGCCTGGATACAACTTTAGTTACGCCATAAAAAAAATGAGGTCTGGATTTTCCCTCAAGCTTTTTAAAAAGGCTGTTTTCATATCTAAAACTATCAGGTTTGTTTTCAGGATATATCTCCTTATTTGATGGTAAAAAAACAGCATCAACATTTAAGCTTTTTAAAATTTTTAAATCTTCTTTTATGGTTTTGGGGTAAGAACCAAAATCTTCCTCTGGAGAAAATTGAGTAGGATTTATATAAATTGAAACTAGTGTTTTTTTACAGCTTTTTTTAGAAGCTTTAATTAAAGAAATATGCCCAGCATGAAGTGCGCCCATTGTAGGAACAAATCCCACAGTGTGAACAATGTTTTTTCTCCAGGCAATACAATCACTTACTAAGTGAAAAGTTTTCACTAATTAACTCTCTATATCAGATTTATACTTTTTAATTGATTTTAAAACACTCAAGTAAAGAGAATCATATTGCATCGCATGCTTTGGAGGTTTACTGTTGTTATAGCCTAAGATATCGTGAAAAACCTGAATTTGTCCATCACACTTTTTTCCTGAACCAATACCAATAGTTGGTATTGATAAAGTATTTGTAATTTTTTCTGCTAAATACTCAGGAATACACTCTAAAACAATACCAAAAGCGCCAGCCTCTTCTAAAGCGCAGGCATCATCAATAATTTGTTTAGCTTCTTGATCGTTTTTTCCTTGAACTTTATAGCCAGACATTTGATGGTAAGACTGAGGAGTTAGCCCTACATGACCAAGAACAGGAATGCCATGTTCAACCAGTGCACACACATTCTGTTTAATGCGAACACCACCCTCAAGTTTTACCGCAGCAGCCCCACCCTCTTTCATTAATTTGCCTGCATTTTTTATGGTTTCTTCAATTGAAGGTTGATACGATAAAAAAGGCATATCGGCAACAATTAGGGAGCGCCTAGAGCCTCTGGAGACAGCCTTTGTTAGCAATAATATTTCTTCCATAGAAATAGGAATAGTTGTGTCATAGCCATAGATCATCATTGAAGCGCTATCCCCAACAAGAATTAGAGGAATTTCAGCCTCGTCAACAATTTTAGCTGACATATAATCATATGCTGTTATTGTAGGAAAGCCGGTTTTTAAATTTTTTAAATTTTTAATATGTTGAATTGTAATTTTTTTCAACTTTTTATATGGTTTTTATGATTTAATCTAATAATTTTTGGTTTATGATTATTAGATTCAGATTTATCTAATGTACAGTAAGATAAAATAATAACCCTGTCACCTGTTTTTATAAGATGAGCCGCAGCACCATTTATACAAATACTTTTTGACCCGGAAGTATCAGGTATAGCATATGTTTCAAGCCTTGCACCGTTTGTAATATCTAAAACATGAACTTTTTCGTAGTTTTGTATTTTTGCTGATTTCATTAAATCAGAATCGATCGCAATAGAACCTTCATAATCAAGATTTGCGTCTGTAACGATGGCTCTATGAATTTTTGATTTTAATAATTTGATTAACATTTTTTTTATTATATTGAAATATTACTTATTAATAATTTACTACAAAAATAAAATTATATTGAAAAAATAGTTATTAAATTTGCTAATTATTAATTAATTTTTTGATAATATTGGAAGCATCTAAATTCAATCAAACTATGTTTAAAGGGTTATTATATTTATTTATTTTAATGTTTGCATATCAGTGTGCATCAAACCCCGCGCCCCAGACAAATAAAGATGAAGATAAAAGTATAACAGAAAAAGAAAACTATATAGAAGACCTTGTCTCTGATAATAAATACTCTAGTGATGGTTTAGAAAAAAAGAATATAACTGAAAACATTTTTATAGCAGAACTTCAGTCAGAGCTCCATACTAACAAATCAGAAATTCAAAATTTGAGATCTATTATTAAATCGCTAAGCAAGCAGGTTGAAAGCCAGCAGATTAATAAGAATACGGAACAGTGGAACGCATCTTTAGGAATTTATAATCAGGAAATTATAATGCAAAGTGGAACGGTGTATTATGGTAATATTATCTATCAGGATGATGAATATGTAACGCTTGAAACACTAATTGGAAAGCTTAATATCGATAGAGCTCAAATTATTAGAGTTGTTTCACATAAAATGCCAAAAAGCCAAGATAGTATTGATTTTCCAGACATTTCTGTTGGAGCTTCTGTTTCAAGCATAGAAGATGGTGCTCTGCTTTACAAAAAACCAGCTGAAGTTGTTTTAATTGGAAACATAACATCTTATAATGATAATGATGGGAGTACTAAACTTTCAGGTAATGTGAAAAATATCGGTGGTAAAAGAGCAGATTTTGTCAAGCTAAATATAACTTTATATAGAGATTGGTCTCAAAAACTACAGCCTAAAACGTTCTCAGTATTCGTAAATGGGGAAACACACTACTTAAACCCTGATGACAGTACGATGGTTTCCTTAAACAGTTTAAGCCCAAAATCTGAGGCAGGATTTGAATTGCATGTTCCCCAAAACTTTGGAACAGTAATGAGCTGGACTTATGATATAGACTACGAAGAGTATGAGTAATTAATTTAATAAAAAAATATTTCAATGATTAATCAAACATTTAAATTTTTTTTATATCTTCATATTTTATTTTTTTTCACTACCAATTTATTTTCAAATACTAGAGTAGCTTTTTCAAGGCCTGGTTCTTTAATTAGAACTCCAACTTATTTTGATTCAAAACCAATAGGCAATTATTTTTTTGGTGTTTCCAGTGAAACAATTAATACAGAGACAAATAATCTGGCTCAATCACTTTATTTTCATGCCACATCACCAGATGGTTTAAGTTATGGTGTTGTATATTCAACACATGCTCAAATCAATAATCTGGAAACACCTCGATCTGAGATTTCTCTTCATGTAAATAAAAAAATTTACGAATCAAGCCAAATGCAGATTGTGGGAGGAATTCAAGATGTTTTGTTTAAATCAGAAGACGAGCATGAGCTGTCTTTGTTTATTAGCCTTATAAATAAAGGTGTTTTTCTAGATAACGAAAAAAAGTATTTTTTAAAAAGCGGAATGGGTTTTGGATCTGGAAAAATCAATAACGATTCTCATAATTATAACGATGAAATTTTACAAAAAGCGAGAGTTTTTTTTGGCTTTAAACTAAACACTCCGTTACTACAGCATGCTGGAGGTGTTGATTTGCTTTTAGATTATGATGGCGCAGGCTCACATTTCGGGGCTAAAATTCCCCTAAACAAAAATATTATGCTTAATTTTGCTTTAACAAATTTTCAGCAGCTTGGGAATCTGAACAAATACAAAGATTCTTTGTCGGAATTAATTTTTTCTGACTCTCCAGCTATTGCGCTAGGCTTAAGCTTTGTGATTCCATCTCAAACAGAGTCCACAGCAAAAATTGAACAAGTTAATGTACCCTTTGAAACAGCTGACGAACAATGTATAATTACCCAAACAAAAGAATTAAGTAATACTCCGCTGTCTCTAGATAATGAGTGTCAGGACCAGGCTCTAAACCAATTTGTTAAAAACATAAATAAAGATTTTACAGCACTAAATGACTCAATTAAAACAATTAATCAAAAAATGGGTGTATATCAAACTCAGCTCTTAGAAAATAATTATCAAATAAATATGTTGCAAGATTCAATTAATATGCAATATCTTAAACATCGCATTTCTGAATCAGAGTTAAATATTGCGATGAAACATTTGTCACAATCTTTACAATATTTTTATTTAGAAGATTATTTGTCTGCTTTAAATCAAGTAGAAAAAGTTATAAAAATGTTCCCTTCTTTAGCCATTGCATATGCGAGAAAGGGTACAATTTATTATAAAATGGGAGATATTCAGAATGCAACTATAAATTGGAACCTAGCTTTAAAGTATGACCCTGAATACACAGAGGTTCAAAAGATGTTGCTAAATATAAAACAAGATTTTGAAAATAATTAATTAGGAGAATTAAATGGATATTGCATCGCTGATCGGGCTAGTACTTGGTATTGTTTTGGTTATTGGCGCTATGGTTGAGCAGGCTGGTAATGTTGCAGGGCTTTCTGCGTTTGTGAGTTACGGTAGTCTTATGATTGTATTGGGAGGAACCATTGCTGCAACGGCTATTGGATTTAGAGTAAATGAAATTTTAAGAGTATTTACATTGGTTAAGTTTGTTGTTACAAAGCCAAAGTTTGTATTACATGAATTAGTTCAAGATTTGATTGATGCAGCAGAAGCTTATAGAAAAGGACCTTCTGAGCTTGAAAAGTTTACTGAAAATGTTAAGAATCCATTTATTATAGATGGATTAACATTTATTGTAAATGGAATCAAATATGACGATTTAAAAGCAATTTTGCATCAAAGAGAAAAATTTAGATTTAATAGAGAAAATCATGAATCTGATTTAATGTTAACTCTTGGTACTTTTTCGCCAGCATTTGGAATGATTGGAACTTTAATTGGGCTTGTTTTTATGTTAAACAGTATGGACGGAGGTGCTGATGGTGCTTCAAAAATTGGTCCAGCTATGGGTGTTGCTTTGGTTACAACTTTTTATGGTTCCCTTTTTTCAAGTTTGATTTTCAATCCTTTTGCTGAGAAACTCCAGCTTAGAAATAGAGAAAATAGACAGGCAAGCGAGCTAATGATTGCAGGATTATTATTGATTTGGCAAAAAAAACACCCTTTAGATGTTTCTGATATGCTTACATCATATATTGAACCAAAAGATCGATTAAAATATTTTAGTGATCAAGATTAATGAGCGATGATTTAGACATAGATAATGATAATGTAGATAAAAAGTCAGGTAGCGGTGGTGGATGGCTAATGACTTATGCAGACATGATGACACTATTGTTTGCATTTTTTGTATTATTATATTCCATGTCTTCTCCAGATCCTGTGAAAATGTCTCAAATTCAGGATGCTATGGATGAAGATAGTTCGCTTAAAACACAAAGTGAAGTTAAGAAAGAGTTTCAGGAAATTATTGAGGATATGGGCATAGAAAGCTCAACTAACATTATAAGTGATCCTCGAGGCGTTGCTATTGAAATGGACGGTGATATATGTTTTGGTTCAGGAAGTACTGATATTAAAAGTACATTAAGAAGTATTTTAAATCAAGCTTCAGATAAAATACTAGTTAATGAGAAAGATTTTAGGATGGTTATTGTTGAGGGTCATACAGATTCTGATAGAATACCAAAGAAATTACAAAAATTTTATCCAACAAACTGGGAATTATCTGCCGCAAGAGCTTCAAATGTTGTAAATTATCTTATTAGTAGAGGCGTTAATTCTGGTAGGCTGCAAGCATCTGGGTATGCTGACAGGTGGCCATCAGAGGCTTCATGGTTTGATGTAAGAAGTGGGAAAATTACTGATGAAACAATTGCTAAGTATAATTTAACAGAAAAACAAAAACGAAAAAATAGACGCATAAAAATTGTGTTTACCAATAATTAAAAAGGTACTAGGAGAAAACATGAAAAGTTTTACAAAAATATTTTTAATGATTTTTACAATAGCAAGCTTTGCCTTTAGTCAAAATGCTGAACTAATAAGTCAGCAAATTACAATTGAAAATGCTATAAAAAGTAAAGTTGATGCTGTGGTTAATAAGTTTTTAAAATCAAGCGAATACCTAACTATTGTTAACGCCAGGCTTGACTTTAAGCCAGTATCTTTAAAGTCTGTTGATGAAAAAAATATGGGAGAAGTAAAGTCCAGTTCACAGCTTTCTGTTATTCCAGGGTTAATGCCAAGTATACCTACGCAGCAATCTTTATATAAAAAATCTAAAAACTCTCAAGATTTTAGTTTTTCAGGCGAAAAATATATTTTATATCAACTAGAAATTATAATTTATTTAGATGAATCTATTTCAACTGGAAGCCTCCAAACTAATTTATCTACTGTGATAATGCAGAATTTAAAAGAGGTAGACTGTAACAATTGCATACGATTTGAAACATTAGAGCTACCCGGTATAGGTAAAGAGAACCAAAGAACTGATTCAAGCTTGGAAGAGCTCCTAATTGAAATTGATTCTTTAAAAGAAACGATGAGAAACAGTCAGCTAGCTATAAAAGATAATCAAATTGATGAGCTTGAAGACATAAACGCCAAATATCTTGATGAAATAAAAGGCTTTCAAGATCACTTAAAAGAACAAGACCGCCTCAAGCAAGAGGCTGAAGCAATGAGGATGGCTAGATTAGAAGAAAATGAGCGTAACTATAGAGCTAAGCAGGACTCTCTATATGTTTTAACTTCCATTAAGCTTGATGAGGCAGTTAGGGGTCGTATACAATCAGAAGAAACTACGAAGAAAGAGTTGCTTAATGTTATTAAAATGCAAATCCAAGGGGAGGAAATGACTGGAGATGTATCTGATAATACTCAGTCTGAACTATTTACCAAAACACCATCTTCTGGTCAAAAAGGAATCGGCTCTCAAACATGGATGATGATTTTGATGTTACTATTATTACTTGCAATTTTGTTAGTTGTAATTATGAAAAATAAGCAAACAGTTTATTTAAAACCAAAAAGCAACGGTAGCCCTAAAAAATCTGAGGGTGAAACTGGTGCCCAGTCATCATCTCAATCATCAGATTTTAAAACAACTCAAGCATATGAAAATGATGATGTGAAAAGAAGTGAACTTCATTCTTTAAGACAAAAAGCTGTATCAATGAGTGTAAGTGAAAAAGCCGGAGCAAACCAAATTGTTCAAGATTGGTTGGGAGATACAGAGTCTGAAGAATTAGAAAGTGATAGCGAAAATCAAAAAGAAGAAGAATAATTATGGATATAGATAATATAAATGGTTTAGATAAAGCAGCTATACTTTTTCAAATACTAGGAGAGTCATTAGCCTTAAGTATGTTTCAAGGAATTTCTGAGGCAAACACCCTTAGAATTCGTGTTCGCTCAAGAGAGTTGCGCAATATTCCATTAGCACTTAAAGAAAGTGTTTTGGAAGAATATTATTTTAAAATGATGAGCACTAAATATCATAATTTTGATAAGAATGAAAATAAACTATTTTCTTTTTTGATTGAGCTAAACAATGAACAAGTCTTCTATTTGATTAATACAGAGCCACCAAAAGTAATTGCATTAACCTTAGATCAATTAGAGCAAAAAAGAAAAATGAAAATTATGGAGAGGTTTTCACCTGACATGAAACATAGCATTATTATGGAGCTTGGTAAATTAAATGAAATTCCTCTTGAGGGTGTTGTAAGTGTAGCAAAAGAATTAAAAAATAAAATATCTTTTTTGCCTAGTCCCAAAGAATTTTCAAGAGGTGGGCCAAAAAGTATTGCCAATATTTTAAATCAAATGACGGTTGAAGACGCAGAGCAATATTTAGAGCAATTATCTATGGATGATCCAGAGCTTTATACAGAAGTTAAAAAACATTTTTTATCTTTTGATGATTTGTTGGAAATGCCTGATCACATAATGAAAGTGTTTTGGAGAAATCCGGAAATTGATGTTGATGATTTAAGCAAGGCTCTTAAGGGCCAAGAGCAATCTATCATTGAAAACATTTCTTCTTATCTATCAAAAAGAAATCAAAGAAAGTTTACTGAATTTACAGAGCCTCTTTCAAAGCGTGATATTGATTCATCTCAATTATCTTTTGTAAATCTTGCTAGAAAAATGAATGATACAAAAGAAATCAAACTAGAAGATATCTTAGAAGAAACAGATTTAATTGAATAAGGTTTTAGTTCTCTGAGCTTAAAATTAGATTTACAAGCGCGACTACATCTAAAACATTAATTGCTCCATCTGTATTTAAATCTGAGCATGTATTATAACTTCCATTGGTTAAAACTATATTCATAGTTGTAATCACATCTAAAACATTTATTTGGCTATCACCATTAGCATCTCCATCAATGCAGCCAGCACCTAGATCAACTTCAATCTGAACGCTTTCAGCGCCATCGCTAAAGGTTAGAGTTGCAAGGCTATATTCGTTTTCGATATTAACACTAAATAGTACACCACCATCATAAATATGGCTATTTGGTACCATTGTTAATATTGTTTCAGAATCATTCAGAGAGACTTCACTAATCGTTGCAAGGTTGTTGTCAGAATCAGTATAAAGCACGCTAAGTACCCCGTTTTCATATACAGGATCAGACAGTATTGGTGCGCTGTTAGATGATTGATTTTGTGTTGATAAAACTAATAGGCCTACATCTGATGTATCCAAAATATCTGTTGATATACTGAGGCCACTTAAACCTGCTGAGATTGTTACACCTACTAGTCCTACGCCTTGGTATGAATTAGGCCATTCGCCCCAATCAGGATCATCAGTAATAGCACTTAAAAATGACCTGGCTTGTAAAGAATTACCCGATGTATTGTAATCAAAGTCAGTACTTATTACTTCAAAACCACCAACATCACCACTAATAAAATCACCCTCAATTTTATATATTCCTGGGTATAGTTGTCCAAAACCCCCATTGCCAAAAGCATATGCATAAGCAACTGGATTTTCAATGTTGTCAGGATTAACAATTGCTATTACATATAAATTCCAGGGACCAAAAAACCCTCCTTCGCTACAACAACTTCCGTTAAGTTCTAAAGAAGTATAAAGTTGGTTTTCGCTATATGAGGCTTTTAGGCTTACAATATCTTGTCCAGACCCACCTGTTCCATCAGAGGGATCATCATTAGCAAGAGTGGCAAATAAATTATTAGAAACAGGCCATTCATTATTTTGATTAAATGGTGATTGAGAAATTGTTGCTTGTCCAAAATTTAGACCCAAAGATTCTGAATCTAAAGATCCAGACAAATACCACCAAGCGTTATTTTGCATGCTTGGCATTGATGTAATTGCGCTCCAGGTATTTTCATATCCTACTGTATTTAGTAGTTGTACATCAGTATTTTCAGTCCAGCTTAACTGATTATCATGAGAAACAAAAACTTTGGCAGAAGTATTAGGAAGCGATGATAGGCTATCTGATAAATCGCAGTGAGTATGAAAATTTATATTTGGTGCAGAAGAACATAAGTTTGACAATAGCTCTTCTCTAACATTTGGTGTAATATTATTAAGTGTTTTTTTCCCTTCCATTGCAGTTTCCCAAATTAATTGCATTGATTGCTCAATCATTTGATTAATTTGACTTTCTGTGGGATATTGATTATTTGCAAAAATAAAACAGGTTGAAAGTAAAAGTAAATAATTTTTCATACAAACTCCTAAATAATTAAACGTTATAATATATAAACATTAAAATAATTATTCTATGTAATAATATGTTACGAACGAAATGCAGCTTTTGCTGCAGCAAGATATGCTATAGGAATTCTAAAAGGAGAACAGCTAATGTAGTCTAAATTAATGTTATTAAAAAAGTAAATAGACTTTGGATCCCCACCATGTTCTCCGCATATTCCAATTTTTATTTTTGGTTTGGATTGCCGAGCTTTTTTAACAGCTAGCTTTACTAGGCTACCGACACCTTCTTGATCAATTGTTTTAAAAGGATCTTCAGTTAAAATATTATTATCAAAATAATCTTGAATAAAACCACCAATATCATCTCTAGAAAACCCGAATGTAGTTTGAGTTAAATCATTAGTACCAAAAGAAAAAAAGTCTGCTTTTTCTGCAATTTGATCTGCCGTTAAGCACGCCCTAGGTAGTTCTATCATTGTTCCAATTTTATATTTGAGATTTATTTTTAATTTTTTATTTAATTTTTTAGCTACTTTTTTTATAACTCTTTTTTGATTATCAAATTCACCGATAGTACTTACTAGCGGAATCATAATTTCAGGATTTGGTTTAAATCCTTTATTAAGTAGTTTAGCACAAGCACTAAAAATTGCCTCCACCTGCATTTCTGTAATTTCAGGAAATGAAATAGCCAGCCGACAACCACGATGGCCTAGCATTGGGTTTATTTCAAATAAATCAATGATTCTATTTTTAATTTCCTTAGCTGAAATTTTCATGTTTTTTGAAAGTAAATTAATTAAATCTGTGTTTTTTTGTGATGGCAAAAATTCATGTAAGGGCGGATCAAGCAACCGAATAGTGACTGGATTAGGTGACATTTCTTTAAGAATTTTGTAAAAATCATTTTTTTGATATGGCAGTAGTTCCATAATAGCTTTTTTACGATCACCATCTGATTTTGATAAAATCATTTTTTGGACACTGCGAATTCTTCTTTTATCAAAGAACATGTGCTCTGTTCTGCATAGACCAATACCTTCAGCACCTAGTTTTTTTGATAGTGATGCATCCTTTGGGTTGTCTGCATTTGTTCTAATTTTTAACTTTTTAAATTTATTTGTTAGAGATATAAGTTTTAAAAAATATTTATTTCTGAAGAAGTTTGATTTTACTAAATCTAATTTTTTATCATAAATTAATCCCTCAGTACTATTGATTGTAAACCAGTCTCCCTCTTTGTATGTAACATTATTAATTGAAACTGTTTTATGTTTTAAATCAATATTTAAGTTTGAACACCCTACTATACAAGCTTTTCCCCATCCTCTTGCTACTAGAGCAGCATGAGAAGTCATTCCTCCTTTTGCTGTAACGATTCCTTGGGAAACATACATTCCTTGAACATCTTCTGGAGATGTTTCATGTCTAATGAGTATAACGGATTTATTTTTTTTATGCCATGTCTCTGCATCAGTAGCAGAAAACACAATTTGACCACAGGCTCCTCCAGGGCTTGCAGGTAAACCAGACTCTATCGGAGAATTAATTTTTTCGAGCTCTGGATCAACTTTTGGGTGCATTATTTCATCTAAATTTTTTGATACGATTCTATTGATAACCTCTTTCTGATTTATCAGTTTTTTCTCATTCATTTCAATTGCAATTTTTATTGCCGCCTCACCTGTTCTTTTGCCTTTTCTTGTTTGAAGCATCCACAGTTTTCCTTCTTCAATAGTAAATTCGACATCTTGCATATCTTTATAATGTTTTTCAAGCTTGTCTTTAATTTTTATTAATTGATTATAAATATTAGGCCATGTTTCTTCCAGGGTTCTACTTTGCCTTGTTTGTGCTGTTTTACTTGATTTATTGATTGGCTTAGGTGTTCTAATTCCAGCTACTACATCTTCGCCCTGAGCGTTTTCTAACCACTCACCATACATACTATCATCACCATTTGATGGATTTCTAGTAAATGCGACACCTGTTGCAGATTTTTTTCCTAAATTTCCAAACACCATTGTTTGTACATTAACTGCTGTTCCACAATCATGAGGTATATTTTCAATGTTTCTATATTGTATTGCTCTTTTACCCTTCCAGGATTTAAAAACAGCTTCAATCGCGCCCCACAACTGTTCTTCACACGAATCTGGGAATTCTGTTTTGAAAGATTTTTTTATTTGGTTTTTGAATTTTGTTATTAGTTTTTGCAAGTCCTCACAGTTTAGATCAGAATCATTTAAAATAGATTTTTTTGATTTATATTTATCCAAAATAGATTCTAGCTTTTCTCTAATTTTTATATCATCCTTTTGTTCTGCTTTTTCCATAACAACATCTGAGTACATCATTATTAATCTTCTATATGAATCATACACAAAACGAGGATTTTGAGTTTTTGCTATTAGCGCAGGTATAGTTTTACTCGTTAGTCCAATATTCAAGACTGTTTCCATCATACCAGGCATTGAAACTTTTGCTCCAGATCTAATTGAAAGCAAAAGGGGATTTCTTGTATCACCAAAACCTTTTGACACAAATTTTTCAATTTTTTTTAAAGATTTAACAGTTTCTCTTTTAATTGATTTGCTTAAAAAATTACTTTTTAAAAATACATTACACGCAGGTGTTGCGATAGTAAAGCCAGGAGGAACCGGTATGCTTAGGCTGGACATTTCAGCTAGGTTTGCACCCTTCCCACCCAATAGTTCGGTTTGAGTGACATTACCCTCATTAATGTTCTCTCCAAATAAATAAACGTATTTTTTCATTGAATTTATAAGAAGTTAAGTAAAATTTTTTATTAAATAAAAATAATTTTAGCTTATTGCAAATCATTTTTATTAGCATTAATTTTATATGAAAGATTTAATATTAAACGAAAGAAAAAGACTATGAAAATTGAAAGAATGAACAAAGGCTCATGGGGAAAAGCAAGAGCTTTTTTTGATATTCGAACCCAAGAGGGCCTTGTTGTTAAGGGTTTTAAAATTATGGAAGGTATAAATGGCTTATTTGTAAGTATGCCTAGTCAAAAAGGTAAAAATCAACAAGGTGAAGATGAGTGGTACGATACTGTTTGGGCAGAAAAAGAAATAAGAGATCAACTTAACCAAATTGCATTAGATGCGTACGAGGGTGATTTCAGTAATACTATGTCAGGCCCTCCTCAGAATCAAGAAGAGGAGCCTGCAAGCGTAGCTAGTCCCGTTGAAAACGAAAAATCTACGCCTGCTGGAGATGACGAAATACCATTTTAGAATTATATGAAGTTTTTATTCTCATCTTTAGGAAAAAAAATTCAAATTGCCTTAACCGGTATTTTGTTAGCAACTTTTTTAATTTTTCACCTTATCAATAATTTAGTTTTATTTACTGGTAAAGAAAATTTCAATCAAATGGTTGGTTTATTAGAAAGTATAAAACCATTAATTCGAGTTATGGAAGCTGGTCTTCTGCTTATTATTGTTACACATGTAGTCAATGCTGTATATCTTGCTTTTTCAAATAAAAAAGCTGCTGCCAATCGCTATAGTGTAGATGCCTCTGCAACATCATCAGTAAATTCGAGAACAATGATTGTTTCTGGAATAATAATTTTGTTATTTTTTATTATTCACCTCAGGTATATTTGGTTTACATATCAGGCGCATTTATTTTTAAATGAAAACGAAACATATTATGATGTGCTTCTTAGAAATCAAATTGGATATCTTGGTCATCTTCCAACGGCAATATTTTATATTATAGCAATTTTATTTATCGCTTCACATTTAAAACATGGTGTACAATCTGCATTAAAAACTTTTGGTTTAACGGAAAACTCAAAGTGGAAGATATTATACAGTGGTTCTATTCTCATCTGGGGTGTCATTCCCCTGGCGTTTATATCTATTATTTTATCCATTCAGTTGGGAATTATAAGGTAGATAATAAAAAGCGCAAGTTTATTGCACGATATGCACGAAATTTTGTAAATTATTATTAAGGAAGAAAATATAGTATGCAGAAAAACAGCGAAAAAAAATTACATCTTGAATCTCAAGTACCTCCAGGGAAGCTTAGTAGTAAGTGGACCTCTCATAAATTTAATATGAAACTGGTAAATCCTTCAAATAAAAGAAAATACACAGTTATAGTTGTTGGTACAGGTTTAGCTGGAGCATCTGCAGCTGCTACAATGGCTGAGCTAGGTTATAATGTTTTGGCATTTTCTTATCATGAATCACCGAGAAGAGCGCACAGTATTGCTGCTCAAGGTGGAATTAATGCAGCTAAAAACTATCAAAATGATGGTGACAGTGTGCATCGTTTATTTTATGATACTATTAAAGGCGGTGATTACAGATCGCGTGAAGCAAATGTGTATCGACTAGCCGAATTAAGTGGAAATATAATTGATCAGTGTGTAGCTCAGGGAGTACCCTTTGCAAGAGAATATGGGGGTCATTTAGATAATAGGTCTTTTGGAGGTGCTCAAGTATCAAGAACTTTTTATGCAAGAGGTCAAACAGGCCAACAATTATTGTTAGGGGCTTATTCTGCTCTAGTAAGACAAATGCATTTGAAAAAAGTTAAGTTTTATCCTAGACATGAAATGTTAGATATTGTGAAAATTGATGGTCATGCAAAGGGAATTGCAGTAAGAGAATTAACTACTGGAAAGATAAAAACATATGCAGCAGATAGCGTAGTGTTGGCAACTGGTGGATATGGAAATGTTTTTTATTTGTCAACAAATGCAATGGCGAGCAATGTAACTGCTTCATGGCGAGCACATAAACAAGGTGCTTATTTTGCAAACCCTTGCTTTACTCAAATTCATCCAACTTGCATTCCTGTTAGTAGTGGTCATCAATCTAAGTTAACCTTAATGAGTGAAAGTCTAAGAAATGATGGAAGAGTGTGGGTACCCAAGAAAAAAAATGATGATAGAAAACCAAGTGAAATTCCAGAAAACGAAAGAGACTACTATTTAGAGAGAATATATCCATCATTTGGAAATTTAGTACCACGAGATGTTGCTTCAAGACGAGCCAAGGAAATGTGTGATGCAGGTAAAGGCGTTGGTAAAACAGGGCTAGCTGTTTATTTGGATTTTCAAGATGCAATTGAAAGAGAAGGGGAAAAATGGGTTTCTGAAAAATATGGGAATTTATTTGATATGTATAAACAAATAACAGGAGATAATCCTTATAAAACTCCAATGAGAATTTATCCAGCTGTTCATTATACTATGGGTGGTTTATGGGTTGATTACAATTTAATGAGTTCTGTACCAGGGCTTCATGTATTAGGTGAAGCAAATTTTTCAGACCATGGTGCAAATAGATTAGGTGCAAGTGCATTGATGCAAGGCCTTGCGGATGGTTATTTCGTTATCCCATATACAATAGGCAACTACTTAGCAACTCAAAAGCCATTTAATGATACTAATCATAAAGCGTTTAGCGATTCAGTTAATAAGATAAAAAACAATATTTCTAAACTTTTAGATACTCAAGGAGAAAAAACAGTTGAAGAAATTCATAAAGAGCTTGGAAAAGTAATGTGGGATTATGTTGGGATGTCAAGAAGCAAAGAAGGTTTAGAAAAAGCATTAAAACTAATTCGAAAAATAAAAAATGATTTTAATACTAATGTAAAAATCCCAGGTTCTAATGAAGAATTTAATCCTGAGCTTGAAAAAGCAGGTAGATTAGCTGATTTTATTGAACTAGGTGAATTAATGGCAATCGATGCTTTAAATAGAGAAGAATCATGTGGTGGGCATTTTAGAGAAGAGCACCAAACAGAAGAAAATGAAGCAAAAAGAAATGATGATGATTATGCATATGTTGCAGCATGGGAAAAAATAAACAACGAATATAAGTTACATAAAGAAAATCTTAATTTTGAAAATGTCGAACTTACAACAAGGAGCTACAAATAATGCAATTAAATCTCAAAGTATGGAGACAGAAAAGTGATAAAGAAAAAGGGAATTTTGAACTTTATACAGTTGATAATGTTTTAGAAGACATGTCTTTTTTTGAAATGCTAGATATGTTGAATAATCAATTAATAAAAGATGATAAAGCACCAATTGCCTTTGATCATGATTGCAGAGAAGGTATATGTGGTACATGTGGTATTGTTATTAACGGTAGAGCTCATGGACCATTAAAAGGTGTAACTTCTTGTCAACTACATATGCGTTCATTTAAAGATGGTGATACGATTGTTATAGAGCCCTGGAGATCTAAAAGTTTTCCTATAGTTAAAGATTTAGTTGTTAACAGAACAGCTTTTGATAGAATCATGGAATCTGGTGGTTATATATCTGTTAAAACTGGTGGTGCACCAGATGCAAATGCCACCCCAATATTTAAAGATAACGCGGATGAAGCTTTCGATTCAGCTACATGTATTGGATGTGGAGCATGTGTTGCTACATGTAAAAATGCTTCGGCAATGTTATTTGTAAGTGCAAAAATAAATCAATATTCACAATTACCGCAAGGACAAGTTGAGCATGATAAGCGAGTGAATAATATGATAAATCAAATGGATCTTGAGGGGTTTGGTTCATGCACAAATACAGGCGCATGTGAAGTAGATTGTCCAAAAGAGATTTCCATAAACAATATTATAAAACTAAATAAATCATACATCAAAAATTTGCTTTCTTAAAACCCAATGTTTTTTATCATAATTGCTTTAATAGTTTGGGAAATTTATTGGAAAGCTAAAGCATTATGGATTGCTGCGAGAAAATCACATAAAAATTATTTTATTTTAATATTAGTAATTAACAGTTTGGGAATTTTACCAATTTATTATTTATTTAAACAAAATTATTTTAAGAGAACTAATTAGTTAAAGAAAAATCTATAGGAATTGTTAACCAAATACCTACTTTCTTATCTCTTTGTCTTGCAGGATACCACCTTGATTTTTTAATTGCTTGAATTGCAGCTTCATCTAAACCTGTATTCGGCAAGCCTTTTACAATTTTTACAGAAGTAACCATACCCTTTTTATTGATAAAAGCCCTAACAAAAACTTTTCCCTCTATGCCAGCTTCTCTAGCTAGCTCTGGATAAATAATTAACTCACCTAGAGGAATTTTTGGCCTAGGAGGTTGATCATAAGGGATAAATTTATCTTCAGGACCTTCGTCTTCAGGTGCAACCCAATCCTCAAAATCTTCTAAGTCAGTATCTTCAATTGTAATATCTTCATCAAAAAATTCATCTTCAGATGCAATTGGTACCGAGGGCCTTGCTGGAGGTTCAGGTATTTTCATTTGCTCTGTTTGAGGAATATCAAATGTTTCAATTTCTTCTTGAAATGTCGTTGTGATTTTTTCTGCTTCTCCTAAAAACCTAGGAAATAAATAGAATAAAAATGATATAGATAATATTACTCCAACTGTTACTTCTCTTATTCTTACAGGATAATTTTTTAATAAAGGATCTACTCGCATAATTAATTATTCCCTTTAGTAAGCGTAGAATAATTTAGTTTTAGGGCCTGTGCATTACGAAGCTGAGTATGGACCTCTGTAATTAATTGCATTCTACTTTTATCATCAGACTTTAAAGAAACAGTAATCTTAGGGTCTTGTGCTATTTTATTTGCCATTACGTTACCTAAATTCTTAATATCAACTATACGATCATTAACAGAAATCAAACCATCTTTAGTAATCCACATATGAACTGTATGTCTCTTGCTTTCAAGTTTTTCTATTTTTTCAGCTCTTGGTAAAACAATATCTAGACCTTCAAACTCACGCATAACAGTTGTTACCATGAAAAAAATTAATAACATAAATATTATATCAGGAAGAGAAGAAGTAGATATTTCACTTTTTTGTTTATTTTTTCTATTTAATTTCATTTAATCTAAAAGCTTGGAGGATTTGCTATTGATATTTTACTAGCATTTGCTTGTTTTAATTGATCTAATACTAAAATATAATCATCGTAGTTAGTATTTTTATGAGTTGTAATAGAAAAAATAATATTCGGATTAGATGATATTCTCTTTGAAGCTTTAGTTTTTATTTGGTTTATTTTTGTTGGGTTATCATCCATTAATACTTTACCCTTATCATTAACTAAAATACTAATAATATTTTTTCTATTAACCTCTAATTCATTACCTTCAGCAGGGAGTATTAAGCTAATTCCTTTATCCATAGAAATTGTTGTAGTTACTAAAAAGAAAACTAAAAGTAAAAAAGCAATATCCGACATAGATGACGAATTAATTTCTTGCATTGCCTGTCTTCTTGGTTTACCTAGCATGATTTATTTTTTCTTTGGTGCTGAATTTAATAGCATCGTTGTACTTTTTTGTAGAACAACAATCTGGTTATCTATAATATACATTACAGCATTTTGTAATATTTGTAAAACAACAGCAACTACTAATCCAAAAGCTGTAGTTAGTAGAGCAACTGATATACCACCAGCTACAACAGCAGGTGAAATATCATTAGCCATTTTAATATCATTAAAAGCCTGAATCATTCCCCAGACTGTTCCTAAAAATCCAAGCATAGGTGCTGTTGCAATGCATAATGAAATCCATGTCATATTCTTTTCCATAGATGCCATTTCAATTGCGCCAGATTGATCTAGAGCTTTCTCCATTGCTTCTTGCCCATCATTAGCTTTTTCTAATGCAGCTCCACATAGATTAGCAACAGGACCAACACTTTCTGAACATAATTTTTTTGCTGAATCAACACCAGATTTATCTAATGTATTAGCAACATTAATTGCAAATTCTTCATCTGAAGCTAATCCTTTTACTAAATGATATAATCTTTCTCCAACAAAAACAAAACCTATTATGAAAATAAATAAGATGGGCCACATAAAACCACCGCCATCTACAAATAATTGAACCATATTAATCCTTTCTTATTAATTTTTACCTAAAACCTCAAGTTAAATCTTATGGATTTTTTATCAAAACACAAAATAAAATTAATCTACTAGCAGTTTTGCTTTTTCCATGCTTTCTAGCGCTTTTAAAAATTGCTGATCTTCATTTAGTAAAACATGATAGTAGTCATTTTTACTCCATATTGAGTTAGCTAATTCTGCCAAAATTCGATTTTCTATATAAACCCAGTCTTTATCTATTTCATCTTTAATTAAGTTTAATTCGTTATTATTCTTATTACACCAATCAATAAATTCATTTTGATTAACAATTGTTTTCTTATTTTTTTGAATATATGAATAAAAATTATTAAACGATTTATTCCTAAATTTTTTAAATTTATTTTCAATATTTTTAGCATATTTAAAAATAAGTCTATTGGGGTCTGTTAATATTTTTTGAGTAGATGGACTAAAATCAATATTTTGAGTAGAATAAACATCAGGCGTTATTCCACCTCCTCCATAAACATTTCTTCCCTTTTTAGTTTTAAAAACAGGCTTTTTTGCAAGCAATGAATCAGATGCTTCTCGATTATCCGTTAATAAGTTGTTGTAATATTCGTCAATTCCATCTTCAAATTCACGCTGAATTAATCTTCCAGAAGGTGTATAATATTTTGCTACAGTTATTCTAACAGCCGACCCATCATCTAGCATAAATTGTTTCTGAACGAGTCCTTTCCCAAAACTTGTTTCACCAACGACTATTCCTCTATCTAAATCTTGAAATGCTCCTGATACAATTTCACTTGCACTAGCAGAAGACCGATTGATTAAAACTACAATTGGTATTTCTTTATCCTTTCTATTTTTATTTGCATAAAACACTTCATTTGCATTTTGAATTCTTCCCTTTGTATATAAAATGGTATCATTGGAGTTTACAAACATATCAAGAATTGATATTGCTTGATCCATAAGACCGCCACCATTGTTTCTTAAGTCTAATATTAGATTTTTCATACCTGACTTTTCTAATTCATTGTAGGCTGTTTTGACTTCATCAAATGTTTGTTGTGCAAATCTATTAACTTTAATATATCCGGTATCTTCATTATATAAAAATGATGCCATTACGCTATAAATGGGAATTTTATCTCGAACGAGATTAATAATTATATTTTCTTCTAATCCAATACGCTGTATTGTTACTTCAACAGATGAACCACGTTCTCCACGTAACTTTTTAAATACTTCATCTTGCGTAATTTTATATGCAGACTCTCCATCAATTTTAACAATTTTATCACCGCCTACCAATCCTGCTTTATCAGAAGGTGTCCCTGGTATAGGGGAAATTACAGTTATATATCCATCTAAAATAGCAAATTCAATTCCTATACCCTCAAATTCACCCTCTAAGCTCTCTTGCATATATTTAAAATCTTTACTATTAATATATGAAGAGTGTGGATCTAATTCATCTAAAAAACCATGTATTGCACCATCTAATATTTCACCTAAGTCTACTTCATCTACATAGTAGTTTTCTACAAGTCTGATTATATAGGATAAACTTTTAAGCTTTCCAATTGTATTGCTATTGCTAAATGAAACAAATAACAAACATGCAAGTAAAGTAGTGATTAATATTAATTTTTTGTAGTTTTTCATATATTGAAATTACATGATATTTTTTTATTCTAGAAGAGTTTGTATTTGAAAATTTTTATTGTAGTTTTAAGGTTGATGAAAATAAAAAATATATGAAAAATAGTATTAGTATTAAAGGAGCAAGAGCTAATAATTTAAAAAACATTAGTCTTGATTTACCACGAAATAAATTCATAGTTATAACTGGCTTATCTGGTTCAGGCAAATCATCATTAGCTTTTGAAACATTATACGCTGAAGGTCAGCGTAGATATGTTGAGTCGCTTTCATCTTATGCTAGACAGTTTTTGGGAATTATGGGTAAACCAGATGTCGACCAAATTGAAGGTTTATCGCCTGCTATTTCAATCGAACAAAAGTCAAAAAGTAGAAATCCACGATCAACAGTTGGAACAGTAACTGAAATTTATGATTATTTACGTTTATTATATGCAAGAATAGGAGTTCAATATTGTCCTAAATGCAACAACAAGATTAGCAAACAAACTGTTCAGCAGATTGTTGATAATGTTCTACAGCTTTCTGAAAACACAAAATTTTATGTTTTTGCACCTATTATAAAGTTACAAAAAGGTACACATAAAGATTTATTGAGCAACTTTTTTAAAGAAGGTTTTATGCGATGTAGAATAAATGATGAAAATATTGATTTAAATAATATTCCAGAACTAAATAAGAATAAAAAACATACAATAGATCTAATGATTGATCGATTGGCTATAACTGAAAATATTATTGAAAGATTAACTAGCGCTGTTGAGCTTGCATTAAAAATCAGTAACGGATCTTTAAAAATTATAACAACAGAAAATAAAGAATTTTATTATAATGCTAATTTGGCCTGTATTAAATGTAATCTTAATTTTAATGAGTTAGAACCACGACACTTTTCATTTAATTCTCCAGAAGGTGCATGTGAAAATTGTGATGGTCTTGGTACAAATTTATTAATAGATTCAGAAAGAATTGTCGAAGATATAAATTTAAGTATAAAAAATGGATGTATAAAACCACTAGGAGAGCCGCCATGGAACACATGGTTCCATCAATCAATTTATGATATTTCTAAAAATTTTAATTTTAATATCAATGATCCATGGAAAATTATACCTAATGAAGCAAAAAAAATTATTTTATTTGGTTTAAAGAATAACAAAAGTAGAAAAAGAAGTAGATTTAAAGGAGAGGTAGATATTTACTTTGAAGGTGTAATACCTCATTTACATAGAAGATATTTGCAAACTCAATCTGGATATATTAGAGATTGGATTGAAAAATTTATGACAAAACAAAATTGCCAAAAATGTAATGGTCAAAGATTGCAATTGAGTAATTTATCTGTATTGATTAATAAAAAAAACATAACTTCAATATGTGAGTTGTCAATTGAAAAATTAACCATATTTTTACAAAAATTAACACTAGGAAATAAAGATAAAAAAATTTCTCAAAGTATTATTACTGAAATTTTATCTAGGCTTAATTTTTTAAATGATGTTGGTTTAGGATATCTAACATTAGATAGGTCTGCTACTACACTTTCAGGAGGAGAATCTCAAAGAATTAGACTAGCAACTCAAATAGGTTCCAAGCTAATGGGTGTGATGTATATTTTAGACGAACCATCTATAGGTTTACATCCTAGAGACAATGATAAATTAATTAAAACTTTGGTACATTTAAAAGATTTAGGGAATACAGTTATAGTTGTAGAACACGATTCTGAAACAATGCAAGCTGCAGACTGGATTGTTGACTTGGGTCCGGGAGCTGGAGTTCATGGAGGAAAAATTGCATATCAAGGAACATATAAAAATATTTTAAAAGATAAGAGCTCCATAACTGGCAACTACCTTTCAAAAAATAAAAATATTTTGATAAACAAAAAAATAAAAAGAGGAAATAATAAATTTGTTACCTTAAAAAATGCTGAAGGTAATAATTTAAAAAATGTTACTTTAAAATTACCTCTTAATAACTTTATATGTATTACTGGTGTATCAGGATCAGGTAAATCATCCTTGATTAATCAAACATTATATCCATGTTTATCAAAACAGTATTTTTCTAGCAATATTAAACCACTAAAGTATGGTTCGATAGATGGTTTATCATATTTAGATAAAGTAATTGATATCAATCAAATGCCTATTGGCAAAACACCTCGATCTAATCCTGCTACTTATACTGGCGTATTTGGTGAAATTCGTGATCTGTTGACAAATGTTTCAGAATCTAAAATTAGAGGTTATAAAGCTGGAAGGTTCTCCTTCAATGTTAAGGGTGGTAGATGCGAGGCATGTCAGGGCATGGGGCTTGTAAAAGTAGAAATGCATTTTTTACCAGACATGTATATAAAATGTGATCAATGTGATGGAAAAAGGTTTAATAGAGAAACTTTACAAATTAAGTATAATGGAAAGAATGTAAATGATATTTTAGAAATGTCAGTAGAAGAAGCAGTAAAATTTTATAAAAACCATAAAACAATTCTTAGAAAATTAAATGCCCTGCTAGATGTAGGCTTAGGATATATTAAATTAGGACAACAGGCAACGAGTTTATCAGGAGGTGAATCTCAAAGAATTAAGTTAGCTAAAGAGCTTTCGAAAGTTAATACAGGTAAAACTATTTATATTTTAGATGAACCAACTACGGGATTACATTTTCAAGATATACAGCTGCTACTAACAGTTTTACATGATTTAACAGACAAGGGTAATACAGTGATTGTTATAGAGCATAATTTAGATGTTATTAAAACAGCAGACTGGATTATTGATTTGGGACCAGAGGGTGGATCGAATGGTGGCCAAATTATTGCAGAAGCTACACCAGCTGAATTAATGAGCATCCCCCATTCTTATACAGGCCAATTTTTAAAGGGAGTATATAATGATTGACAAAAGAATTCATTCACCTGAATGGCCAGATACAAAGTATTATAAAAAAATTATAAAGAAAATTAATCAGTATCCATTATTAGTATATCCTGATGAGATTATTACTTTAAAAAATAAATTAAAAGATGTAGCTCTTGGAAAGCAGTTTGTGATTCAAGGTGGAGATTGTGCAGAAACTTTTAGTGATTTTAATACAGATTTGATAAAAAGTAAATTAAAAATTTTACTCCAAATGTCAGCTATTATTGAATTTACATCAAACATGAAGGTTATAAATATTGGCAGAATTGCTGGTCAATATTTCAAACCTCGTTCAAATTTATTAGAAAAACGTGGAGAACTCACATTGCCTGCTTACCAAGGTGATGGTGTTAATTCAATTGATTTTAAAGCTGAAAAGCGAGTCCCAAATCCTGATAATTTGATTAAGGCTTATCATCATTCTGCTGCAACAATGAACTTAATTAGAACATTAATTATGACAGGATTTACAAAAATTGAAAATATATCTTTATGGAATAGACACTTGATTAATAAATCCAAATTAGGAATTAAGTATAATAAAATAGTTAAAGAAATTGAGGGTGCATTAGATTTTGTTATGGCTTCATCAGATATTAAAAATAAAGATAATTATATAAATAACTTATATACGTCTCATGAATCTTTAATTTTAGATTATGAAAAATTATTTTTTAAAAAATTTAAAAATCACCAATTTTGCTGTTCTAGTCATATGCTATGGGTTGGAGATAGAACTAGATACGTTAATAGTGAGCATTTAGATTTTGTATCAAAATTAGATAATCCCATAGGAATTAAAATTGGGCCTAAAATTAAAATTGACGATATTCCTGTAATATGTTCTAAAGTAAACCCTCAAAACGAACAAGGTAAGTTAATTTTTATTGTTAGATTAGGTGAAAAAAATATTGAAAAAATGCTTCCTAAGATTATTGAAAAAGTTAAATATTATGGTCGTGAAATTATATGGTTTTGTGATCCTATGCATGGAAATACAATTAAATCACAAAATGGTTATAAAACTAGACAATTTAAAACAATTATAAATGAATTAGAGTCTTTTTTTAATATTCATATGAGTTCTAATACCATACCAGGAGGTGTTCATATCGAGCTTACAGGTGAAAATGTTACTGAATGTTTAGGCGGTATTAATGATATTAAAGATAAAGATTTAGATTTAAGATATGAAACGGCTTGTGATCCAAGATTAAATAATGAACAAAGTTTAGAAATTGCATTTCTAATTTCTAAATTAATAAAACAAAGGAAAAATAATGGATAGTAAGGTTAACATTAAGGGTTATGGAGATGATTTAACAATTAATAATATTAGAATTGGTGATTTATCTCCAGAAGATCATGAGAAAATAGAAAAAAAACATGGTGGTAATAATTACAGTCCACTTGAAGATGTTGTTGTTTCTCATGTAAAAGATTCTTCAACATTAATTTGCCGAAAACCAAGCGATACAAATATTGAAAAATATGTAGAGTCAGAATTGCTTGATGGTTTATGTTGCTATTCTGCGGTTAATCAAGGACAATTAAATCAAACAATTGTTGATGCTGTAATTCATCACTTATCAGAAGAAAAATTGCCAACAGTTCCAAGATCAATTCGTCACAAATATATGAGCGCATTTTTATTAGCTGTATCATCATTTACAAAGATGGACCGCGTAGTACCTAAAGTTGCAGGTGTTGAATCTTGGGAACTAACTTTTAAATTATGTAGGCGATGGGGATATGAAGTAAAAAAAATTCCTGAAAATAAAGCTATTGTGGTAGGTGCGACTGGGAATTTTCATGGAAGATCTGTATCTGCAGTTTCAATGTCAGATGATCCAGATGCAAAAAAATCTTTCGGTCCTTTTGTTCCAGGGATAGAATTAGTACCATTTAACGATTTAGATGCACTTAAAGATTTATTTGAAAAAAAAGGAGAGTATATTGCAGCATATTCTGTAGAACCTATTCAAGGTGAAGCCGGAGTGATTGTACCTGATGATCACTATTGGCCTGAAGTTTCAAAATTATGTAAAAAACATAATATCTTATTAGCATTTGATGAGGTGCAAACTGGTTACGGTAGGACAGGTGAAAATTTTGCACATCAATTATATAATGTTAAACCTGACTTAATGGGATGTGGAAAGGCAACAGGAGGAGGAATTTTACCTATATCTTTTGTCGCAGGTAGAGATGATGTTATAGGAACTTTAACACCAGGCTCTGAAGGTTCAACTTTTGGTGGATATCCTCTTGCATCTGTTGTAGGAATTTATGCAATTAAGACTCTTGTTGAGGAGAATTTAGCAAAAAATGCTAGGGTTAGAGGTAAACAATTAATGGATGGATTAAATGTAATCAAAAATGATTTTCCAGATAAAATAAAAGAAGTTCGAGGTAAAGGTTTATTGACAGCTTTTGAAATGTTTGATGAGCCTAGTTTAGATGGCCATCATATTTCTGTAGCACTTTTAAATCAAGGTATATATGCTAAAGAAACTCATCACACTACAATAAGATTGGCTCCTGCGCTAACAATAGATGAGATTCAAATTAATAATTTACTTGCTGGCGTTAGAAATGTTGTTAAAGAATTATAATAGATTTTAATATTATAAAATGTTTAATTTATAAATATGATCCGCTACCTATATATTATTTTAGTTTTATTTCTTTTTTCATGTAAAAGTGATGGAGAACTATCTATGGAAAGAGGAATTCATTATTATGATTGGCAAATGTTTAATGAAGCAATTCTTGAGTTTAACAAGTCAAAATTTTATTATATGTCAAAGAGTAATAAATCATATGATGATATTAAATTATTAGCTCAAACCCATTATAATCTTGCAATAACATATTCAAAACTAGGTATGTTTGACAAAGCCCTGGCAGATGCAAATTATGCTTTTAATCTTATTCCTAACAAAGAGTACAGAGAAATAATAGGGTTGATTCAAAAAGAAATAAAATAATAATTATTATTTTATATTTCTTAAAATTAAAAATACAACCGGTAAACATACTAAATACATTAAGATACCATATACACCAGAGGGTAAGCTTAATATAGATAGACCAGTGTTTTGATTTAAAATTAAGTTTCCAATTGTTATGCCGACTGTTGCATTTTGTATACCAGATTCAATTGCAATTGTTATTGATTTTTCTTTATTAAGATTAAATAAAGATGCACTAGAATAACCAATCAATAACATTAAAAAAATTAAAGCAATTATAGCTGGTCCTAATAAATTTAAATTATTAATAAACGCTTCCCATTCACTTGTTAATGCTCCAGCGATTATAATAACAAATAAAATAGTAGAAATTTTATTTGCAATAATAGAGAAAGAAACAGAAAAATCATGATATTTTGTATTAATGAGCAAACCTATTCCTACGGGGATAGTAGTAATGCAAAACATTGTCATACCTAAAGATAAAATATTTATACTTGGTGCGTTAGAACCCAGGAAATATTGCATTGAAAAACTAACTATAATTGGAAGAGTAATTACTGAAATAATACTTACAATTGCAGTGAAAGAGATTGATAAAGCAGTATCACCTTTTGCTAATTTTGTAAGCATATTAGATGTTACACCTCCTGGACAACATGCAAGAATCATCATACCCACAGCCATTTCACTTGGCAATTTTATAATAAGTAAAATAAAAAAAG
>CENQ01004654.1_pt1 | contig 31399 bp, 28 predicted proteins | sample 356171 | NCBI WGS metagenome assembly CENQ01 (sample SAMEA2619802, study PRJEB7988) | marine metagenome | biome: marine biome (ENVO:00000447); feature: surface water layer (ENVO:00002042); material: "saline water (ENVO:00002010), including plankton (ENVO:xxxxxxxx)" | depth 5 m
TGGAGGCTGCGTAATGAACTTAGTACATGAAAAATTTACTGAAACTGAATATCGTAAATTCAATATAGTTTCAGACGAAACACAAATGTTTGTTAGTTATGTTTGGTCTTTTTACAATCATGTTGATGGTGTTTATCCTATTGAGGGATTGACTAAAGATATGGTTGTAGATGCAACACACAAGTATATAGCTGATCTGCGTGACGATATTACTTGGGGTGGTGGTGACTCCTTAGATAGAGAAAGAGTACGAGATATAATCCTAGAAGATAATGATCTAGGACATGATTGTTTTTTTACAAGATTTTAATTATTTACTTGACATACAAAACGAATCAGTGTATAATATATGTATAATTAATGAGAGAGGAAATAATAATATGTTTGGACAACCATTACCAAAAGTTAAGTTAACACCAAAGTTTAGTTTATTTTTAAATGATGATAAGTTTGTTACTTTTACATCTGACACTTTAGCAAAGTGTAAGGCGATGGCAAAGAAACTTGGTAAACCTTGTACTGTCTATGTTGACTATGGACGTAATTTTGCCCCTATATGGTCTAAGAGAGATTGGAGTATATAATGTCGTCCTTTAATGAAGAATATTATAAGAGTATAGGTGGTGTTTTGGAATCAAATGATTATACTGAACAATCAAATTTATTTAATGTATCTTGGGCTCTTCATGAGGGTTATAAAGATATATCAGAAAAGTTAGATGATCTTATTCCACTTGAGGGTGCAGTTCCACAAGGGCGTTCTGTTAACAAGTGTCTTGAAAAATTTAGAGTTGCACAAAATCTAATCTATGATTTATTTAATAATGGATTGTGTAATAGAAGATCTCATTTCAAACAGTTCTTTGGTTGGGCTCCTTATACTAGAAATTGTATAAGTCAAAATGAATTTAATTATTATGAAATAGAATTAGAGCCTGTCTTTACAAAGATTATAATAGATGCATACAAAGAACAAAAGAATCTAGGGAATATAGAATGAAAAAGTATTTTGTAAAATATAAGTATAAATTTCCTTTAGATGCATGGGATAGGCCTGGTGGTCGATATAGTCTTGTAGACTTACCCATTCGTAGTCATAAAGTATTAACTAGAGAGGGTATTATCCTTTCTAAAAATGACGAACATGATATGTTTAAAATTAAAGACTTACATAATAAATTAATTACTGTGTGGGTTGATAAATCAGAAGTGGAGATATTAAACCCATGAAAAAATTATTAATTATTATAACTTTAATTATTATGGGTTGTCATCCACTCAATGCATTTGAATTGCGAATGAATAATCAAGATGCACTTAAACAACAAATGATTGGTTTGTTATTAAACCAACTCTTTAATGGCAATCAAGTAAATGTTGGTAATACAAATATCAACAAGAATGTGATTGCAAATTGGGCTACCAACAAACATGAAAGAATGTGTTGGATTTCTCAAAAGTATAATTCCAATGGTACAATTGTAAACAAACTACAATGTGATTAATTTTTCCTTTTTGATTTCTTAACTATAACTTTCCCTTTGCAGTATAAATACTTCAAAGGGATTTTTTTATGCAAACACAAAGACTATCATATTTTTCTGGTAGAGATGGATTTCTCTGGTGGGTTGGTGTTGTAGAAGATCGTATAGATCCTATGTCACTAGGAAGAGTACGAGTTAGAGTATTTGGTTATCATACATCAGATAAAACAAAACTTGCGACAGAAGATTTGCCGTGGGCGTTTTGTATTCAACCTTGTACATCTGCTTCCGCTGGTGGTGTAGGAACTTCTCCGACAGGCCCAATAGAAGGAACATGGGTAATTGGTTTTTGGAGAGATCCAGACTTTCTACAAGAACCTATGGTGTTTGGAACAATACCTGGCTATATAGGCCCTAATGGTGCTCCTCAAGGTGGAGCTCCATATGATTATTCACAAGATCAAAATCGTGAACCAGGCACGATAAGTGAGAACACAGTAATTGCAGATGGGGTTACATCAGAGTTTGATCTACCAGCAAGTTCTCAAGACTCTACAGTATTAGTAACTAAAGATGGTATACCAGATAAAGCAACAAACGCACCACCCTCTTCATTTATGAATACTGAAGTTTCTACGGCAGAATTTTCTGGTGCAAGAACATATACTAAAAATGACTTTCCATTATCTACCAGAGGAACTACAACTGCAAATGCATTAAATAAATTATTACCATTTGTAAGAGATAGGATTGCAAAAGGTATTAATAGTTTTCTTCAATCTAATAGTGGTTGGGATATAAGCATAGGTTCTGGATATAGAACAAACGCACAACAACAAGAATTGTATAACAAATATAAAGCAGGTAGAATGGGTAAAGCTGCAAAACCTGGCTTCTCTTGGCACAACTTTGCGTGTGCAGTTGATGTAACAATATTTAGAGCAGATGGTTCTTATGATGATGGAAGAAGAGGAGATAGTAACTATAAAGGAAGAGCTCGTTCTGCATTTAAAGCTTTCAATATGCAGAATAGTATTCCAAATGATATGGGTCACTTTTATCCATCAGAGTTTCCAAAGTATCCACCAAAGGCTGTAAGGATAGGAAAGAAGTCTGTTACCAAGTATGCGAGAGAAAGAGGAGTGTCAATTTAATGGCATATGAAATAGAAGAAAGAAAAATCAAATTTGATAAACCACCAGCAAAAGGTACAGAGGTAAATCTAAAAGTTTCTACTCAACAATCTCTTAATGGTTTTGCTGATCCTCGTTCTTTTTATCCTCGTAGAGTTAATGAAGTTGATACAAACAGACTTGCAGTAAATGATGCAACTAAACAACACCCTGTGGTCAATCTTAAAAGACAAAGAGTAGATGATCTGGTAGGAGAACCAGAAACACAGTATGCATCAAAGTATCCATACAATCATGTAAAAGAAACTGAGTCTGGTCATATCGTAGAGTTTGATGATACTCCAGGCCATGAACGTATACATGAATATCATAGGTCTGGTACTTTTTACGAAGTACATCCAGATGGTACAAAGGTTACAAAGATTATCGGTGATGACTATGAGATTGTGCATCAGAATAAAAAGTTAAGAGTAAGAGGAAATATTGAAGTCTACTGTGATGGTGATGCAGATTTATATGTGCGTGGTTCTTTGACAGGACAGGTAGACGAGAATATAGATTTACACGCTGGTAAGAATATTAATATTCATGCTGGTAAGAATATGAGATTTTATGCAAATGACTCTATAGAGTTTACATCACAGAAAGAATTAACTGCAACATCTGTGGCAAAGATGACATTACAATCTTTAGCAGATATGAATATTAATGCAGAAGGCAATTACCTTACCAACATAAAAGGATATAGTCAAGTTCTTTCTGATAATCATATTACTTTAAATTCAAAATCTAAAATAACAGTAAAAACAAGTAGTGAGATTGATATCCTATCAACAAATGATTTGACGCTTGTGGGTGGTTCTATAAAATTAAATGATCCTAGTGATAGTGTTGGAACTGTGCAAGATGCAGAAGATACAAAATATAGAGATAGTTCTGGTGTAAATTTATATAGTGAAGGTAAAGAAGTTGACGCACCTGTAGAAGCTACAGTATTAGATGCAAAAGATTTAAGTGCATTAGCAGATGAACAATCTGTATATGGTGAAGATGATATTCCGAAATCAGATGCAGATATTAAAGCTGATGTTGCATCTGGAAATGCATTACCTTCTTCATCTTCAGATTATAGTTATAATTCTATTGATGGTAACTATAATTCGGAAAGTGCATCAAGACCATTAATATCAGTTCCAGCAGTTCCAGACTTTCCAAAAGAACATGGATATTCAACTGGACAATCAGAATTACTTTATACAGAAAACGCAAAGGTTACATCAGTAGTAAAACCTTCATTGATAAAACTTCCAGATGATGGATCTATAGATTATAATATGTACATATCTTCCAAGTATAAACTTTCTAAACTTACACTTGCACCACCTGTAGGTCAGAAAATAAACAAAAGTAAAGAAGAAGCAGAAAAGATTATTAATAATTTAAGAGTTCTTGCAGTTAATTGTTTAGATCCATTACTTGCAGAATATCCTAAACTAAGAATTAACATGGGATATTTTGAATCAAGGCCTGGTACATCTTCTGCACATTCATTGGGTGAAGCAGTTGACATACAGGTTGCAGATGCAAGTAAAGGAGAATACTTTGAGATTGCAATATGGATTAGAGAAAACTTACCACACGATTCTATTATATTACAATATAGAACTACTGGTTCTGGTATGCCTTGGATTCATCTTGGTTGTAAGGAGTCTGGTAATAGATCAGATATGATAACACAATACAATGGAAAAACAACAACCGAATTAGGACAGATTGCACAGTATTATGCCTAAGATATGTAGAGAAGAAGATCCGCTTAACACAGGACATACCTGTGATGCGACTAGTAAATTAGCTGCACCTTCATCAGAGGTTGCAAACACAACTGTTTTTGTTGAAGGTAAACTTGTTGCAAGAAAAGAAGATCCTACTGACTCTCATGAAATTTTAGTAGGCGATACTTGTATAGAACATACTTCAAAAATAGTTGGTACTTGTAGTCCTAATGTTTTTGTTGTAGGTAAAGCTGTTGCAAGAGTTGGAGATGGTGTTGATGCTGGATTGCCAAATGGTAAAATGACAGGTGGTGCTTCTACTGTAAGTGTAAACTAAAGGAAATAAAATGTTTGAATACAAATGTAAAGTTACAAAGGTGGTTGATGGTGATACAGTTGATGTAGACATTGACTTGGGGTTTGGTGTATGGTTAAGAGATCAAAGAGTTAGACTATATGGTATTGATACACCAGAGTCAAGAACAAGTGATCCATTTGAAAAACAATATGGAAAAGCTGCAACTGAATTTTTAAAAAAATGGTTAGATGGTGGAGATGTTACAATCAAAACTCATAAAGATGGAAGAGGAAAGTTTGGTAGAATACTTGGCGAACTGTGGGTGTTTGATACTAACGTCAATAAAAAGATGATTGAAGAACATCATGCAGTAGAATATCATGGACAATCTAAAGAAGAGATTGCAGAACAACATATTATAAATCGTAGGTATCATGATTTGTAGAAATCGTTATAAATACAAATAGGGAGAAACGTAATGGTTGCAAATCCAAATGCATTTAAAGACGCAGAGAGTACTAATGACTCTACTAGAAATGCACAAGTATTTACTGATTTAAATTTAAATATGGTTAGGCATCCAGTTACTGGTGATATTGCAAAACTATCAAATGTAGAAGCTGTTAAAGCAAGTGTAAGAAATTTAATTAATACGAATAAAGGAGAAAGACCATTCCAACCAGATATTGGTTCTGATATTCGTAAAGCTCTTTTTGAACCAATGACAAGTGCAGTATCAAGTTCTATTAAAACATTTGTGAGAGATTTGATAGAAACCTATGAACCAAGAGCAGAATTAGTAAGTGTTGATACTACTGAGGATTTTGATAACAACACTTATAATGTTACGATAACATTCTTTTTGATAAATTCACCTAGTGGTGTTCAATCAATGAATATACTTTTAGAGAGATTAAGATAAAATGGCTGGTAAATTACAAGTAACAGAATTAGATTTTGATAACATCAAAACAAATTTAAAAACCTATTTAAAAGGACAAAGTGAATTTTCAGATTATAATTTTGAAGGTTCTGGTTTATCTACTCTTGTAGATCTTCTCGCATATAATACACATTACTTGGCGATGAATGCAAACTATTTTACAAATGAAATGTTTTTAGATACTGCAACGACTCGTGACTCCGTTGTATCACACGCAAAAACATTAGGGTATACTCCTCGTTCTGCAAGAGCTCCAAAAGCATTTATTGATGTATCTGTACCAGTAACTAATGGAAATATTACTTCTGTTACTATGAGTAAAGGAACAAGGTTTACAACAAATTTTGATGGAACAACTTATGGGTTTTTAGTAAATGAAGATATAACAGCATCAGTATCTGGTAGTCGTGCTAATTTTGTAAATGTTCCTATCTATGAAGGTACACTTGCAACAGCAAAGTATACTGTAGACAGTAACAATCCAGATAAGAAATTTATTATTACAAGTAATAGAGCTGATACAACAACATTAAAAGTTTCAGTTCAAACATCTGCAACTGATACATCACTTACTACATATACTCTTGCAAATGAATTAACAAATGTTACTGCAACATCTCCTGTATACTTTTTACAGGAAGATCATCATGGAGAATTTGAAGTTTACTTTGGTGATAATGTTTTAGGTCAAGGTTTAGTAGATGGTAATATTGTTATATTAGAATATGTTGTTACAAATCAAAAAGAAGCTAATGGATCATCTATATTTTCTTCACCAAGTATCGGTGGACAAAGTGGTGGAACTGTGACAACTATTGCAGAGGCAACTGGTGGTGATATTCCAGAAAGTATACAATCAATAAAGTATTATGCACCATTAAGTTATACTGCACAAAATAGAGCTGTTACTGCATTTGATTACAAAGCACTTATTCCGAAAGTTTATCCAAATGTAAAAAGTATTCAAGTATGGGGTGGAGAAGATAATGATCCACCAATATATGGACAGGTATATGTTTCAATATCTCCTACCGCTGGAACAAGTCTTACACAAACACAAAAGGCAAATATTGTTTCAGATTTAAAACAATATAATATTGCATCAGTAAGACCAGTAATAGTAGATCCAGAAGTTTTATATGTTATTGTAGACATAGACTTTAGATATGATCCTAATAAAACTGTAAAAACTGCTACTGATTTACAAAGTAGTATTGACACTATTGTAAGTAATTATAGTGGAGATACTTTAGAAAAATTTGATGGTATGTTTAGATATTCAGAATTATCTAGACTAGTTGATAATTCTGATAGTTCTATTTTAAGTAACATTATGAATATAAGATTATATAAAGCCATTACTCCTACCATATCAACATCAAAACAATATGACGTAAATTTCTATAATAAAATATATCATCCATATGATGGTAATGAATCTCCTGTTATATCTTCTACAGGATTTACAATTGCTGGTTCTACTGAAACACACTTCTTAGATGATAATGGTTCTGGTGTTGTTAGACTTTATAGAATGGTTGCAGATACCAGAACATATGTAAACAATAATGCTGGAACTATTAATTATACTACAGGTGCGATTAGTATTACAGATTTAAATGTTACATCTACTGTTAATGGAAATGGTACGATTCATATATTTACTATACCAGATTCAAATGATATTATTCCAGTAAGAAATCAACTTATCTCTATTGATCTTGGTGGTTCTTCTATAACTGCACAAACAGATCAGAATGGAACAACTGCATCAGTTGGTTCTCATACTAATGTAGGTTCTTTTGGTGGAACAACTACAGGAACTGGCACAGTAACATTTGGAACAACAACATCAACAACATCTGTGGCTAGTACTGCAAGTAGTTCATCATCAAGTTCATCATCATCATCAAGTAGTTCATCTTCATCTAGTGGTTATTAATAATGTCAGGCTGTCCTAGAACATCTAAATTAGAAAGTAAAGTATCTCCTCATATTGAGGAACAACTACCAGAGTTTGTTCGTTCTGAACATCCTTTGTTTGCAACTTTCGTTAAACACTACTATCAATTTTTAGAAGCTGGTTGTTTAACATTAGGTGGTTCTAATGAATACTTAGCACAAGAAACGCTTACCAATAATTTAATCCTTGATAACAATGATGATAAAATTGTTCTTGAAAGTTCTGTGGGTAAGTTTCATGAGGGTGAAACTATTCGTGGAGATAAAAGTGGATATACTGCAACGATACTGGTAGATGATTATGATTCTACTGGTAAACTTTATATTAGTTCACAACAAAAATTTTCAGAAGGTGAAAACGTAGTTGGATTAACTTCTGGTGCAAAAGCTGTTATTACAAACTATCAAGGTAATCCTATACAAAACATACAACAATTATTAGCGTATGCAGATATAGATAATACAGTTTATACTTTTTTTGATAAATTTAAAAAATCATTTTTAGAATCTTTGCCTGAGTCTATTACAGACAATATTGATATAAGAAATTTAATTAAGAGTGTAAAAGATTTATACGAAGCAAGAGGTACAGAAGAAGGTCATAAGTTATTTTTTAGAATACTATTTGATCAAGAATCTAGTTTACTATATCCAAAAGATAATATGATGAAACTTTCTGATGGTCAGTGGAGTACTGATTATCTTATGAGAGTTAGAGAAGATGGTAATTCAGATTTTTCTCAACTGGTTGGAAAAACTATTACTGGACAAACATCTGGTGCAACAGCTGTTGTACAAAGTGTTACTAAATTTATTTATGGTGCAGATGTTATTGCAGAATTGAATTTAGATCGTGGAACAATCTTAGGAACTTTTGATTCTGGTAGTGCTGATTTACTTTTATCAGAAGATGGAGATAATCTTGTTACAGAAAGTGGTGAACAAATAAGAGAAGAAGGTTCTATAGGAGAGGTTGTTACTGGCGTTTCTAATACTTTAGATCTTACTATTACTGCAAGAGTTGTTGGTATTACAAATAATATTAGTCTTTCTAGTAGAGGACAATATTATAGAGTTAATGATATTATTCATTTTTCTTTACCACAAGATGTTTCGGTTGGTGTTAAAGGTGAAGTACGAAGTATTGGAACTGGTGGCGTAACTGATGTTTATGTTGAAGATGGTGGTACAGGATATACATACAATGATACTGTAACTTTTAACAATGCAAATACAAATGGAGTTGATGCAACTGCTAATATAGCTGTATTGGGTGGTATTCTAACAATAGAAAACGATACATATCCAGACAATATTGTCTTAGAGGGATCATCAGATCATAACAAGTTAATTATAAAAGACGCAAATGGTGAACTGCATGAGTTACAACAAGAAGAACAACTAGGAGATAATAGTGGACTTCTATTAGAAAATGGTCACAATATTATTTTAGAAAGTGAAACTCTACCTTCTGCACAAAGAACGTCAATAAGAAAAATAAGAGTTACTAAAAAGGGTAATGGTTATACAAAACTTCCAGATGTTACAATAACATCTTCTACAGGATCAAACGCAAAAGTTTTTGCTACGACAACTGATGGTGTTGGAAGAATATTAGAAATACAAATGAAAGACTATGGTGTAGGTTATGTTCGTCCACCTACTGTTACTTTCAATAAAAATGTAATTGTAAAAAATGTAAGTGGTACTTTTAATAAAGGTGATATAATATTAGACTTTGATGGAACTGTAGAATCCTACGATAGTACAACACAGTTATTAGAAATAAAATCTGAAATAGAACACTTTACTGAAGGTGATCCTATAACCACAGCTAGTGCAAATGCAACTGCTCATCAATGTGTTCATGCAGAAGCAACTGCAAATAATGGTGCAATAGTTATTTCTAGTGGCGATTATTCTGGATTAAGAGGACAACTTGACGAAGAACAAATGAAGATTCAAGATTCTAGATTTTATCAAGATTACTCTTATGTAGTAAAGGTTGGTGAATCTATTAATACTTGGAGAGATAGTATTATAAGGTCAGTTCATCCTGCTGGTTGGAATGTATTTGGTGAAGTATCTATTGCAACATCTCTTGCAGAAGCACAACTTCATTCTATGAAGATACGAAATCCAGCTGCTGGTGATGTTATAGACTTTACTTCTGATACAACAACATACTCACCAGAACTTGCATCTACATTTAGAACATTATTCTCTGCAAGGTTTAGAAGAAGATTAGGTACTACTGATGATGGTACAACATTGAATACAACAAATCCAATGAGCAGTACAGAGTTTGAAGATATATGGGAAACAAATTCTCCTAATAATAAATTAGATAATGATAACAAACGTGAAAGAACTATTAGTAGTTCTTATGAATTTGAAATTGGAGTAGGTGGTGGTATAATTGGTGTCTTTAGTCCTACTTTAGAACTATTACCTAAGTATGCATTTTCACAACCACCAACTGGAACAAATGTTGCAATTCCACACTACCCAGGCCTTACAAGACAAGTAAGACTTGATGATACAAACCAAAGTGCATATTTTACAATTGGACAGTTTTCACAATTCAGAATTAATCAAGTGAGTGATTCAAACGGAGATATTCCAGAAACTGCAAAGAGTGTAAAAATAAATGTTCAACCACCAGGCGAAATTATTTTAAGAAGAACTGGATCAGTAACACTTGATACTGTAGGTGTTACTATGGATGATACTACCAGAACATTTGATGATTTGTAATATAAATAAGAGGAAACCTTTGGAGAAATTCTAAAATGGCAAAACAAGTAATAGGAATAGGTAATGCAGCTAATGATGGAAGTGGAGATCCATTAAGAACTGCTGGTGATAAAATAAACGATAATTTCAATGAATTTTATACTAAAATTGGAGATGGTACAAATTTATATTCATTAACATTTCCAAATGCAAGTGCTACAGTATTAACCACAGCAAATTCAGATGCAGGCACAACTACAACATCAAGTTCAGATGCAGACCATGTTTTAATAAATGATGGTGGTGTACTAAAAAAGATTACTCCTGCTAATCTTGGAATAGGTGGGGGTGGTTTATCAAATGTTGTAGATGATACTACGCCCCAACTTGGTGGCGACTTAGATGTAAACGGCAAAACAATTATGCATACTTTTAACATAACTGCAAGTGGAAATAACCATTATGTTTTTGCTGATACTGGAAATGTTTGGTTTCCAACATCAGAAAATGATCCGACCTTATATTTAAGAAGAGGTGAACAATATAAATTTAATAATATTTCTGGTGGTCACCCAATCAGAATACAATCAACACAAGGTTCAAGTGGAACAGCATATAATGTTGGTGTAACAAATAATGCTGGTTCTGGTGCAGTTATATTCAAAGTACCAATGAGTGCGCCTGCAACACTTTACTATCAATGCACATCTCATGCAAATATGAATGGTACAATTAATATAGTTTAATAGGAGTCTATAATGGGAATTGATACTATAGGAACAAATGCACTTACAGATAATTCTGTTACTGCACCTAAAATTGTAGATGGAGTAGTTGCATCTGAAATAGGAACTGGAGAAATTACAACTGCAAAATTAGCTGATAATGCAGTAACTAGTCTTAAAATAGCAGATGCACAAGTTACAAGTGCAAAAATATATGATGGTGGTATTACCACTGCAAAATTAGCTGATGATGCAGTTACTTCTGCAAAATTAGCAGCTGGATCAGTAAATCCACTCGCTCTTGCTACTGATTCAGTTACTTCTGATAAAATAGTAGCTAATGCAGTTACTACTTCTAAAATAAACAATGATGCAGTTACTTCTGCAAAAATAGTGGCAGATGCAGTAGAGTCAAGTGAAATTAATAGTGGTGCAGTTGGAACTGGCGAATTAGCTAATAATGCAGTTACATCAGATAAAATAGGAGCAAACCAAGTTGGAAGTTCAGAATTAAATACTACAGATAGTTATGCATTTAGTGGTTATATAAAATCAAATAATTTTATAGATGCTCATGTAGAAATAACATCTGATGGAACTGATACTCTTAATTTATCAACTGCTAATTCTTTTAATATTCAATTAGTAAATACAACAAATACTGTAGTGACATTTAGTTCACCACCTAGTCTTACAAATAGTGCATATGTTTTTATGGTAAAAATAAAACAACCAGCATCTGGAACTACACGAAGTGTAACATGGACAGGTGGGGGTGGATATAATGTTAGATGGAAAGATGGAAGTCCACCTACGTTATCATCTGGAAATAGTGATGAAGATATATTTGTTTTTGTAACACAAAATCCAAACGCAGGCACTCCAACCTATTATGGAATGTTTGCTGGTAAAGATTTATCGTAGGGTATTACTTTATGAGTAATATGATGAAAATATTGCAAGGTGCAGCTGGATCACAAGATGAAGATCTAATTTATATGCCAATGGGTAACAATGGTAGCAATGCCAACTGGACAGGTGGCAAGCCCGCTCAAAATTATATTACTATAATAGATCCAATAAACAGAGTTGAAAAAGGACACATATCTTTAACTTATAATTATGGTTGGGGTAACTATGGTATTGAACGAGCAAGACTTACATTAGGTGATGACGATTACATATACATTACTGGTACTCATCATCCTAATAGACTTAATAATCTTAATGGAAATCAGAGTGGATATGATGTAAGAGATGGTCTTTTTAGAGTTCATAAAAACTCAACAACTTTAGACTCTGGTTCTTATCATAGTATGTTTCATCAATTAACAAATGGTTTTAATTATTACTCTTGGCAATCAGTATCAAATGCAAACGAGTATGGAACAATGTTTGATAATACAACATCACATTTTTGGATAACTAATGGGCGTGGTGCATATGTTGCTGGTGCTGGACAATCTGGTGGTCTTGGACACCATAGTAATTATCCTTCTGTGGTTGCAATAGATACACAAAATTGGCCGACAAGTATAACTCAACCTTCAGATCCAGGCCAAGTGGTTTATAGACCACCAAATCATCATACTAGTAGTTTAAATTCTCAAACTGCTTACATAGCTGGCCATTCTGGTGGTAAGAAACATGGTATTACTACCAATGGAAAATCTGGTTCTGATAGAGAATATGTTGCAGCTGGAACACACGAAGATACTTTACAAAACGCTGATGGAAATATTCATGGGTTGCATGGTTTCGACTTTATGGAAGCGTATGGTATGAATAGAGATAATTCTGGTTCAAATCCAGCAGGAGATTACACAACTGGACACTATGGACAACTAAATGGTGTTGGTGATGATATTAATTTAAAATTAGCTAATATTAGTAATACAAGTTATGGTGTTAGTAATATTCCACAGGGAACTGGTCATAGTGCTCCAGCAATTTTTTATTATAATAATCATTACTTTTCAAGAGAAGGTAGTGGAGGAAATTCTGGAGGCTTAATATGTGTTGATGAAGGTGGTCAAGCAGGTGCAACTTATCCAAATACAAATGCAAAACGTAGCAATTCCATTACTGCTAGTCAAGGGATTTATAAATTACCAAATGGTTATGCTCTAGGTTTAAATGATGGTACTGGAAGAACTAGATCTTGTTTTAGAGTTTATAATTTAGATACATTAATTAATGCTACTGGAACTAGTACTAATATCAATACTAGAAATGGTATGTCACCAGACTATTTTGAAATTCCATCCTCTGTGCATCCAAATATATCTAGCATCTATAATTTTCCAGCTCCAATCGTAAACTGTGTTGTAACTAATTCTGGTAAAATTTTTATTTTAAGTGACTATTATGATTCTTCTACAAATAGAATTATCAATATTATTCAATGTCACTTTAATTCAACTTATACAACTTGTACATTTAGTGGTGGTACATTTTTAGACTCCACATACCCATATTTAATATCTTCTGGAGCAAATGCTAGTTGGAATGTATTTGTAAGAGAAGCTATAGGAAATTTAACTAGATCAAAACTAGAATGGAATGAGTGATAAATAATGAAAAGTATTAACAATCAATCTAAGATGGTGTATAAATAATACTATAATAGGAAAAAAACAATGGCAGCAATTATTACAGAAAAATTTAGATTACACAATGCAGACCAATTTAAGGAATCTTTTTCCGAAACAGCTGCATCTAATTATTATTTGTTTGTAGGAAAGTCAAGTCCTTTTACTACAACAACAAAGTACTCAGATACTGAAACTACAGGGGGTACTGATGCATCTCCACCTAATCCACATGATAGAGTCATAGAAGAAAATTACAAGTGGGATTCTATGTTAGCTGCCAAAAAGATAACATCTACAGATGTTGAATCTGTTATTCCTCGTAGAAACTATCCAACAACAGCAACTACATTGGATATGTATGAACATGATATATCATCTTTAAATACAACAACAAGTGGTGCGACTAATCTTTATGATAGTACATTTTATTTTGTAACTACTGCATACAGAGTATATAAAGTTTTAGATAATGATAATGGTACTGCATTAAATACAACTACAGAACCAACATCAACAGCATCTGCACCATTTTTTCATGGTAATTATTATATTCAATATATGTACACATTAAGTACTGCTGATACTATAAAGTTTTTAACCACAGACTTTGTTGCAGTTAGAACTGATGCAAGTGTGGTTACTGATGTTGAAACTGCATCTGGTGATACTGCACCTTTTAATGGAGCTCCAATACAGGTTGTTCGTATAACGCCTGGAAGTGGTTTAGCTGGTAGTATTGCAAATACGGATTATTATACAGCAGTAAATGGTGATGGTACTGGTGGTATTGTTAAATTAAAAGTTGCAAGTAATAATATTGTTAGGTTTGGTCAAAATGGTTCATTAATTCATGCTGGTGGTGTTGGTTATACTTTTGGAACTATTGATTTAACAAAATGTTATACTGATGTTGGGTTATCACAAAACGAAACAAATTTATCTGGTGGTGGTTCAACAGTTGTTCCAATCATATCACCAAGAGTTGGGCATGGACATAATCCAGTTGCAGAACTGGGTGGACACTTTGTTATGATGAATGCAAGACTAGAACAAACAGAAAGTGGTGACTTCACAGTTGCAAACGATTTCAGAGAAGTTGGTATTGTTGTTGATCCACATCTAAGAGGTGGAACGACAGTTTCTACTGTATCACAAGTAAGAATGACTTATGCAATTAAAATGACATCATCAAGTGGTTCATTTGATGTTGACGAAAAAATAACACAAGCAACAACAAATGCAACTGGTAGAGTTGTTGAGTGGGATGCGACAAATAAAATTTTATATTATTTACAAGAACAATGGGAAAACTATGGTATAGACTCTAATAGTTCATCATCAACATATAGAAATCATGTTGCTTTTAGTTCTAATCATTTAGTTACTGGTGCATCAAGTAATGCAAATGGAACTCCAGATAGTGGTACTGCATCTCAAACATTATCTGGTATAACATTTGCAAATGGATATGCACCACCAGAACTAGAACATGATAGTGGAAATATTATCTATGTAGAAAATCGTAGACCAATCTCCAGAGCATCAGACCAAACAGAAGATATAAAAATAGTTATAGAATTTTAAATTAGGAATTTGATTTAATGGCTACAAACTTTAATGTAAAACCCTACTATGATGATTACGACTCATCAAAGAATTTTCACAGAGTTATGTTTCGTCCTGCTTATTCAGTACAAGCTCGTGAATTAACACAACTACAGACAATACTACAAAATCAAATTACTAAGTTTGGAGAACATATTTTTCAAAATGGTTCTATGGTTATTCCAGGCGATCTTAACTTTGATATGCAGTATGATTATATTAAAGTTAACTCTGCATATAATACATTAGAAGTTGAAACATACAGAACAAGTTTTTTAGATAAAATAATTGTAGGTGCAACAAGTGGTGTAAAGGCAAAGGTTATTGGTACAGTTGCAGCTACAAGTTCAACATCAACCACATCTGCTGATCCTATAACTCTTTATATCAAATATGAAGATAGTGGAACAGATAATGCAACACTTAAATTTGCATCTGGAGAAGTTGTTACATCAACAAATGCAAATAATACTACAACTGTAAATCCAAGTTTAAGTGAAAATCAAACAACTGAATTAAATGCAACTATACAATCAACTGATACCCCAGTTGGTACTGGTTCTGCTGTACTAGTTCATGCTGGTGTTTATTTTATTAATGGTCATTTTGTTTCTAATACAGAACAAGTTATTCTTTTAGATAAGTATACTAATACACCATCATATCGTGTTGGATTTGTTGTATCAGAAACTTTTACAACACCAGAGGAAGATATCAGTTTATTAGATAATGCAACTGGATCATCTAATGTAAATGCACCAGGCGCTCATAGATTTAAAATCGCAGTAACGCTAACAAAGAAATCGTTAAGTGCAACTGATGATTCTGACTTTGTTGAACTTGGAAGAATAAGTAATGGTAAAGTACAATCTTATAAGAAAAATGCAGATTATGCTGAACTACAACACACACTTGCAAGAAGAACATTTGATGAAAGCGGTAACTATGAAGTCAGACCATTTTTAGCAGAGGTACGTGAACATTTAAAGAGTGGAACAAATAGAGGTATCTATTCTGCATCTGATGGTGGAGATGCTGATAAAATTGTATTTGCAGTAGAACCAGGCAAAGCTTATGTTGATGGTTATGAGATAGAAACCATGTCAACACAGTTTATTAAAACTGATAAACCAAGAACATTTGATAGAGTAGAAGATAAAACAATACAAACACCAGTGGGTAATCATGTTATTGTTGACACAATCAAAGGACTTCCAAACATTAGTCAATTTGGAGAAGTTAATTTATATGATGGGTTAAGGAATCCATTTGGTTATGCAAGTTATGGATCTAAAGTAGGAACTGCAAGAGTAAGGTTTTACGATTTACATTCTTCTGGTTATACAAATGCACAATTTAAACTTGGTCTTTTTGATGTTAAATTAAATGATGGTATAAGTTTTTCTGATGTAAAACATATTAGATATGATTCTGGTACTCCCAATTCCTCAACGTATACTAATACACAGTGGGCTGGTAACGCTGGTTCTAATAATTTACCAGATTTTATTGCTGATATAGTTCCAGATTTAGTTACATTATCTGGTGCAGCTACTTCATCAAATAGCACTACACAAATTACTGGTTCTGCTGGTTCATCATTTTTAACAGAACTTAAAGCTGGAGATGCAGTATATTTAGATGGTAGTTTTATGGGTATGGTAAATGCTGTTAGTAGTAATACTGTATTAACATTAACTTCTAATGCACTTTCAACTGTAGCAACTGCTGTTAAAATACAAAAGTTTTCTGCGAAATTAATTAGACCAGATCAAAAACTTTTAGTATTTCCTACTAATTATCGTAGAGTTAGAAAAATTCGTGGAGATACAGTATCAAATCCAGACAACTCATTGGGAACAACATATACAATAACAAAAACACTCAGTGCTACATCCAGTGGTACTGGAGCTGTAACATTTGACTTAGATCCAAATGAAGAATTTCAAAGTACAAGTGATATTGGAAATTATAATCTTGTAGTTGGAAATGGCACTAATGGTGGTAATCAAGTTATACTTACCTCATCTAGTATAACTCTTAGCAATTCAAATAGAACTGCTGTTATTACTACTAGTGGTAATAATACTGCCTATAAATTAATTGCAGCTGTAAAAGTGTCTGGTGCAAAAGGTCAAGAAAAAACTAAAACTTTAGTTAGTGGTGAAATTAAAAATACATCTACACAAGCAGAATCACAAAATACAGAAATAAAGTTGGGTAAGGCAGATGGTTATCAGTTAGTGTCTATAAAGATGGCTGCAGATTTTACTGCTAATGCAACAGCATCAGATCCAGATATTACAAGTAGATATACTTTTGATGGTGGACAGAGAGATGCATTTTATGATCTTGCAAGAATAAATCTTAAGCCAGGTCAACCAGTTCCAACTGGAAGATTACGTATTACCTTTAATTATTTTACTCATAGTTCTAGTGGTGGTGGTGATTATTTTTCTGTAGACTCTTATGCTTTAAATTATGAAGATATACCAAGTTATACTTCCACACAAGGTAATGGAAGAAAATTTGAATTAAGAGATTGTTTAGATTTTAGACCAAGAATAGATGATACTGGTGCAAATTTTACTGGCACTAATGCTATTTTATCAGAAATACCTAAATTTGGAACAAATGCAGAAGCAGACTTTTCTTATTTCTTAGGAAGAAAAGATTTAATTTTCGTAGATAGATTAGGAAGTTTTGATGTATTACAAGGTGTACCTTCATTAAATCCAGAAAAACCACAAGAACCAGAAAATGGTATGGTTTTATTTGAAGTTGCATATGAACCTTATGTTGTAAATTTAAAAGAAGTAAGACATAAAAAATTAGACAATCGTAGATATACTATGAGAGATATAGGTAGACTAGATAAAAGAATTTCTAATCTAGAATATTATACATCTCTTAATCTTTTAGAAAAAGAAACAGCGGATCTTGCAGTTAAAGATTCAGATGGTAACGATAGATTAAAAAATGGATTTATTGTAGATAACTTTTCTGGTCATGTAATAGGTGATTTTATAAATCCAGATTATAAAAATTCTATAGACATGAAGAAAAGAGAGCTTCGTCCTATGGCATTCAGTGATAATGTGGGATTGATAGAATCTGTTTCTAGTAATTCATCTAGAACATCTGCAAACTATAGAGTACATGATGATGGTATTATAACATTACCATATACAGAAACAACTCATGTAGAAAATCCATATGCATCTGATAGTTTTGATATAAATCCATATAAAGTTGCACCATTCAATGGTAAGGTTGTTCTTGTACCATATTCTGATGATTGGAATGATGTAACAAGAAGGCCTGATATTGTTGTGAATGATGACAATAACTTTGATGCGATTAAAGAAATTGCAGATGAAACAGGTGTTACTGGTGTTGTATGGGAAAGTTGGCAAGATAATTGGTATGGTTCTCCAGTATCTGCTGGAACTCAAAGTTTGGGTAGTACTCAATCAACAGCATCAACAAGGGTGTCTGGTGGTACAGTTACAACAACTACAGAAACAAGTCAAAGTAGAGAAGTATTTTCTCAAACTGTAGGACAAGTTCGTTCTGGTATAGAAACAACTTTACAATCTACAGTTGAAACTCATAATATGGGTGACAGAATTGTAGGTATTTCTATGATACCTTTTATTCGTTCTAGACCAGTAAGTATTTCTATTCAAAATATGAAACCTAATGCAAAGTTATATGGTTTCTTTGATAACGAAAATGTAACGTCTTTTATTAGACAAGCAGATATTTTTAATCTTACAATAACTCAACAAACTTTAACTGATAATGGGCCAATAGAATTAAGTCCAAATCAATTAGAAACGCCTGGTGCTTCAGCTGCATCTGATTCTGGTAGAATTTGGGATGGTGCTACTGATGCAGTACAAGCTTTTGGTTTTGGTGACATTATTAGAAATTCAACTCATACTGCAACAGCTGTTACTAATGTTTCTTTCACAGGAACTGGTGGATCAGATACAACTTCTGCACAAGTTACAGTTGCAAGTGTTGATGAAATAAAGCCTGGTCATCATATCCAGTTAAGCAGTTTAACTGGAACTACAGAATTAAATTTTACTGTATCAAGAAATAATAACTATGTTGTAACTGCTGTAGACTCATCAACTAAAATAGTTACCATTGGTGCGATAGGTGGTGGTAGATTAGATGATGGATCAAATTCTCTTACATCTTCTGGTGCTCAAACTGGAACTTTACAACGACTCCAAGCATCTGCTCATATTGCAACTCAAGGGCCTGGAACATCAACTGCAAGAGATGTTTTTGTAACAAATGTTTTAAATGGATTTGCAGTGGGCGAAACTGTAAATGGAACGATTGCAAAAATTTCTAATGGTAAAGTAAATATTACAATGGTTGTATCTTCTATTAATGGAAGTACAGTTACAACATCTGCTCCAACAATGAAAACAAATTCTAGTGATATGATTACAAATGCAAATGGTCAGTTTGTTGGTGTCTTTTATATTCCAAATACAGAAGAAGTAAGATTTAGAACTGGTGAAAGATTATTAAGATTAATTGATAATATTAATAATAGTACAGAATTTGGATTATGGTCTACTAAAGGTGAAAGAGAATATAATGCAACTGGTATTGCAGAAGAAAGAGAACAGACTATTCTTAACATAAGAAAGGCTCACTTTCAAAGAGATTATAAAGAAGAAACACAAACAGTTAATAGAACTGTATATGGTGCAGTTCAAACAAGTACTAGACCAATCGCATCTGCATTTGTTGCTGATCCACCCCCACCACCACCAGATCCACCACAAAGACATGATCCTCTCGCACAAACATTTTTAAATGTAGGACAAGAAGGTGCATTTGTTACTAGTGTAGATTTGTTTTTTAGTGTAAAAGGTACAAGACCAGTAACAGTACAGATAACTGATACAATAGATGGATTTCCATCTAATAAAGTAATGTCAGAAGTAACATTAGAGATTGATGATATCAATGTATCTGATGATGCTTCATCTGCAACTCGATTTACTTTTCCATCACCTGTATATCTAAAGGACGATATAAATTATGCAATCTTAATCAAGGTTGATGAGCCTGGAACAAGAGTATTTTTCTCTGAAGTTGGTGGAACAAATTTAACTGATAGTAGATTAATATCTGCAAACCCATTAACAGGAACATTATTCTTATCACAAAATGGTCAGACATGGACACCACACCAGACTCGTGATGTTAAGTTTACTTTATATCGTGCTGATTTTGATATAAGTGGTACTGGAACTCCATCATTTGTAAATACTACAGTTCCTGCTGATACTTTAAAATTTAATCCATTTCAGACTAACACAGGAACTGGAACTAATGATGATTTAGATACAAAAGTTAGAGTTTTTCATCAAAATCATGGAATGAAAGCAAATGATAAAGTTACAATTTCAAATGTTGCAAATGGTTTTTATGGTGCAGAATCAACAACTCAAGGTATTACATCAGATGCACTAAATGGAACTCATACAATTAGTAGTGCAGATAATGATAGTTATATTATTGCTATTACTGATGATGCAGCTGCAACTAATATACCAGGCGGAAAACCTGCTTTGAAATCTGTATTTAGTGGTGGTAATGGCGTTGTTGCAACAAGAAACCTTGCAGCTGATATTGTACAACTTGCAGTATCAGAAATTAAAGTTCCTGGCACAACTATTGGATACCAATGGACAGGTATGAATACATCTTATACAAAACAAAGTCCTAGATCTATACCAGAAAATAGAAGTTATTATCCACCATCAAGAGAAATAGTTGCTTCAGAGGTCAATCAAAATAATAGTTTAAGTGGTGGTAGAACTGGAAACTCAAGTCTTGTTGCTGGAACTTCTGCAAATGTTGTTGCTTCAATGAAATCTACTAGTTCATTTTTAACACCTGTATTAGATAGTGAAAGAATATCACTATGTTTAACATCTAATAAGATTTCTAATTATACTAGGTCAACATTTAATGATACTGATTTAGATGATAGAGCTCTAAGTGCATCAACTGCTATTACTATGGATGCTACTGGTACAATATCTGTTGGTTCATCTGGTACTATTAGAGATGAAATTAAAACTTTGGACATAGGTAAAGAAATAACCATATCTGGTGGTAATAATGATGGCAATACCTTTACTGTTACTAGTGTTGCAGATGATGGTTCTTCATTTAATGTTTCTCCTGCTACTGCGGCAGATTCTTCTAATACATCTACTACTATTACTCAACATGAAAGATATCTTGATGGTATTGCACCAACTGGAACATCAAATGCATCTAACTATATGACAAAAAGATTTAGTTTAGATAATCCAGCAACTGCACTAAAAGTATTATTTGATGCAAACAAACCAAGTTCATCAACAATAAATGTTTACTATAAGATTGTTGAAGAAGGTGATACAAGAGATTTTGACAAAATACCTTATAGACTTGCAACAATAGATAATTTGGATTCTTCTGATGACAATCCAAACTTATTTAAAGAAAGAGAATTTACTATTAATGATTTAAATTCTTTTTCATCTGCAGCTATTAAGATAGAAATGAAATCATCTAATAGTGTTTTCGTACCAAGAATTAAAAACCTAAGAGTATTAGCATTGGCATTGTAAAATGGATAAAATTAAAGTAGAAGGATATGGAGAACTTGTAAGAGAAACATCTAGTGGTGCAATCATTAATACAAGTCGTTCATCATATCATACATACATGGAAACTATGAAGAAAAAGAAAATGGAAAAAGATCAACTGAGAGATGCAGTAAGAGAAATTAATACATTAAAAAGTGAAATGCATGAAATCAAATCTCTCATATTAAAACTAGTGGATAGAGAATAATGGCAGATCGTAACGCACCAGCCTCGTTTACCTTTGAAGAGTGGAGAGTAGAATTTAATCAACTTGCAACTGATGTAGGTGATATTGGTAATCTTCCAAATGTAGGTGGTAATAATCCTACAGATATTATTGAGGCATTAACACAACTAAATTCTGGAATTACTCTTTCAGATGGGTCAAACACACAAGCACTTCAAGCTGGTAATACCTTGACAATAAATGGAACTGCAAATGAAATAGAAGCAACTGTTTCTGCAACTGATACTTTAACAATAGGACTTCCTAATAATGTAACAATAAGTGGTGATTTAACAGTAAATGGAAACATAAGTGGTGCTGGTGTTGCAGATCAAGGATTTGCAATTGCAATGGCGGTTGCACTTGGTTAGTGAATATAAATAGGATAAAAGGAACGAAAGACTATGGCAAATAATTTTAAAAACGCTTTTGCAACAAACGTAAGTATTAATAGTGGATCTCCTACTGATGTGTATACTTCATCTGTAAGTGGTAGTGGTGTTAATTCTATCTTAGTAGAACTTGATATTGCAAATACAGGTAATAGTGCAGTTAATGTTACAGTTCTTATAAGAGATAATTCAGCATCAACTTCATATCATGTTATAAAAGGCGCACCAGTACCAGTAGGATCAACATTAAAAGTTGTTTCTGGACAAAAGATAGTCTTAAACGCAGATGATAAAATACAAGTTTATGCGACAGCCAATACAGTAGATGTAGTTGCATCAATTCTAGAGGGCGTTTCATAATGTCAGATAGTTCTTACATTGGAGTTCCATTTGTAAATAGAGTTTCACCAAACTTTATAAAAGAGGATTTTAATGGATCAAATCTTTCTACGATAAATGGTCATGCAAATTCATATGAACTATCTAATGAAGTTCCTGGCGCTAATCCAGAAAATCTTATGGTTGTTTTGGATAATGTTATTCAACAACCAGATGTTGCATATGTTATTAGAACAAATGCATCTAGTGAACCAAAAATATTAAATTTTCAAGGTAGTGTTCCTGTTACTGCATCAATTTATGTTATTCATAGAGGAATAGGTGGATTTTCAATGAAGCCACCAACTGGTTCTGTAGGTTCAAATGAACTTGCACCTAACTTAACATCTTTTACTACAGATACATTTACAGGAGATGGTTCAACAACTGCATATACTCTTTCAGAAACGCCACCAAATGTAAATTCAATTTTAGTATTTGTTGATGGTATCTTACAAAAAGTAACAACGAACTTTACTCTTTCTGGAAATACATTAACATTTACTGGAGCTCCAGATAATAATGCAGAGATAGAAATTAAACATCTTGCAGTTCGTTCAATTGTTCGCAGATCAACAGATTTTCAGTTAGATACTTTTACTGGAGATGGAAGTGATACTACTTTTACGTTATCTAATTTTGGTATTCCAACAAATAGTGCTTTTGTTTTTGTTAATGGTAGTTTGATGCGACCAACTACGGATTATGCAATTAGCGGTAATGTATTAACCTTTACTTCTGCACCAGCTAATAGTGCAGTAATATTAGTAAGATATCAATTATAGTGAGGTAGAATTTAATGTCATATATCGGATCACAACCTTCCTATGGTGCATTTGAAAAACAGTTTTTTACTGGTAATGGAACTACAACACAATATAGTTTAGATCATGTTGTAAATTCTGCAGCTTCTCTATTAGTAAGTGTAAATGGAGTTATATTAGAACCAGATGTAGGTTACTCAGTTGGTTCAGCTGGTGGTGTATCAAGTATTACTTTTACATCTGCGCCTGGAAATAGTCATAGAATTTTTATTGTTTATATGGGTAAACAATTATTAACACAACCAGAAATAACACCACACATAGATGAGTTTAATGGTAATGGATCAACAACTGCGTTTACTTTAACTAAAACTCCGATAGGAACTCCATCTGCAAGTAGATTTATGGTTTTTGTTAATAATGTATATCAAAGATATGGATCTTCATATGCATATACAGTAAGTGGTTCTACTATTACATTTACAAGTGCTCCACCAGCTGGAACGAATAATATTCAAGTATTGCAACTTGATGTTGCTATGACAAATGTAATAAATACAGTTGCAGATGGGTCAGTTACTAGAGCTAAATTAAACTTTGATCCAGATGATGAAGCTGCGGCTCTGGCAATTGCGTTAGGATAAAATAGGAAAATAAAATGGCAAACACATTTAAAAATGCAATGAAATCAAATGTAAGTAATGGTTCTTACGATTCATTATATACTGCACCAAGTGGTTCTGGTAATGCTGGTATAATTCTTGGTCTTGCACTTGCAAACAAAACAACTTCTGCTGTTACAGTAATAGTACAAATAACTGCAGCTGGAACTGGTGCTACTATTCAACTTTTAGAAAATGTAAGTATTCCAGCAAATACTACACTAGAAGTATTGGGTGGACAAAAATATGTATTAGAAGCAGGAGATATATTAAAAGTACAAGCTGGAACTGGAACTGCTATAGATGCATTTTTAGGAGTAATGGAGAGGACTTAGTAAATGCCTATTTCAAAAATTAATACAAGTGGTATTGCTGATAATGCAGTTATATCATCAAAGATTGCACAGGATATTGTAGTTGCAGATGATATAGCTAACAATGCAGTTACAGTAAATGAACTTGCAACTGATGCTGTGACAACAATTAAAATATTAGATAGTGCAGTTACTTCTGCTAAAATAGCAGATGGAACAATTGTAACTGCCGATCTTGCAAATGATTGTGTAACTATTGATAAACTTGCAAATGATTCTGTCGGTGCAGATCAAATTGTAAATAATTCAATAACATTAGGAACACATACCACTGGTAACTATGTGTTAGATATTATCCCTGCTCCTGGCTCTAGTGGACTTACTATAACACATACGCAAGGAGAGGGATCTACTGCATCCATAGCATATTCACCAGCAAATGATTCAATAACATTAGGAACTCATACTACTGGTAATTATATGTCAAATGTTACTGCTGGTACTGGTATTAGTGTATCTCATACGCAAGGAGAAGGATCTAGTGCAACTATAAGTATAAATCAACCTTTAGTTGATGTTCATCAATCTGTTTCTTATACATCTGGAACAAATGATTTTAGTTTGAATTTATCAAATGCTAACAGTTTTACTATAACACTTACTCAAAATTCTGACATTATATTTACTAATGTTCCTACTTCAACAACAGAAACTTTTTTATGGACAATAACTATTATACAAGGATCATCAAATTATTCAGTAGTTTATCCCACAAATGTTCATTGGCCTAATGGACAAAAACCAACTCTTTCATCAACTAATGGTGCTATAGATCAATTTGTTTTTATGAAAAGTGGTGCTACAGGTAGTGGTGGTAATATCTATGGGTTTACTGTCGGACAAGATATAAAAGCACCAGCATCACCATAGGAGAATTTATTTATGAGTAATATGATGAAATTGGTCAACGCAGCTGCTGGTCAAGTGGTTGGTGATCAAATATTGTATATGTCACAAACAAGTCACACATCCAGTTCAGGCGGTCAACAAAGATTAAATTCAATCAATGTTGATACTGGAAATGTGACATTAGGTCAAAACACATTTAATTTTTATTCAGATACTATGAATGAAACTACTGGTGTTGGACAAAACATATTTCTTCCATCTCATGGAAATTATGGAACTGGGTTGGTTTCTACCTATTGGTCATATCCATATTTAGATGAAGATGGAAGTTATTATATTGGTAGTTCTACTAATTTAGCAAGCACACACAATTTAAGAGATGCAGTATACAATCATATAGAAGGACATCAACTTACTACTATTTTGATGAAATTTAATTCTAAGACATTAACAGGTGAGCCTGGATATTTTTATGATCTATTTGCTCCATCTGATGATGGAAATATGACCTCTTATATTGATAATATAGGTATTCATTCACCATCAAATTCAATAGCAGTTGGAGGGTATTCTACAGTAAGTGGTACTTATTATGGTAGTAATGTTACAACTCATTCATCACCCACTCAAACACTAAGAGTTACTTCTTGGCCATCAACTGGTGTAAATGCATTTAAATCTGGTTTTTATAATAGTTCTAGTAATCCTACTGGTGTAAACTACGGGCCTTTTGCAAAAACAGGTAATTTGGTTACAAGTCCTACCGATCATACTACGACAACAATGAGCAGTTCTTACTTTGCAACATCCTTTGTTACTAATGGAACTGATCAATTTGGAGCATCTGTCGCGCCCCATAGTAATGATCAAGCTTTGACTTTTAGATATGCATATTCATCTGAACCATACTATTCTGATTATCCACATTCAGCAAGTGCTGGTGGAACATATTCACCTAACAGTATATATTATAGTACAGCATATAGTGGAAATACAAATGCATCGCCTGCCTTAAATCAAAATTTTGGTGATTATTTTCCAGCTTTATCTGCACCAGAAAATCCATTTACTAATATGTCTGGAGTATCATTACCGCCTAATAACTATGGAATAATAGGTGGTCATGCTCCTAATGCGTATCAGTGGGGAACATATTATAATACTACAGGCAGTGGAAATCAACCTCTTGGGATTATGAGGGTATTTTATAGGCCTGGAAACAAAAACAATAATGTGCCTGGAATGTATTATATACTTGATTTGAATCGTAATGTCTGGATGTGTCCAGAGGATACTGGTTGGCCACAATATCTTGGATCTTTTTCAAATAATCGCTATTCAGGCAACAATATGCTCCGATCTTTTGTAACATCTGGTTCTGTTAACGGCGGTCTTTTGATTGCCTATTACAATGGTGGACAAAATCCATCTGGAGGATATCAGGAGAAAACTGTAGGATTTATGGATTTAGATAATAGAGTTGGGGGAATACAAGGCGGAGGAGCTGGTGGTAATCCTCTTTATTATCCCAATGGGGGAACAGCACTTAATACTTGGCCTGGGCCTAGTTATCTATCACAATCACAAAATCCAAACGATAAACCTATAGAAAAAATTGTCCAAGTTGCAAGTGGTAGATTGTTTGGAATTACTGGATATGAAAATCCTCAAACAATGGGAAACACTTATGGTGGTTTTAGAATACATGAACTTTTTATTAGTGCAGCTGATCCTAATAATCATTTTGCAAGAAGTATAACTTGGGGAAATAGTTATGTAATTGATCAGGGTTATCAAGCAGCGCCAATTATTAAAACAACAATAGGTAATATGCCTAACCCAAAACAACAACACGCAGATTTTACCTCTATTGCAAGAACAAGATGGTTAGATTATGGTAGAAATTTTATAAAAGATGTACCTACTGATATAATTTATCTTAGAGAAAATGAAACCATATATGCTATTAACCCAAACACTAGAACTAATGTGACATCTATAAATTTTGCTAATAATCCAAGTAGTGATTCAAATGGTAATAGTTTAACACAGATCATACATGATAATCATGTTCAACAATCTGGTGGTTACTTATCTTTTGATGCTGGTGGTGAAAATGCCAGTGCAACAAATAATGATGCCGTTCCAGAAAATGAACGATATAAAACTTTTGATATGATTTTTGGTGATGATGGAAGAGTATATCTTGCACTTACTGCCAGACAAAACCAACATTCAGGATCTAACTTGGATTATGCTCTTGTAAGATTTTATACAGGTACTGCTGGAGATAAACTTCAAATAGGATATAGTGGTTCTTGGGCAAATCAAGGTGTGAGTAGACATAATGATAACAACCAAGAAAATTATTCAGAACTTTATTGGATTAATTTAATAACAAATTTTGGTGGTTCGCCTGGTACTAATCAAGATTCAATATCTGGAAGATCTTATTATGTAAATGGTAGTGGTTATCCTCATTACTGGAATCACGTAAACTTAATGTTTGATAATAAAAGATGTAGTGTTTTTGCAGTTGCAAGAAGAGATTATTCTAGAGAGGCAGGAGCGGACTCAACTGGTTGGGCTGGTTACTCTTGTATAACTGCTGTTGCAGTATCTGATTCATATAATACACCAATTGCTGGTTATCAAGGAAGTCGTGGATATAGATGGCCAGGTGGTAGTAATTCTACTGTGAGAGCAGATTATAATACTGGTCATGGTGGAAGAACCTATGGAAAATTAGGTCAAGTTCATACAAATACTAATGGATCAACTATAACTACTATGTTTAATGATATAAAAAATTCTGCAACATCAGATAATCCAAATGGACATGAAAGAAATGGATTTGTTGCTGGAGAAGCGAGAAACATTACTCAAAATGGTAAAACAGCTATTGGTAACGAGTATTCATATGCACCAGGCAATAATTATCCAGCTCACTATAGTCCAGATACACACAGTGATAATAGTTCTCCTTTTGCTGGAATGAAAGGCCCTCAAATGTATTTTTCTGGATCAGAATTAGATGCAACTCAATTTACAGTAAATACATCTTTAATGAACTCTCCTGTGACAAGTAGTAATGGTAGTTGGTCTAAGGGAACAAATAGATTTGGTGCTTTACCTAAAGATTTAAGGCAATCTAGCACAACTCCTTTTTATGGAGATGTAAATTTAAGACATTGGCCTCATGCATTGCAAGGTAATAGTACTTATGGATCTGGTGGTTATCCACAATTTTATAGTCTATATCATGCAGAATTAAATTTAAAACAAACAAGTTCTGGTGGTGCAAATAATGAAGAGGGTTTAAAATGTGTTTGGTATTATAAAGGTGCATTTCATGGTGTAACGACATATAATGAAGGAACTTATGTTTATATGCCTGAGCCATCACACATAAGAGAAAATTCTAATTCAAATAATATAACTCACTATGTTAGTCAATGTGAGTCTGCTGTTGCATCTAGTAATAATGTTATTAACGGACAAAATACAAAAATAGGAACAGCAGAAGGATGTGAAAACGCAGATTGGGCTGCGTGTCTTGCTCCAGGCGGAATACTCTGTATACCAAAACAAGATAGTGGATATAATAATGCTGGATTTCTTACAATTAATTTAGGAACAAGACAAATAATAAACACGAATGGTAATTCACCACCACTATTAGGTGGAGAACCTTTTGTTGCACCATCTAGTTTAAATCCAAATGGTAGACAGATAAAACAAATGATTGTAACTTCTACTGGAAAAATATGGGCCATACTGGACTATGAAGATCCAAGTGCATCAACTCTTCAGTTTAGAATTTTACAAGTTGTTTTTAATTCAAACTATTCAAGTGTCACTTGGAGTGGTGGTCTTTACACTTCACAAGCAAATAATACTTTATCTGGACATACTAGACACGTAAGAACTGTTTGTGGAAATATGCCTCAATCCAGAATGGAATGGGATGCAGTATAAATAGAATAAAATTAGGAGAAATTAAAAATGTCAGAATATTACAATGAAACGACTAAAAAGGTAGGAAGTTGGTCAGACATTGTGTCTGCAAATCCAAATACAAGTTTTCCATCAACTCCATCAGAGGATATTGCGAAAAGTTTTGGTTGGGAATTATTGCATCAAGGAGAAATTCCTGCTATCACTTCAGATCTAAAAATTCTTGTGCAAGATGGAATAGAAAAAAATGAACAAAACCAATGGGTAAAAAAATGGTTAGTTGCAGATAGACATAAAGCATATAAAGATGGTGATGGAAAAACAGTAACAAAAAAATCTCAAGATGATGCTTGGAATAAAGCAAAATCTGATAATATTGCAGCTGAAAATAGAAGTAGAAGAAATAGAACATTAGAAAAAACTGATTATTATGGTTTATCTGATGTAACTATGAGTGATAAAGTAAAAACTTATAGACAAGCTTTGAGAGATTTACCGACACATAAAAATTGGCCTGATTTAAAAGAAGAAGATTGGCCTACTCTTTCATAGGAAATTAAAATGCCTTACTTAGGAAAACAACCAGTAAATCTAATAAAAGATAATGCAGTATCTACAAATAAAATTGCAGATGATGCTGTCACTAATGCAAAACTGTCAAACAATGCAGTTAATTCTACTGAAATTGTAGATAATGCAATCACTACTGATAAAATAAATGGTAGTGCAGTTACAGATGCAAAATTAGCTAATGATGCAGTTACTACAAATAAAATTAATAATTTAGCGGTTGAACAAGGAAAAATTGCAGATCAAGCAATAAACGAAGCAAAGTTACAAGTAAGTAATGCACCAGTAAATGATTATGTTTTAACTGCACAATCTGGAAATACTGGGGGATTAACTTGGGCCTCGCCATCAGTTCTTAAAAATTGGGCAATTGTTTCAGAATTTACAGAAGCAAATGGTAATCCTTTAAGTAATGCAACAGAATTAGTTTTTGATGTAGTTCCAAATAAAAGATATGTAATTGAAGCAGATATATATTCTGCAAATGCTACTACTAGTTCTGCTACTTATTTTGCTTGTGAATTTAGTGATGTTAATAACAGTACTTTTAATATTAATACTATTTATAGTAGAATAGGAAGAAGTGGACAGGCTGCTCTATATCAAGGATCACAAGGTGGTGCGAGTACCACAGGAATACTTACAAATCCAACAAGTGATCCAATAGGTACTCTTAACTCGACAAGTGGTGAGGGGCCATATGGTGTTCATGGAACTTGGCAGTATTTTCAACATAATACAACAAATAACTCCTTAACTAGAACTAGTCATCCAGCGATGTGGGGTATGTATCACAATTATGCAGCTGGAACTTATACAGTTCAAACAACTTATTTAACTGTTAATGGAACTCTTGGTACTAATGTAGATAAAGTAAGATTATTCCTTTCTACACAAAATATGTCAGGCGATATTAGAATATTAAGGAGAGATTAGTATGGTTCAAACTATAATACATAATAATAAAATAATTGAAATTGAAGATGATGCAAAATCTTATCTTATAGGAACTACAACTTATGATATTCATAAATCTCCTTCAGAAGAAGAAACAAATGCATTATTAGAGATTACAAACAGAGATAGAAGAAATCAGTTGTTACAAGAAACTGATTGGACAGCAAATTCAGATGTTACTATGTCATCTGATATGAAAACATATAGAAAAGCTTTAAGAGATTTACCGACACACAAAAACTGGCCTAATTTAGAATCTTCAGATTGGCCAACCAAACCTAGTTAGGAAAGTAAAATGCCATTTATAGGACAAACACCAACAATGCTTTTAGATATAG
>CENQ01036169.1_pt1 | contig 30008 bp, 37 predicted proteins | sample 356171 | NCBI WGS metagenome assembly CENQ01 (sample SAMEA2619802, study PRJEB7988) | marine metagenome | biome: marine biome (ENVO:00000447); feature: surface water layer (ENVO:00002042); material: "saline water (ENVO:00002010), including plankton (ENVO:xxxxxxxx)" | depth 5 m
TTTTTTTTCTTGACACATTTTTATTCCTATGGTAAAAGCGAAGAACTTGCCGAGGGGAATTATACCACTATGATAAATTTACATAAATTCATAGAACAAAATCAACCCAACGAAAATATTTCCATTCGAGTAAACTGCCCTATGTGTTCTGGCAGAAATACATTTACTATTACAAAAATGCACGGCAAACTATTGTGGAATTGTTACAAAGCATCTTGCAAGATAAAAGGTGGCAAAGAAACAAAAAGGTCAAAGTCAGACATCAAAACTATCATTCTTTCTTCTTACTATCAGCCTTCCTTTCAGTTGCCTGATTATTTTGTATCGGTTCACAACAATCAAAAAGCACTTACCTATTTAAAATATAATAACTGTCTTGATGCCCTCCAAGATAAACGGGCAAAGATACTGTATGACCCAAAACAAGACAGAGTTGTTTTTGTAGTCTCTGATGGTTCACAACATTTTGATGCGATTGGTCGTAGTTTAAATAAAAAAGTTATACCAAAATGGTATAGGTATGGCAAATCACAGAAGTTGTTTTTTTGTGGTTCACATGAATATGCAATATTAGTAGAAGATGCCGCCAGTGCTTGTGCAGTTTCAACCAAGTTCACAGGTGTAGCATTGTTAGGCACTAACATGAAAGATGCTGATTTAACACAATTAAAAAAATTTAAACATGTATTTATATGTCTTGACGCTGATGCCACCAGAAAGTCTCTTGACTTACAAAAATACCTATCTTATATTGTCAGTGCTAGTGTAGTAAGATTAAAAGAGGATTTAAAATATTATGACATTGAACAGATTAGTGAAGTGATATGGAAAAACAACTAATTAAGTTATTGATGCAAAAGGATTTTTTTGATGAGAACAAACATAGGGTTTTGCGTTCAATGTTCCCAAATGAATTGGCAGACTTATATGACACGATTGTAACTTGTCATGGTAAATACGAAAGAGATTTAAATAACATTGAAGTAAGGGAAGTTTATCGTGTGGAGAACCCAACTGCCACTCGTGCAAAAAGAGAAGTTATAGCAGAAGTTTTATCTGACATAGAGGATATGGAAGATATAGGAAATGATGTTGCTAAAGATGTGTTACAAAAAATGTGGCAACAAGAGATAGGAAGAAACATAGCTGATTTAGGATTGGCTATTATGGAAGGACACCCAGAGAAACTACATGATATAAAAGTTTTGCTAGAAAAATCACAAGAAGGTTTCGTACCAGAAGATGATGTTGTGCCTATAACAACAGATTTACAAACACTTTTAGAACATAATGATAATGAAAACTGTTGGCAGTTTAACATACCAAGTCTAAGTCGTGTTGTTCGAGGTGGCAAAGGTGGAGAGTTTATGATTGCTTTTGCTAGACCAGAGGTAGGTAAAACTGCATTTTATGTGTCGTTAGTTGCATCACCAAACGGCTTTTGTTCACAAGGGGCTAATGTTCACATTATTACAAACGAAGAACCTGCTAGAAGAACTATGTTAAGAGCAGTATCATCATATGCAGGCGTAACAGATAAACAGATATACACAAATCGTTCACAAGTATCAGATAAGTTCAATGAGATAGCACAGAACATAACTATGGTTGATTATGTAGATGCCTCTATAGAATGGTTAAATACTTATTGCGAAGATAAAAAACCAGACATCTTAATTATAGACCAACTTGATAAAATAAATGTCATGGGTACTTTTGCTAGAACAGATGAAAAATTAAGGTGCATATATACTAAGTTTAGAGAGATATGCAAAAGGCACAATCTGTTTGGGATAGGGGTAAGTCAAGCATCAGCAGATGCTGAGGGTAAAACAAATGTAACTTATGCAATGATGGAGAATAGTAAAACTGGTAAAGCGGCTGAAGCTGACTTAATAGTTGGTATAGGTAAATCAGATATAACAGATAGCCAAGATACTAAAAGATATTTAACAATATCAAAAAATAAGTTGACAGGTTTTCATGGTAATATTATTTGTAATCTTAACACAGATTTAAGCAGGTATACGGCATGATTACATATTTAGATGTAGAAACTACATTCACAATAGATGAAAACAAAAGAACAGACCCGTTACCATTCACACCTTCAAATAAATTAGTTTCCGTTCAATATGCTTGTGATGACGGAGAACCTCAGTTTCATTGGTTTCATCACAAGGACAAAACATTTGATACTAAAAATTCATTCACAAAAGTTCAGCAGACCTTGGATAATTCACAACTTTTGGTTGGGCATAATATTAAGTTTGATTTGGTATGGTTATGGGAGAGTGGATTCACATACAATGGCAAAGTGTATGACACAATGATTGGTGAGTATTTACTTCTCCGTAGCCAAAAGTGGGGCATAAGTTTGGCGGACTCTTGTATTAGACGCAAAGTATCCATGAAAAAGTCCTCTATTGTACAAGATTATTTATCTGATGGAAAAGGCTTTGACACCATGCCGATTCACATTGTTGAAGAATATGGATTAGCAGATATTATATCCACTAGAGAGTTATACCAAGCACAAAAAGTTTTATTCACAAAAGAGGGGTTTGTAAATATGAGACCTCACTTAAAACTTATGAACGATTTTTTACCAGTTCTAGCAAAGATTGAGCAGAACGGCATTCACATTAATTTAGATAAGTTACAAGATGTAAAATCAGATTATCAAAAAGAACAGACAGAGCTGAAATCTGTTATGGAATCTATAACCCATAACGTCATGGGCGACACACCAATTAATTTTGCTTCTCCAGAGCAGTTAAGTCAACTCATATATTCAAGAAAAGTAAAAGATAAAAAGAGATGGGCACAAGAGTTTAATATAGGGACAAATGAAAAAGGTAAACCTTTGCTTAGACCAAGAATGGGATTCTCTCATTTTGCCACCAAAGTTAAAATATTAACTGACAGAGTTCACAAAACAAAAGCACAACATTGTGACTATTGCAAAGGCAGAGGGGAATATTTTAAATTAAAAAAAGATGGCACTCGTTGGAAAAAAGCTACTAAGTGTCCTAAGTGTCAAGGCAAAGGTTATTTGTACATACCTTTTCCTAAAGTTGCAGGACTCACAATGAACCCAAGAGATATATGGGATGTATCTGCTAATGGTTTTGCCACAGATAAAAGAACTCTAGTTCGTTTACTTGATGTTGCTAAGTATAGAAAAAATGAAGATGCTATAAGTTTTCTACAATCAACAGTTCGGCTAAATGCAGTAGATGTTTACTTGTCTAGTTTTGTTGGTGGTATAGAAAGAAACACAAAATCTAATCACAGATTACATCCTAAGTTTAATCAATGTATAACGAGAACAACAAGATTGTCGTCTTCCGACCCTAACTTCCAAAATCAACCTAGAGGTAACACATTTCCTGTTAGGGCAGTTGTCGTGTCTAGGTTTGATAAAGGTAAAATATTACAAGCGGACTATAGTCAGTTAGAGTTTAGAGTTGCCGCACAGTTATGTGGTGATGAGGTTATGTATCAAGATATAATAGATGGTAAAGATGTGCATACATATACGGCTTCCATAATATTTCAGAAGTCAGAGAAGGATGTAACTAAGGAAGAGCGTACACAAGCTAAGGCTCACACCTTTAAGCCTTTATACGGGGGTACTACGGGTACCCCAAATGAGACCGCATACTACCAAGCCTTCGTAGAGAAGTATCCTAAGCTAGGAAAGTGGCATGAGATGTTGCAAACCGAAGCTATTTCACATGGTATAGTTAGTGTCTATACTGGTCAGCAGTTTGCTTTCCCCGATACTAGAAGACTTGCTAGTGGTTCGGCATCTGGAGCACCTTCTATAAAAAATTACCCAGTTCAAGGTGTGGCAGGAGGATGCATTGTTCCATTAGCATTAATAGAACTACAAAAACTCCTTGACACTCACAATGTAACATCTAAAATCATAAATACTGTGCATGATTCTATTGTACTAGATATATTTCCAGGGGAAGAGAACCTCGTAGCTAAGTTGACACATAAGGCTATGACAGAGGTGGACAAGCAGTTTGAAGATGTCTACAACATAAAATGGAATGTGCCATTAGCAGTGGATATAGAGATAGGAAATAATTGGTTAGATATGGAAACTTTTTATTTGACTAACTAAAAACAATGTAGTATAAATTATACTTTATGAAAGGAGGTATTGATGACATCATTACCCACAGTAACCGCAAAAACTTCATTTGAAGACATTGCAAAAGTAATAGGTCAAGAGTTACCAAGTGAAAACACTGGTATATCTACACATCTATTTCTTAAAATAAATAGAGACCATGAAGATGATGAGGGTAGAAGTATCCCAGCAGGTTCTTGGTCTATAACGCTACCAGATAAAACTGTGTATGCGAAAGAGATTGATTTACAAGTTTTCGTGCAGAGGTATCAGTACGTTCACTATGATGCTGAAGCAAATGAATTTGTAAACAAATCAATTTTGGCTAAAAACCTTTACCCCCAAACAGAAGTTCCAGACATCATGGGGACTATGAGGTGTGGCTCAGTGCCAGCTAGTCAAAGAGAGGGTTTGTCAGCAGACCAAGCACTTTTACAGAAATCCATCAAATGCTTTAGAATGCTATATGGCAAAGTCTCGTTAATAGATGCCGTTGACCATGAAGGTCAAAAAGTGGATGTAGGAGATTTACCTGTCCTATGGAGAGCCAGAGGTAGTAATTTTATGCCTATTTCAGTTCCCCTTGATTCACTATCGGCACAAAAGAAGCCGTTCATATTCTACAAACTGAGAGGTTCGTTAGAAAAGAAGAAAAATGGTGGCTTGGTATATTATGTCGCAGGTTTTAAGGTGTCTGAAGGACCTGCCGATTTTACACCAGACGACCAATCTTTACTAGAACACTTTATGTCTAATATTGATGGTGAAAACAAGCAGGTAATGGCAGAGTATGATAAAGCTCTTATTAGTAAGGGTGATTATATAGATGCCGAGAGTTCTCCAGTAGATATTTCTGGGGATAATGCTCTGAATGACGACCTACCAGAAGACATGAGAGCATGAACAAAGTTGAAGCTGCCCTACTTTCTTTCCTTTCAAAGGCAGCTCAAGGCGAGGCAGAAATGCCTCGTCACATTTTAGAAGACTTTGGCAAGTCTGCACAAAAAGCCTTAGAAAAACAATTTACAAACGAAAACAAAGATTTTTATTTACGAATGAGTAATGTTGGCAGACCTTTATGCCAACTACAGATGCAAGCCAAGAATGTAAAGCCAGAGACTCCAACATATGATTTCAAGATGAGAATGATATTAGGGGATGTAATAGAAGCCTTAGTTATATCATTATTAGAAGCGGCAGGAGTCAATGTAAAAAACAAACATAAAAAAGTAGAATTAAAAATAGACAAAAAGAACTCAATAACTGGAGAGTTCGATATTGAATTAGATGATGGCATATATGATATAAAAACTGTATCTCCATATGCTTTTGAATATAAATTTAAATCAGACAATGCGTTTGAGAGAATAAAAGAATCCGATTCATTCGGTTATGTATCCCAAGGGTTGGGATACGGAATGGCTAACAAAGTCCCTTTTCGTGGGTGGTTAGCAGTAAATAAATCTACTGGTGAAATAGCAGTAGCTGAGGCAGTAGACAACAAAGAAGAAAGAGAGAATGTTTATGACAACATACGTAAAGTGGTCAAAGCGATATCCAGCGACAAACCTTTTCAACGTAGCTTCACCGACAATGAAGAAGTTTATTATGGAAAACCTACAGGAAACCGCACCTTGGGCATTGAATGCAGTTATTGTCCCTACAAATATGACTGTTGGGGAAATATTGAGTTCAGACGACAACTCCCAAGCAAAGGCAAAAACCCAAAATGGGTATACTACACCTACATCTCAGAAGAGTGGCAGGACAGACTTAACGATAACTCTTAAGGAAGAGGATGGACAAACAAGTCATAAAATCTTTAGAACGTCTGACGAAGATGCGAAAGACTTTATCGACCAACTCAACAACGAAACAGAGTTCGTCACCCTCACAACGTCAGAAAAGACAAGTTATACGTTCCCAAAAAAAGCTATCTATAACATTAAATCAGAAAAAGAAGATGAGCCCAAGGTCAGCAAAAGCAAAGGGAAGAAAACTTCAGCAATGGGTAGTGGAGAAACTACTAAGTCTGATGACTAATCTAACTAACCTGGACATCAAATCGACTCCTATGGGAGTAAATGGAGTTGATGTCCAACTTTCTTCACAAGCACTAAAAAAGTTTCCTTACAGTATAGAGTGTAAAAACACTGAAAGAACACGGACTTTGTATAATTACTATAGACAAGCATGTAGTTATGAAGAGTTGGGAGAACCCGTAGTTATTATAAAGATGAATAGAGAGAAGCCTCTTGCTATAGTAGATGCAGAACATTTTATAAAATTAGGTATTAAAAATGACTAGACCACATTGGGACAAAATGGCAGATGATTCATTCAATAAAGTACTAAAATTAGTAATAATATTACTTTACTCATATGCAGTATACGCAGTGTTTGCGGAGCTTATAACATGAGAAAATTAGTTTACAATTTATGGGAAATGGTTATGAACTATGAACATAATCCTCTGAAATACATACCAGATTTAAATGCTAGGCATATGGTTATGCAAGTATTAGCATGGATGTGGTGTATAGCATTTTCTATGTATTTTGGAAGTATGTGGGTGTTTGGCATAACTGCGATTGCTCACGTATTTATTTTAGCTGCTATTGTTATAACTGTTGCTACGTTTGAAACTGCAAAAAGAAAACCAACTTTCTTTTTAAGAAAAGGATATCATACCCCTAGCAGAAGTAGATATATGTATTACAATGGAAAAAGATTTAAATATGACCCAGATGATGTAGGAGGAGAACATGAGTAAACTAAGTTTAAACAAAGGTGATTCAGCAGTTATCATAAGACATAAAGACCAAGGGTTTGATATAGAAATTTATCACAAAATGGACAAAAAATTATTGACAGAAGAAGATGTTATGTTCTATGCTCTTTTAACAAGAGGAATGGCATATGGGGCAGTTAATTACACAGATGACGTACTTGAAGACGGAAGAAGTAGTTTTGATGATACCATGCCTTCAGTCACTATACATTAGAAAGGATAAAAAATGGGGATGTACAGAGAAGCTATAAGAAATAGATTTAAAGAAGTGAGAGAACATTTGGAACAAGAAAAAGAAAGTCAACTTAAGTTATTCAAAGAACATGACAATGTTAATAGCCCTGCTCATTATAATGAGTTCGGCATTGAGTGTATTGATGCTATAGAAGCCGCTACTGGTGAAGGCTTTGAGCATTATTTACAAGGAAATATATTAAAGTACTTGTGGAGATATAGATACAAAGGAAAGCCTTTAGAAGATTTACATAAGGCACAATGGTATCTAAATTACTTAATAGATATTACAGATGACAAACAAGAGAACCCTAAATCATAAGATAAACATAAGAATAGTAGCAGTAGCAGACCAAGAAGAAATATGTCTTGATAGTGAAGAAATACCTTTTTTTGTAGAAGAACAACTACAAGATTTACTCCACGAGATTTCGGGATTGCAAGTAAAAGATATAACAGTGAGGATAATTAGATGAGCAATGTAACATTACCAACATACTACCAACAATTCATTCACAAATCTAGGTATGCTAGGTGGATAGATGATGAAAACAGAAGAGAAGAATGGCACGAAACTATAAGTCGATATATAGATTTTATGGTTAAGCATCTGAAAACAAAGCATAATTTTACTTTAGATGAAGAAGTAAAAGAAAACATAAGACAATCTATAATGCATCAAGAAGTTATGCCTTCCATGAGAGCCATGATGACGGCAGGTAAAGCATTAGATAGAGATAATACTGCAGGGTATAATTGTTCTTATTTACCCGTTGATGACCCTAAAGCATTTGACGAAGCCATGTATATCCTTATGTGTGGAACTGGTGTAGGGTTTTCTGTTGAAAGAAATTTTATAAGTAAACTTCCAGAAGTACCTGCTTTACTTTTTGATACAGAAGAAACAATAATTGTCAAGGATAGCAAAGAGGGGTGGGCAAAGGCATTCCGTAAGTTGTTAGCTTTATTATGGGCAGGGGAAATACCTAAATGGGATTTAAGTTTAATTAGACCTGCAGGAGCTAAATTAAAAATATTTGGTGGTAGAGCATCTGGACCTGCACCTTTGGATAATTTATTTAGGTTCACAGTTAAGATATTTAGAGATGCAAGTGGCAGAAAGTTATCAAGTTTAGAGTGCCACGACTTAATGTGTAAAGTTGGTGAAGTTGTTGTATCTGGCGGAGTTAGACGTTCTGCAATGATTAGTCTGTCTAATTTATCTGACGACAGAATGCGCCACGCTAAAACTGGAGAGTTCTATAAAACAGAACCTCAAAGACAAATGTCAAATAATTCAGTTGCTTACACAGAAAAACCAGACCCATACACATTTATGAGAGAGTGGATTGCTCTTGCAGAGTCTGGAACTGGAGAAAGAGGCATGTTCTACAGAGGTGCCGCAAAAAATAAAGCATTAGAAAATGGCAGAAGAGATGCAGAGTATGACTTTGGTACTAATCCTTGTAGCGAGATAATATTGAGACCTTACCAGTTCTGTAATTTATCTGAAGTTATTGTACGAGGAAATGATAACTTAAGCACTCTAAAGGCTAAAGTTCACACTGCTACAATAATAGGAACTTTCCAGTCTACTTTGACTCACTTTCCTTACTTACGTAAGGTGTGGCAGAAGAATACTGAAGAAGAAAGACTGCTTGGGGTCTCTATGACGGGTATAATGGACAATGCTATTACAAATGGCACAGACCAGGGAACTAATTTAGCTGAAGTATTGAAAACTTTACGTGAGGTTGCCGTTGAAACAAACAAAAAATATGCACAATTATTAGGCATTCCTCAATCAACTGCTATTACTTGTGTAAAACCCTCTGGAACAGTTTCACAACTCACAGATTCTGCTTCTGGTATTCATGCTAGACATAGTAAGTATTATATCCGTACAGTTCGTGGAGATAAAAAAGACCCTCTCACAAGATTTATGATGGATAACAATATACCTTGGGAAACAGATGGGTGGAGCAAAGAAAACGCAGTATTTAGTTTTCCTATAAAAGCTCCCGAAGATTGTATTACAAGAGATGATATGTCAGCAGTAGAGCAACTTGATTTTTGGAAAATATATGCAGAAAACTGGTGTGAACACAAACCATCTGTAACTGTATCTGTGGCAAAAGATGAGTGGCTTAAAACTGGCAGTTGGATATATGATAACTTTGATATAGCTTCTGGATTGTCTTTTTTACCACGTAACGATATGGTGTATGAACAAGCCCCATATCAAGATTGCTCTGAAAAAGATTACAAAGAGTTTAGTAAAAAAATGCCAGAGTTCATAGATTGGACTAAGTTAAAAGATTATGAAACTGAAGACAACACTGTAGGTAATCAAACTCTTGCTTGCACGGCAGACAGTTGTGAAATAGTTGACATAGGAAAGTAAATGTGGTATGGCTACTGTAGATAGATTTTTTAAACAAGGACAAAAAGATTTTTTTAGAACATCAAAAACAAAAGGTCGCACGCACGAAAGAACTAATCCTTATAATGCTAATTCTTTTAGAGGTAAAGAATGGTTAAGAGGATTCAATAACAGCTACTTTAAAAACCTAAGGAGAAGTAAATGAGAGAAATGTTATTAGCAGCAGCTAAGTCCTATTATGCAGGACAGATAAATAAGCATATAGCTAACGTGGAGATTTATCTAAGAACTCCCGTGGGTATAGGGGAGCATTCCGATATAATGGAATCTATAGATAAAGAGATTACAGAAATCGGTAAGTATGACGATAGGCTTGCCATGATACTGAAGTACTTTGAAAAAAAGGATGAAACTAAACCTGCTGAAGCAAAAACAAAAAAGTAATGAAACCCTCTATAAAAGATAGAAAAAAATTTGATATTGACTTACAGTGGGGTGAAGTCAGAGAAAAACAAGTTGCCGACATGCTTCAGAATAAAACTATTGAAGTTAAATCTGAAAGAGACATGTGGCAACGGACAGGTAATATAGCAGTGGAGTATGAAAGTTATGGTAAACCTTCGGGAATTAAAGCTACGGAATCAGATTATTGGTTTCATAATTTGTGCATTGGAAAAGAAACCTATGCAACACTTGTTTTTCGCACTGATGTTTTACGCAGTATTATTGACTCCCTTGATTATACTAAGACAGTAAAAGGGGGCGACCATAATGCATCTAAGATGTATTTGCTCAATATACAAAAGTTATTTTCATCAGACGTAATAAAAGCATTTAGAGAAAGGGAAAAAAATGTCAAAAATATCAACACTAGAAAAACCACTAAGTCCAGTGTGGAAAAACGCACAAAGGTACAAAGCTAGATTCTTTGAATCAAAATATCCTCTTTGTGGGACATATTTAGTTTATGTTGTTGAGGGTAGAAAGTGGGCTAGAATATCACAAGGCGATTTAGTCACATCAGATAAAAGCAGTAGACATGCTTTAACTAGATTTAAGATTGGTATAAAAGATTGGGCAAGATTGCCCTCAAAGGAAAAGTGTGATGACATACAAAAAAGTAGAATTAGTAAGTGAAATTTTTGTACATCTTGTGCCTACTGAGAATGGTATAGGCGTAGTCTTATCTCCAGAAAAAGATAACATGTATGCCGAATACAAGTGGAGCGACATCATAGATGACTTAGTAGAGGGCTATACTGTTACTGTGCTAAAAAATAAAGATGTGCGAATTGCTAAAGATGGCAAAGACTTATTGTTAAATATAGCTAATAAACTACATGAAGAGTCTGTTAGACTACGAACTAGAGTAAATGATATGGATGTAGTAGATTAATTAGGGGTTATCTTCTTAAGTAGCTCTAATTCTCTAGTGCTAAGTTGAGTTTGTCCCTCGGCAGAATCATCCCCCTCACCTTGAATTGAAGGGTCTAAAGCTATATTAGATATTATAGCTGCTACACTTTGTTTACCAAGGAATATTTCTTTTAATTTTTCTTTGTTTGTTCTTATGTTTTGTAAAGATGCTCCTGTAAATAAATTTGATACTTTATCACTAACAAATATTTTAGCTAATCTATTTTGTCCTGCTAATCTTGCAATACCTTTTACAAATTTGCCACCCTCTAAGTTAGTGACACCATCTATTATTCCACCTATAATCTGAGCACCAGATAAAGATGCACCGACATCATTCATACCTTTTGATATAGTTAAAGTATATTGATTTAAACCATTTAAAATATCAAAATCTTTTTTACTAAATATTTGCTTAAACACATCTATTCCATTTATTTTTTCAACTACTTCTTGTAATTTAGCGGCATCAATTCTAAAGTCGCCTGCGTTACCAAATGCAGTATTTTTATCTATTTGTTTGAATACTCCGCTGTCAACTGAGAATATGTATTCTATTAGTCCTTTTCTAATATTATTTACTTCAGCAGTTTGCTTGAGTCTTTCAACTGGTTTAACGTCAATGGGTTTCTTTTTACTTTGTCTTGCAACTCTAAGTAGTTTCTCAAAGTTTGTAACAAGCATTTTATCATCTTCAAAATAGCCCTTTATTATTTTACCAAATGGAGTGTTAACACTTAATGTTGTTATATTGACAAAACCTCCAGAGGCTAAATCCTGTAATATTAAAGTATCTTCTATTAATTTATTTTTTGCATCTCTATTAATAGAGCCGTCTGGATTTCTCTTAACTAGTCCCAGCACTTCTAATGCTTTATCATCAAAGCTATTTATATAATCTATAACTTCTTGAGCAGTGCCTTGTCTGCCTGTTTTTATATCAGTTATATTATTTATTTTGTTGCCTATGACTGCATTAAATGAAGTTTTTAGATTTGCAACAGCACTTGTTCCTGATTTAATTTGTTCATCTGACATTCCTCTTTTTATTAAGGCTTGTATTTTTTCATCAGTTAGATTTCTTAACTCTTTCTGTATGTAATCGTTCATAAATCCTATGTTGTCGATTGTAATAGTAGAAAACTCAGTTGGAGCCGTTCCAGTTTTACTTCCTATTATTTTAGTTATGAATTGTCCTGGTTCTTGTTTTACAGGTCCTTTCATAGCATTACGTAAAGCTACTTGTGTTTCCATGGTAGTTTTGTCAAAAGTTTCTTTGTAAAAAGAATTAGCTTTCTTAAGAGCCTCAGCAAGTCCAGGTATATTTTTATCAGGTTTTGCAATTAAGTCTAAGAAAATGTTTCTGAATTGCATAGCAGTTTGTGCTAAAGGTAGGTTTATCGCTGTGCCTGCACTACCATATACATCTCTTGCTAAGTATCCAAAGTAACTTGCATACATTTGTAGTAACTCTGCAGGAGTTTTGACATCAGCATAGTTCACACCAGCAAAGTCTGGGTTTGCTTTTTTAAATTTATTTATCGCTGACACCACCGCTTGTCTAGTGAGTTTTCCATCTTTGTTTCCTAACGTAGCAATTTGACTCACAACATTTCTAATTAAGTTTTCTTGCTTACCTGCTATAGGAACCTCTGGTACTATTTCATCCCCTTGTCTCGTAGGTATTATAGCTTTGTATATATCAGGAAGAGCTTCTCTAATTGTTGATAAGTTATACACAGAGTTTTTTGTTTTATCAAACACATTTTTATATAATGCATCAGATTCAAATTTACGCAAAGTTAAAAACATAGTATCTAATTCAACTAAAGAAGTTCCTAAGTTTCTCATATCTATTTCACTGACTTTAGTTCTGGCGTCTTTTAAGTAAGTGCCTAAATCATCTAAAGTTTTTCTAAATTGTTCAAAATTACCTTTTCCTGCGTTATCTTTATATTTTTGAATGTATTCCACAACAGAGTTCATTTGTTGTTTTATCCTAGAAGGTATAACTACAGATACTTGAGAAGAAATATTTTGAAATCTCTCTAAAATTTTATTAGGTGTTAAATTTGTTATTAAGAATTTGTCAAGAGGCTTACCTATGTCTAGCCTTCCTCCTGTTTGAGTTTGCTCTTGAAATCTCATTGCAGGTTTTACAGATGGGAACTCTCCTTCTTTAGCTTGTGCATCCACTCTTTCTAAAAATTTTAACTTAGCTTTTTCTGCTGCATTTTTTAATCCTCTTTTGAAGTAAAATCCTCCTGGTATAGCGTCTGCAAGTCCTGCCAATTCTTCTCTAAAAGTGCCTCCCCCAGGACTTGTTGTTACATCTAAAGCATTATTTATAAGTCTAACCATGTTTTCAAATAAATTTTTATCTGCATCTTCATTTATTCCTAACTCTTCTTTTACATACTCTCTTAATCTTTCTCTTCCTTTTCCTCCAGCATATAAAGTATAAGTAAAAGCTAATGTTGCAAGAGGTATACCTGCAACAGGTATAGCAAGTAAAGGAGCTGAAACGGCTGTCGCAACAGCTACGTTAGCAGCATAAGTTGGAATTTCGTAAGCTAAAGTAGCACCGAATCGAAGTAGCCCATCCCCAAAAGTTTTAGTTACAGATGAAAATGGAGTGAACTCTCCTGTCTCTGGATTTTTTATGGATACGTATGCTTTAGGCTCTAAGAAAGAAGCGTCTTTATCAAAAAATACTTTAAAGTTGTCTTTTCCTACTGTGTCTTCTAACCATTTTAAATAATCGTCATTGTCATCAACAAAAGCAAGTTCAGCTTGTTGAGAGCCTGGGTATGAGTTTAGAACTTTAGTTGTCTCTGTTTCTTCTGCTGGACTTATACCAAAAAAGCTAGTTTGAGTAAAATCAGATATGTCAATTTTGTCGTCTTTAAATCCTGCTTCTGTCTTTAGTTTATTTATTCTTGTGGCATATTTGTTTTGCTCTTGTAATTTAATCTTTTCAACAGTTTCTTGACTTCTTTCAAAATCCCCTTCTCTAGCGTACCTTACATTAGATTTTATTCCAAAAGGTCCTTCTTGCGTAGGCACGTTCACACTTGTAACTATTCCTGGTTGTACTTCTAATATTTGAGCATCTTCCAAACGTGCAGGCAAGGCTACTTTACCAAGAGGTCCCATTCCAAAAGCACCTTTCATTTGCTCTTCTTCACTTTTGTCCGTTGTACCTTTTACAATCTTGTCAGCTAAGGTCTGATTATTTGTTGTATCTTCAGGAAATAATTTATTTAATATTTGTACATCACTCACGATTCTTGTAACCTCTTTGCTTTTACTTCCTCGTATTCTTTCAGTACTTTATTAAATGCATCTGCATGTCCTACTGCTGCTGTACTAAACTTTGGAGCTTTTGTTATATCAAATAAATTCTTACTTCTGAATTTAAATTCAGCATTGTCCACATTACTTTGGAAAGCATTAACAGCACCAACAGAGTTCTGAACGACCTTGTAATTTTGCAGAGCTATTAACTTATATCTCTCTTGTTGTTTAGCATTCATTTTTTCATACTTTTTCTTATGATTAGGACCAAATGCAGCAGTCATAAGATTATTATGTAGCCTAACTGCAACGCTGTCCTTCTTAAAGTCTATGTCTCCGTCACTATCGTAAGCCGCGGCTGTAAGGTTAGGATATAGTTGAGCTATATTCATAGCCTGGCTGTTCACTAATGCTCTTTCTATGCCTAATAAAGCAGCTCTAGCTAACGGCTTTGACGCAAGAGGATTATCAAGTATTGCTATGTAATTTAATACAAGTCTCAAATCTTGGTCTGATAACCTTGGGTCATCAAATAATTCGTCTTTAACAGAAGAAACAAAAGATATTCTATCTTGTTGAGACATTATTATATCAGCCCCACCAACGCTTTTAGCCCAATCTTCTGAGCCAAATAAACCAAGAAATCCAGTAACTCCTTGTCTAAATTGCCCCTCTATACTAAATGCATTAGGAATTTTCTCCAGTGTGTTCCTTAATCTAAATATTTTAGCAAAGTTATTAGTACCTTTTTGTATTGATGATAATGTCTTTTTATACACTTTGTCATTAGATATAGTTTCATTTCCATTTCTGATGACATACATTGGAATTAATGCAGCATTTCCATTAGGGTCTATGATTTTTTTGAAAGCACTGTTTCCGCTGAATATAACATCACTTGCTAAAAACTCCTCTGTTTTTTGTGTATGGAACTCTTTAGTTTGATTTGGAAATCTTGCTACCATTCTATTAAAAATAATTTTATATTTTTCAGTTGGTTTGCTAGAAGAGTCTTCTTGGAGAGTTGTAATATTGTTAAAGCCTAATTTTGTTATTTCTTGAAAAAGACTGTCTGCTTTAGTTTTATCATTGTCAATTAAAGCATTTTGAAATTCTGTAAACTTAGGGCGTAATTTAAGAATTAGGTTTTTGTTTGCCTCACTAAAAGCTCCAGGCTTTGTAATTAGTTGGTCATCTAATTTCTTAAATCTAGCAAATGATGTTTTATATAAGTCGCCTAATTTGCCTGTAGCACCTTCAAATCCTTTCATAAATACATCAGAGGATATTTGTGTGGTGGGTGTAAACTGAGGTAAATCATAATTACCAGCTAAAACATTCTTGACAGTTTGTGGGTCTAGTCCTGGGTTTCTATTTATAAATTCATTTATTAAATCTTCTCTGCCTCTTGTTTTAAACAGGCTTGTGAATTTAAATTCATCATCAGTCTTTGTCTCAGGCACAACAGCATCTACTTTTGCTTCTGTAACTTCTGGTTTTGTCAACATTTGGTCTGTCTGCTCTATAGCAGTAACGGGTATAGGCTTGCCCTTAAAATGTTTCTTTAAATTTATAAGATGTGTCATAGTTTTAGCTCTGTCATTGCCATACACTTTCATTGTATGAGCAACAACATCTGGATTGATACCTAATGAATTAGCTAAAGTATTTATATCATCTATACCTTTTTGAGCTTTCTGCTGTTCTTCTTGTATTTTAGGAGCAGTCTTTTGGAAAGTTTGAGCTATTTGTTCTATACCTTGCTCATCAAGGTAATTGACAGATTGTAGTCTACGAGTGCCTGCTTGAGCAGCACCTCTCATTAAACCTCTAAATGATACCATCTTCTGTCTCCTGCGTTACTTCTTTTGGTTTCTTTGCCATCAATCCTTTTTGCAAAGGTTCTTCTTCTGTTGTTTCTTCCTCAGTTGGAGGTTCTATGCCAGCATTATAATCTGCAAATTCTTTTTTGCTTTCTTTAAGTGTAGCAATTTTTTGTAATGCGTCACTTACAGTGCCCTCTTGCTCATCTACTATTTTAGGGTCTAATCCTGCTTCTTTACCTAAATAAGTAATTAGTAATATTAAATCTTCTGCAGCTAATACGGCAACATCAGGATTAAATAAGCCTTCTGCAAATCCTGCTAACAACAAAGAATCAACTATTGTTGATACAGAAATATCTGTTTCTAACAAAGTTAATAACTGTGTAGCGGCTGATTCATTATCAAATTTTTCTGAAAAAAATTGTACAACTTCATCTGATGAGTTTAACAATGGTGGGCTATCCCAAGGATATATGCCTGGGTTTGCCGTAAATGATTGTCCAGGAATAGTTGTATCAAATACAGACCTTTCTTTACCACTCGGTAAAGTCATGGTATCTTTTAATTGTATATCCATGTTATTATGCTTTCGTTGACGTTAGTAGACCTAGTCTTTTTCTTATTATAGCATTATATTTACTTGTTGGACCATAGAAAGAACCTGTTGATACTTCTGCAGGTCTTGTGAAACCTGATACTCTAGGTCGCCTACTTGTTGCTCTACCAAACTTTTCATATATACTTGATTGAAAAGACCTTGGAGATTGAACTTGTGTTTGTTGTACAGAGCGTTGCCCTCCACTTTTATTTAAAGTGCCTCCTATTATTTGTGCACCTATTGCTGCTGCTATTCCAATCATCCGAATATTCCTCTATTTATTGCCGCTATACCTAATTCTGCAATAAAACCACCAATAGCACTAGATGATTGTTCATCTAAGTATTTATCATACTGGTCTGCCGATACTTTTGCATCAAGTACAGCCATAGCATAATTAAATGCTCTATCTTGAGCATTCTCTGATGAATTATATACATAGTCTGCTTCATCTCTATATTGTTGCCAAATGTTTGCTAATGCTTGATTTGATATACCTAAGTAATTAGCTGCATTAATTTGATTAGCTGCATTTACTGAAGCTGTGTTTGCGGTGTTTACGTTTCTTCTCCAGGTAGCATTACTTTGGGCTATCTCTAAAGCATTCTTTGTATTAAATTGTTCTCTTGTATTTTGCATGGTAGCACGAAACTGTGATAAGGCATTAGCTTGTCCTGCATTGAACTGCTCATGTGAGTTAGCCTGTGTTGCGTTTAGTTTTCTAATATCAGATGCCAATGTCTCAAAAAACTGATTTACCTGGTTCTGACTAGTAGCATTAAAGTTTTGAGCAGCATTTTGGGCTGCTTGGTCTGACAACAAAGTTTGCAATCTAGCTTGTTGATTTATAGTTTCTGTTTGTTGAGTGTTACTTAAATTAGACATATCCATTTGCAAAAAGCCTTGTGCATTTAATACCATGGCTTGTTGCCTATTATTTAGATTAGCCATATCCATTTTAGCAAAATTAGCTGCGTTTGACAAGGCTACTGTTTGTGCATTATTTAAGTTTTGCAAATTAAGTGTTTCCATCATTTTAGAGTTAGAAAACACTCTCTGCTGTTCTTGCGTAAAATTAAGATTAGCTGCTTCGGCAAATTTTTCAGCGTTGAGGATATTTGCTTGTTGTTGATTTGAGAGGGTTTGACCTGCCAGAGCCGCCTGCACTTGCATTTTCGCTAGAGCTGTTTGTTGTCTGTTAGACATATTAGCTAACGAAACATTTAAATTATTTTGTGTATTTGTTAAGTTTGCTTGCTGTTGATTGTCCATTATTTTAACAGCAGTATTGTAGTATGTTTGAGCATCTGCTGTTGCTATGGGTACAGAAGCCTCTAATATTGCTTGAGTTATAGCTGCTCCTGCCATTGATGAAGCTGCAAGACCTCTTTGTGCCATTACTGCTGTAGCGTTACGCACAACCCCTGCTGCCCAAGATGGTACCTGACCATCTGTAAATTGTTGAGATATACGGGCTAACTGTCCTTGCACTGTCATTTCTGGTGTGACAGTCATTGTGGCACCCTCTACCTGACTTACAAAATCTGTTTGAGCAGGTGTAGTTCCTGCTAAAAATGATGTATCTGCTACTGCTCCTGTTATTTGTTCAGGGGCTGTAACTTGTCTTTGAGTTATGTCTGCTTGTTGTACTAGTCCTTGACTAACTCCTTGTTGAGCTTGTGCTAACGCTTGAGGAGATACAACTCCTTCTTGTGCTACAGCTTGTTGCGTGAGTCCTGTGCCTTGTTGAGCAGTCGCTGTTGGTGTTGTAGTCCCAATTAATGCTGGAGATACTTGTGCTGCTGGAGACACAGCAGGACCTTGTGCTTGTGTGGTTGTAGCTTGTGATATTGGTATATCAGGTTGCCCCTGTAAAGCATATGCCTCTGGAGAAACTTCTTCTCCTGGTTGTATTGCTTGTGTCTGAGGAACAAATTGACTTTGTTGAGGCATTACAGGATTAGTAATCTGTTGTCCCATATACTCATCTACATCCATGGTAGTTGTAGTTGGCGGTGTTACATTACTTATGGTAGTGCCGCCCTCTTGCATTTTTCTTTTTCTAGCCTCTGCCACTATCTAGCTCCCATCAATATCTTGTCTAGCTTATCTTCTAATCTTTTCATTGCATCCATGATGTCATGCATATCTTCTTTTACATCATCTTTACGTGCATACTCTTCTCGTGTCTTATTTAATAATATCTGTAGACGTTTTACCTCTTGGAACATCTTGTTAAATGCCCAACCAAATGGTATAACGACCATAGTTAAGATAATGTTCCAAAATAACATTGCGTCTATTTCCATTATCCAGCAATCTCCATAGCTGTAATAGTTGAAATAACTCTTGAATTGTAAGCAGCATCTACATCATTATTTGTTGAATTAACAACTAAACCAGTAGTGTTTGCATTGTTTGCATTTTTTCCTTGCACACTATAAGTTAGCTCTGATGTAGAACTTGGACTATCTAAAACTTGCATTACTTTACTTTCAATATTGTAATGGTCATTAAAAGAAGAGCTACCATAAATATGTGTCATACCTAGCATTCTGTTTCCTGCTGCACTTGGCTCTACTATAGTGCTTCCCCCTCTAGCAATTCTAAAAGTAAGGTGATAGCCTGCAACTGAAATTTGTAAAGTGGCGATAACATATATTTTACTAGAGGTAGATGATGGAGTAATATTTACAGTTAAGCCAGTTACATTTTCAAAACTTGTATCAAAATCTGCACTATCTGTTTTATCAGTTTTATTCGTGCTTACAACTTGTAAAACTTTACCTGAAAAACCACCACCTATAAATCTTGCTAAATCTGCTGCTTTACTCATGCTAAGTCTCCTAAAACATTAAAGGATTGCAACTCACCATCTCTTTGTGCTTGTGTATAATCATCTACACATAACATTCTTAATACACTTGCACTTGGAGGATTATCGTGGTCAACTGCTATGTTTGTAGTCTGTCCACCTGTGTCTTTCACAGTTCCGCAAGGAACACAGTAATTTCCATTGCTCATGTTATTAGTTATTGCAAAAGAATAATCACCAGTTCCGTTGTCTGTAATAGAACCAAAATTAAAAGAATCTGTTATTGCAGCAGTACCATCACCTTCAAACAAACACCATGCTTTAGCACTCCCACTTGCTACTGTGCTCGTAGCAACACTATTATTACCACTCGCATCTTTTAATGTATCTACTCTTAATTCACTAGCCATTATGCGAGGTCTCCGTGTATTGTAAACATTACAGGGTCATAATCAAAAGCGTCTGCTGCATTATGTATATCAGTTACACCAAATCTATGTGTTCCTGTTGCTCTTGATATTACATGAGCCGAACCTTCATCATCAAAACTTGCATTAGCAGCACACATAAAAGAACAAAAAGAAAAAGCACTACTCAAATCATTTGTAAAATCTAATGTAAAATCTCCAGTTCCATTGTCTGTTATACTAGCAAGATTAAAAGAGTTATCAATTTCTGCTGTTCCTGTTGTATCAAGACTTGCTAAAATCTTTGCTAACCCAGCCATAGTATCTTGTGTACTACCAGATGTCTTTCCTATGCTATCTACTTTTAATATACTTGCCATTATGCTAAGTCTCCTGCGTATTGTAAAAATAAAAAGTCAGCATCATTTAGTGTTGTAGTGCTAACACAATAAACCCCATACTGTGATGTTGAAAACAACTCACTTGAACCTGACATTATAAGTCTGTCATCATTAGTGCCACCACCATCTCGTATACCATAATTAATACAATAAGTCGTATTTGCAAAAGGATTGGTAAAAGTGTCGTTGGACTGCCCACCTCCATTATCCGTAACAGAACTAATATTTAAAGAATCTGCTAATGTGTTATGTGTTGTAGTATGAGACCATGCCTTTAACAACCCTTGTTGCAGATTAGTAGTTTTGCTTCCTTCACCTTGAATAGAAATAGAACCTGCTGTTGATTTGCCTTTTATGGTATCTACATTTAACTGACTTGTCATACGATACTCCAATAACCATTAACAGTGACTGTGGCGTTCTGTGTAATAGGACCTGCACTGACTCCATTCTCATCTGAGTCTATAGTTATGTCTGCACTTATAGTCTGCCCATTTAATCTTATAATACTGTTATTACCTTTGAATGGATAACGTGTGTCTGACTCAGTTTTAGTATAAGTATCTTGAACTGAGAAGACATCATAAACAATCATTTCTACAATATCATTTGCACTTGCTGCCGTTACTAACACGACACTTGTGCCACTTGTAGCTGCATAATCTGTACCTGTTTTGAGGAGAACACCATTTTGGTACACATCCATATACAAGCTATCAGTGTATGCTAATGTTAAAGAATTTGCATCACTACCACTAAAAGAAGTTTGACCTGCAGTCGCTTGGTAAACAAACCTACTTCTTACTCCATTAGAGGGTGATTTTCCTATATATCCCATTATAATTTGTCCATTTCTGCTTTTACTTTAGTCCAAGTTATTTCACTATGTGGACAAGTGGTTGTAGTTTTTGCCATTCCATTTTCTTCTACACCAGTAACCCATTTAATTTTATTAAAGTTTACTTCGTCTATTATTGTTCCACTAAAGACAAACTCACAATTTGACTTTAAAGTTTGTATAGCTTTACTTAACTTTTCAAATTCTTTAATTTCTTCCATTACGCTGATATCTCCATAACAGTTAGTGAAGCCAAAGCATTATTAATCATAGCGTACCCTGTGCCAGAATAAGACCTACAATAAATTGCATATGTAACTTGGCTTGTTGTATTTGGTGAATCAAGAAAAGCACCATTTACATTTACAGCAATAGAATTTGAACCAAATCCCATACCCCAGCTTGAGTTACCAAGGTTTGTACTATCTCTATAAAGTGTTCCAATAAAATGTGACCCTACTGCTGCATAAGTAGGTAATCCAAATAAAAGAGCAACTTTGTTAGAAGATGAAGAAGGTGTAATATCAACCGATACACCTGTTGTTACAAAACTTGTTGATGCTGTTGTTACTTGTGATGCTAATGAAGAACCTAAAACTTGTAAAACCTTACCTGCTCCACTAACAGTGCCAGTAAAAGCAAAGGTGTCAGCTAAATTAATCCCATCAGCTTGTACTTTAGTTAAAGCCATAACCTATTCCTTATGCGTATGGACTGTCACCTAATACAGATGTATCCCAAGCTGCCTTGAGCTTTGCAATAGTGTCTGCATCAGATATAGCTTTGGCTGCAGGTGCATCTCTAAGTGCTTTCTTTTTAGCTACACTTGCAGTCTTTGCACTTGCATCATCTGCTTCTAATGCTTTCATGTACACTACATCTTCTGCTTCTAGTAGTGGTAATCTGACTTCTCTAATTTTATCTTGAAAGATTTTTTTAGCTTCGGTCATGTCTTCAGAGATAACATCACCACTTAGTGTCCATGCTTCTCTAAAGTGTCTATCAGATGGCTTGGTTACAGTTGAAGCATCAACTGTTTTACCATTTCTATCCATTATAAATGTTTTTGGCATTGTGTTCTCCTTTATGCTGCCTTATGAGTGGCATTAATATTCTCATCAATCTTCCAAGCATTTCGCCACTCTCTTGTACTTGGAAGCTGATTCTTTTTACAAATCACTAATCTAGGTTGATTAGCTTTTTGATATTCTCTCCACACTCTTTGTGGTATATCTTTCATAATTAAATATTCTATTGCTTGTTCTTCTGTCATTGCATCAATAGGTTTAGTATTGTGTAGCAAATAACCTCTTGTATGCTTCTTAAAGTCAGGCTTTGCTTCATCTTCTGCTAATGCCCAATATACTTCTACAGGTGGTAGTATGCCACCTTGTAACGCACAAGCCATCCAATTAGGGTCAGGCACAGTTACCTTAGAACACTCTTCAGGTTTATCAGGGTCTTGCCATACAATACGATAGTCTGATTGCTTACCTTCTAAGTTTTCTTTTGCCCAACACAATCTATCCCATAAATGTGTGCCTTGAAACTCTGGTGTTTTTATTGTCATGCTACGTCTCCATCTAATGAAATTAAATTATACTTAGAATCAAAACCACTTCCATTAGCTCCTACAGTTCTTGCAAAATAATCTACTGTTGTTGGTGCTCTCTCAGATGTTCCATCCTGGTGCATAGAATATCCTGTACTAGAAGCAACACCATAATTAGGTGCATAAGCACCATAAACAGAATAATTAATATTCGCCATGGCATTTGTCATGACAGGTTTAAATTCACTTGTGCTTTCATCAGATACTGATGATATGTTAAAACTATCGTTTATTGTGTCACCATTTTGAGCATAGTTAAGCCATGATTTAGCTGAACCATTAAAAATATAACTCGTATCAATAGACTTCTCTGTACCAGTGTTCTTTGAATCAGATGTTGTTAATGTATCAAATGCTATTGTTCCGTTTGTCATTCTGCTAAATCTCCGTGTATTGTAATTGATATACTATTTGCATTTGCACCACTATTTACAGATGCAGTATTTGAAGTAAAAAATCCACCAGTATTTGAAGTAGAACGAGCATGAGTTCCTGCTATTTCTGAGCCACTTAACACAGCAAATGTAGTTTCATCAACTACTGCAGCACCACCAAAAGCAAAATTAGCATTGCCCATAGGATTTATAAAATCAAACTTTTGATTACCAGTTCCAATGTCAGTTAATGTAGTAGCATTAAAACTATCTGTATGGTCAGGTGTTGTTGGGGTTGAATCAAAAAAAGTCCAAGCCTTACATAATCCTTGTTGTAAGTTTGTGGTTTGAACACCACCCTCTCCTGTAACAAGAATGCTACCTGCTGAAGTTGTACCTGTTAAGGTGTTTGTTTTTATGGTACTCATGCTAAATCTCCTGCCACCATTACAGTGGAGTATGCTCCATCATCATAACTATCTCCTTGGTCTATACCTTGAACTCTTAAATTAGCTCCTGACTTAGTCCAAGACCTATCAAAATACAAGGTTACATAACCTATTGTGCCATCTTCGGTAGACATACCACTAACACTAGGAAAAGTATTACCAAAAGCATTAGTCCAAGTATAAGTATAATCTCCAGTATCATTATCAGTTAAAGAAGCAACATTAAATGAATCATTAGTTGTAGGACTATCACCTGTATGATGAATAAATGCTTTAATAAGACCTTGTTGCAGATTAGTTGTTGTACTATTTCCTTCGCCTGTAACAGAAATAGAACCTGCTGTACTTGTACCAGTTAAGGTGTCTGTTTTAATTGTACTCATAATGTTACTAACCTTCCACCACTTTCAACTGTCAATGTTACACCACTTGATATTGTAAGAGGACCTGTAACATTTGCATTTTCAGAAGAGGTTATTGTTATATTAGAATCCAACGTTTGTGAGTTAGTTCTAAATAAACCACCTGCTTTAAAGTTACCTTTAAATTCAGCAGTAGGTGTTATAGATTCACCTGCTAATCCTAGAAAGTATACAAAAATATTATTTGTACCACTTGAAGGTGCTGCAGTAAAAGTAAGAGTAGAACCATCAGGCACAGTATAAGCAGAACTATCTTGAACAACACCATCTACAGAAACAAGTATATCTTGTACAGTACCTATTGTTCTTCCTAAAGCAAATGTAGTATCACTTCCATCACCATTAAACCTCACCACTGAGGGTGGAGCTTGAAAGTTAGCAGGAAGTGGATTACCTATAATTGCCATTATGTAATCTCCATGATTGATACTGCTATGTCAGTTGCACCTGATGCAGTTAGTTTTAATACATCAGTAGTTTCCATTACAACTTTATTACCTGCTAATAATTCAAGAGATGAACCTGCAGGTATAGGTGCGTTTGTAACTAACTCCACAGTTTGATTTGCTTCATTGTTTGCACCTGACCTATTGCTTGTATCTGATTCTATTGTAACTGTTGCAGTAACTTGACTTGTTGTTGTATTACCGAGCATAATTCCTAAAACAACTGTTGTTGTAGAACTTGCTACTGTGTAAATGACATCAGCACTTGTTACACCTGCTTTAGTTACTAATTTAAATGTATTTGCCATAATTGTATCCTATTTTTTAACCCAATGCAATAGCTAATGCAGTTGGGTCTTCACTTGAAAAGCCTGCACTACTCAAGTATGTTTTAACATCTGATAATGCAACCTGTTTCATTGTTCCATTGTCGTTTGTTACTACCCTGTCTGCATCAACTAATGTTGTAGAAGAAGCAGATGTATTACCATCCATGATGTTTAATTCCGCTGCAGTAGATGTCACACCATCAAGTATGTTTAGTTCTGCAGTTGTCGCTGTAACACCATCAAGAATATTTAATTCGGATGCAGTAGAAGTTACTCCGTCAAGGATGTTTAGTTCTGCAGCAGTAGAAGTAACAGTTGTACCATTAATGGACAACGCATCTGTCTCAAGTGTTCCATCTATATCTGCATTACCTGATATATCTAATGTAGCTGCATCAAGCTCGCCTGTCAATGTAACATTTCTAAAACTTGCTATATCTTTATTTGAGTCTACTACAACTGCTTTTGATGCTACAACTGTTCCTGCAGTTGACCCATCAAGTAAATTTAACTCTGCAGTAGTAGAGGTTACTCCATCTAATATATTTAATTCTGCAGTGGTAGATGTGACACCATCGAGAATGTTGAGTTCTGCAGCAGTAGAGGTTACCCCATCTAAGATATTTAATTCAGCAGTTGTAGAAGTTACCCCATCTAGTTTGTTTAACTCTGCAGCAGTGGATGTAATTGCTGTTCCGTTTATAGCAAGTTTGTCTGTAACAACATTAAATGTACCATTGTCTTCAACTCTTGCTACTTCAGTGCCATCTCTCTGTTGAAAAATTATATCTTTAGCATCGGCAACAGGTCTAATAATTACATCACTAGATGAGTTGGTAATCCTTAGTATTTCTGTTCCGTTATCTTTAAATTTAAAATCACCACCATTAGCATCAAAATTTATGTCACCATTGATATCTAGTGTAAAATCTCCACTGTCAGATATAGTGCTACCATTAATAGTAATGTCATCTACTGTTAATGTTGTAAGTGTTCCTAGTGATGTAATGTTTGTCTGTGCAGCAGTTTGTAATGTACCTGCTAACTGTGTAGCAGTTAATCTTCCTGTGCTTGGATTGTAAGTTAAGTTACCATCACTCTCTAAACCTAAATTACCACCATCTACGTCACCACCTGCCGTAAATACAACTGCGTTGTCTTCGTTTGTACTTTCATTATCTGTTATTGTAACTGTTGTTGCTACTGCTGCAGTTGTAGCGTTGGATACAGTAACACCTGCTATAACAGTATTTAATGCAGTGCCACCCACTGTGATTGCATCTGCTTCAAGTGTACCATCTATATCTGCATTACCACTAATGTCTAGGGTAGCTGCGTCAAGCTCACCTGAGATTGTAATATTTCTACCACCTGATATGTCTTTATTAGAATCAGTTATAATAGCTTTACTTGCTATTACAGTTCCATTCGTAATGCCATCTATTAAGTTGATATCTGTAGCACTAGCAGTAACTCCATCAAGAATGTTTAGTTCTGCTGTTGTCGCAGTAACCCCATCCATAATATTAAGCTCTGATGCTGTCGCAGTGACACCATCTAAGATGTTTAACTCTGATGCAGTAGCAGTTACGTCAGTGCCATTTATAGATAGCTCATCTGTTTCAAGTTTTCCATCTACATCCACATTCCCTGATATATCTAAAGATGCTGCAATGAGTTGGTCTACTTGTAAATCTTCGTGGCTAGAACCTAACTTTAATTCAAACTTAGGACCTGTTGTATTATATGTAAATGTAGCATCATCTCCACTACCACCTTCAAGAGTTATACCTGCACCATTTACGACTGCACTTGTACTGTTACCACTATCTAATACAATATTGTGGTCATTTAAATTTACAGTAGTAGAGTTTACTGTAGTTGTTGTTCCTGATACAGTTAAGTTTCCTGCTAAAGTTACGTTAGCACCACTAAATGTCATAGCAGTTGTAGGTGTAGAACCTGATTGAATTACTAACTCACCACTAGAGTTTTTAAGATTAGCAAAAGTTGTTCCACCATCTTTTAAAGTTATATCTGTACCATCTGCATCAAGTATGATGTCTCCTGCAGAGTCCAACGTCAGTGTAGAACCTGTAATATTATTGCCGTTTACATCTAAATTACCACCTAACTGAGGTGTAGTGTCTTCAACTATATTATCTAAACCTGTGCCTGATACTGCTAATCCTGAAACAATAGTGCTTCGTGTAATTTTCTTTAGACCACCACCTGAAGTATCTACTGCTAAAAACACATCATCATTTGCAACTGTAGATATTTCTGATAAATCACCTACTGCTCTTGGGTTAAAATCTGTGCCATCTGCAATGAGTAAGTGACCTGCAGTGTTTGTATTCATAACTATAGCATCACCTGAAACTGTTAAGTCACCTGTCATACTTACATTTCTAAAACCACTTACGTCTTTGTTTGAATCTGCTATAACTGCTTTTGATGCAGCTACTGTACCTGCAGTTATACCATCTACTAAATTCAACTCTGCTGCTGTGGATGTAACTCCGTCAAGTATATTTAATTCTGAGGTTGTTGCAGTAACACCATCTAAAAGATTTATTTCTGTTGCACTTGCAGTAACTGCTACGTTTTCATTTATCTTTGGACTAGTTAATGTTTTATTTGTGAGAGTATCTGTAGTTGCTCTACCTACAATAGTATCTGTAGTTGCAGGTAAAGTTAGTGTAGTGTTACCAGAAAAAGCACTGTGAGCAGGAGCTTGAAGTGCAGCGTAGTGTGCATTACTAGACTCACAATACATTCTAAGTTCTGATTGTGACCCAGTGTTTTTTAATTCTATTACACCACCTTCTACTGTAAGGTCGTCACCTACAGAAACATCTCCTGTAACTGTTACAGAATCTACGTAAGCATCTTTAAATCTAACACCTGTTGTACCTAAGTCTACATCACTATCTGTCTGTGGTCCAAAGACTCCATCTGAAACAAATACTTGCTCTGCATTCGCTGCATAGAAATGTATTTCATTAGCAGTCTCAAAGTCTATTTTTGTTTCGTTATCTTCACCAATTTTAATATCTGTTGCAAGTAAACTAGTTATACCTGTTTGTGCTGCATCAATACTAATTACAGAGTTAGATGCAGATAAGCCTGTACCTGCAAATAGCGTGGCAAGAGATGCCACAGTTGTTAATTGTTCTGTTGAACCATCAGAGTCTAACGTAGCAAGTTTATCTCCATTTACAGGGGTAACATCACTTAGTTCTGATAAATCTAATGTTACTGTTACGTCACCTGAGGAACCACCTCCACTAAGCCCTACGCCTGCAGTCACACCAGTAATATCACCTGCTGCTAAATATGTTGTTAAATCAGAAGCAGGTATTTGTTTGGTTGTATTACCATCTATTATAATAAAGGCATCACTGTCAGCAATAGTAATAGATGAAGTTGATTTAGCTGACCCATCAAGTAAATTAAGTTCACCTGTGGTAGAAGTTACACCATCAAGTATATTTAGCTCTGCAGTGGTTGAAGTAACACCATCTAAAATATTTAACTCTGATGCAGTTGAAGTGACACCATCTAAAATGTTTAACTCTGCAGTTGTTGCAGTTACTCCATCAAGTATATTTAACTCTGATGCAGTAGAAGTCACCCCATCTAAAATATTTAACTCTGATGCAGTGGCAGTTACTCCATCTAGAATATTAAGTTCGGCTGCAGTGGAAGTAATAGAAGTTCCTGCTATTTGTAGTGTCGTTGCATTTACTTCGCCACTAGAACCATATACAACTGCTTTGCTATTTACTATAGTACCTGCAGATGAACCATCAACTAAATTTAATTCTGTTGCAGTTGAGGTTACTCCATCGAGAATATTCAACTCTGCAGTAGTAGATGTTACTCCATCTAATATGTTTAGTTCTGATGCAGTAGAAGTAACTCCATCTAGAATATTTAGTTCTGCTGCAGTAGATGTAATTTCAGTGCCACCTAAAGTAATAGAACCTGAAACATCTAAGTTACCATTTAAATCAACTGTAGTAGCTGCAATTTGTATTTCTGTATCTGCTACTAAATCTAGTTGTCCGTCTGCACTAGAATTGATGTATATTGCTGTGTCTCTAAATTGTAACTTTTCTGTAGAAGCAATAAGTATGTCATCACTAAATTCAAAATAATCCTCATCTTCTTTCCATGTTAATACACCATCTGATGTTTCACCATCAAATGTCACTGCTATATCTGTTCCTGCAGTACCATCACCTATCGTAATAGCAGTACCAAGTAGTTTGGTAATAGGACCACCTTCGTTAGCTGTGCCATCGTGAGTATGCCCTGTACTTGCTTGAAATGCTGCTAATAACTGATTAAACTCATCATTGGTATGAGCTGCAGTTATTACGTCTCCATCACTGTAGGAAGATTGTCTAGTGTATGTTTGACCCATTTATCTTCTAGCTCCTGTTTGATATTCTAGTTGAAATCCTTTTAAAGAATATGGTGCAGTAGTGCCACCATCATTTACTCTTAGTGCAACTGCAAAACCTGAACCCTCAACTGATTGTCTAAATAAAGGTCTTGACGTTCCACCATAAGTCCCTTTTAAACTAGAACTTGTTCCGTATGTAGATGTTCCATACAACGCTGCAACATCTTCTGAATCTAACGCATAAGCTGTGGGTTGAACAGCATCTCTAGATTCATAATCATATCTTAAAAATAAATCTGCGTCTATTGATGATTCAGGTTCAAAGTTTACAATGACACGTTGCATATGCTTACGTATACCTGCATCACCAAATGTTAAGTCAGGACTTCTATACTTACCACTTATTATTGTGCCATCAAAGTCATTACCTGACTCTTGCCTATAAACAAACCCATTGGCATAATCACCATGTAAAATTATTACATTTCCTGCACTTATGAAAGTATCTGTTGAAGCAGGTTTTATGCCTTTCATTTTAGAAAACTCAAATCTTTCGCCTTTCAAAACACATATAACTCCTTGAGTAGAGCCTTGTGCTTGAGCAGCCTTTGTAAAAAATACTCTGTATTGAGTTTTATCAGGTATAACCACTGACTCAAATTCTGACGCACTATCTAAGTTATCATCAAATAAACTCTGCACGTTAGAACTTATAGTACCCAATTCAACGTCACCAATTCTTGCAGTACCTGCAACTGTTCTTAATCCATCAGGACCTAAGAATATTAAGTCACCTGCAAATTCTTGGA
>CENQ01013505.1_pt1 | contig 28837 bp, 30 predicted proteins | sample 356171 | NCBI WGS metagenome assembly CENQ01 (sample SAMEA2619802, study PRJEB7988) | marine metagenome | biome: marine biome (ENVO:00000447); feature: surface water layer (ENVO:00002042); material: "saline water (ENVO:00002010), including plankton (ENVO:xxxxxxxx)" | depth 5 m
TCGAAGCAGGAGTATCAACAGGTTGGAAATCTTTTTTTGATGAATCTTTAAATTTTGTCGGAGTTAATAGGTTCGGGGCTAGTGGACCAAAGGATGAGGTTTATCAAGAGCTTAATATTTCTGTTGAAAATTTAATTAAGACTACAAAAGCACTACTTAGATAATTTACTATTGACATATTAATATCATTCATTTATTTTTTACGCTTATAGATATGCCAGGAATTTATGTAGGAAATAATGAAAATTTAGAAAATGCTCTCAGACGTTTTAAACGTCAAATTGAAAAAGGTGGCGTTCTCTCAGATTTTAAAAAGAAAGAATTTTTTGAAAAGCCAAGCGAAATTAAGAAGAAGAAACTTTTTGCTGCAAAAAAAAGGCAAAATAAAAAAAATAGAAAATTCAGATAAATAATGCCTTCCAATCCGGAATATGATTCTTTAGAAGATGTACTTAAAAAAGTATCTTTAGCTAAGTATATTCAACATCATTGGCAGCCTCTCAAGAAAATAGGTTCAGAATATAAAACAATATGTCCTTTTCATGATGATAAAAATCCATCTCTTTCTGTTAATGACGAAAAAGGTTTATATTATTGTTACTCTTGTAAAGCAGGAGGAAATTTAATAACTTTTATTAAGGATTTTAAAAATCTTAATTCACAGGAAGCGATTAAAGAAATTGAAGATTTCTTTAATATTAAGATATCCACCACAAATTATAATATTCCAGATGATTCTAACAAAAAAAATAAACTCTTCTCGATAAATAATTTAATAGCTGAATTATATAATAAGTTTTTATCAACAAACAAGAGTGGGGCTAAGGCTATTAGTTACTTAAAATCAAGAGGTTTTGACGATGAAGATATAAAAGAAAACATGATAGGATTTGCTCCTGATTCATGGAATTTTTTAAGCTCTTTTGTTAAAAATAAAATAGAAAAACTTGATGTTCTAGAAGACCTTGGATTAGTAAAGAAGAAAGAGGACTCCAATAATTTTTTTGATTTTTTTAGGAATAGAATAATTTTCCCAATTAAAAATAGACAAGGAATGATTGTGGGTTTTGCAGGAAGATCAATTGATAACTCCAATCCAAAATATTTGAATTCAAAAGAATCAATAATTTTTTCAAAAAGGAAAGTCCTTTTTGGAATTGATAAATTTGATAAATTGAAAGGAAAAAAACCAAAATTTGTTTTGTTAGTTGAAGGATATACTGATGTTCTAATGTTAAATAAAATTGGTTTTTATAATGTGGTTGCATCTATGGGAACGTCATTAACACTTGAGCATTCTAATGAAATTAAAAAATTTTCTGACAAAATAATTATTAACTTTGACTCGGATAAGGCAGGGATTGATGCAGCTTTCAAGAGTATAGAGCCACTTTTTGAAAATAATTTTGATGTGTATAAATTAGATCTGCCTCATGGACAAGACCCTTGTGAATATATTCAAAAAAATGGCAGTGATGCCTTCTTAAATTTATTAAATACTTCAGTTTCAATAATTGATTCTTTTATTGATTATTCTAAACAGCAGTATCTTAACAAAGAAAAAAGTTTGAATTATATAATTTCAGATTTTACAACCAAAGTATCTTTAGTTAGAGACATATTTAATAGGGACCTAATGATTAATAAATTCATATCAGCTTTCAGTCTTTCTAAGAGAGAATTGGAAAATAAAATTTATATTCAAGAGAATCAGCCGATAGATAGTAAATTTAATGATGAAAAAAATATTAATGATCCTAATGATATTGCATTAAAAATACTTTTAGAAAATGTAGAATTAAGAAGTAAATATTTTTTAGAATGTATAAAAGATAATTCAGATAAAAGATATGAAAAAATAATTAGATTGCTAGAAAATAATATCAATATGGATCCTTCAGGCTTAATTAGTGTTGGAAGTAGTGAAGAATCAAATATTATTTCCAATTTGTTATTTGCTAAAATCACAATAGACGGTGACCCAATAAAAAAAGAAAAAACTTTGCATGACTGTATAAAGAAAATTAAGATTGAATCTTTAAAAGAGAAGAAAAGAAGAATTAATATGAAGCTTAATCATCAATCAGAAATCACCTCAGATGAAGAACATAAATTATTAATGATGCTCCAAGAAATAATTGAAGAAGAGAAAAATTTAAAAAATTAGGTTAATATTATTTGATGAATTTTTCTCAAGTCGAGATTGTCAATGAAGCCATTTCTTTTTTACCGGACTTTGTCAAGAAGGTGCTTCCCAAGATTGAATTTGATTTTAAAAAAATAAATGATTTAAGTATAAACATTCCCGATTCAACATCAGAACCAATAGATGATCCTATAAAAAGTTATTTGAATACTATCGCCTATCATTCTTTATTAAATAAATATGAAGAAATTAGTGTTGCTAAGGGTTTTCAGGAATCTAAAAATAAAATATCAAAATTTATTTCTAATGATTACGACATTGCCCAATTATTACATTCACACTTAAGTGATGACCTTGTGTTAGATACAAATGAAGATGAAGATTTTAATTTAAATGATATTGATCTAAGTAGTTCATCGTATAAATCTACTCGAAGGGTAATAAGTCTCCGAGATTTAATATCATCTATGATTGAAAATAAATCATTAACAAAAAGTATCTCCTCTCAAATTCAAAAAATAATGATGCAGATTGAATTACCATCTGAATTTCTTGAGTCCATATTCGATCATGTAAAGAAAAGTAAATTAAACAGAAAAGAAATTGAAGACTTTAGAAAAGCAAAAATTTCATATTTAAACAATAAACAGAAATTAGTAGAATCTAATTTGAGACTAGTAGTTAGTATTGCAAGAAAATATATTAACAAGGGCCTTCCTTTTTTAGATTTGATTCAAGAAGGAAATATAGGATTAATCAGGGCAGTTGAAAAATTCGAATATCAGAGAGGATATAAATTTTCTACTTATGCCACTTGGTGGATAAGACAGGCAATAACAAGATCCCTAGCAGATCAAGCAAGGATTATAAGAATACCTGTTCATATGACTGAGCAGATAACCAGAATAAATAGCGTCACTCGAAAATTAGTTCAGAAGCTTGGAAGAGAGCCATCAAATTCAGAAATAGCATCTGAATCAAGCTTTTCAGAGGATAAAGTTGATAGTATTCAAAGAGTAACTAAAGATCCAATCGCGCTTGATGCCCCAATCAATGAGGAGGAATCGGGACAAACACTTCTAGATTCAATAAGTGATAATAATCCGAATCAACAAGACTACTTAGAAACAAGTGAGCTTAAAGATTTAATTAACAACTCTTTGCTTAAAGTTCTTAATGATAGAGAGAAAGATGTTATAAAAAAAAGATTCGGAATCGATGAAGATCAAGCATTTACATTAGAGGAGATTGGAAAAGAATTTAATGTTACTAGAGAGAGAATTAGACAGATTGAACTCAAAGCATTGAAGAAATTGAAAAAAATTAAGAAGTCACCCGTACTCAATTATCTTGGAAATGCAAAATATTGACAAGAATTTTTTTTTGTATAAGATTAAAGTTTCTAGGCAGCCATACTGGAGGGGGTACACCCGGATCCATTCCGAACCCGGCAGTTAAGCCCTCAGAGGCCGATGATACTTGTACCTATTGGTTCTGGGAAAGTAGGTAGCTGCCTAGTTATATTTCTTATGTCGAATAATTTTAAAATTGCAATTTTTTCTTCAGGCAGTGGCTCGAACTTCGAAGCAATCGTTAAAGCTAAGATACCGAACGTGGAAATTTCTTTTCTCTTCTGTAATGTTGAAGATGCATTTGTATTAGAAAGAGCTAAAAATCTTGGAATAGAATCTATAATTCTTTCGCATAAAGGATATAAATTACGAAAAGAATATGAAGAAAAAATAATATCAATAATAGAAAAATATAATTTAGACCTTATTGTCCTAGCAGGTTTTAAAAGAATTTTATCACCTTTTTTTACATCAAAATTTCCTTTGAAGATTATTAATTTACATCCTTCAATACTTCCTGCTTTTACTGGTCTTCATGCTCCTAGACAAGCTCTTGAATATGGATCTAAATTTACAGGTTGTACTGTACATTTTGTAGATGAAGGAATAGATACAGGGCCAATAATTTTACAAGGGGTAGTGCCAATTAGTGAAGATGATAGTGAAGAGACACTACTTAATAAAATTAATGCTAAAGAGCACGAAATACTCCCAGAATCAATTAAATTGATTTCTGATGATAAATTAATCATTGAAGGTAGAAAGGTATCAATTAAAGATTAAATATCTCTACCTATTGAATTTGCAATTATTCTGGACTTTTCTACCATTATATTAAATTTTTTTGGCTTAAGAGATTGGCCACCATCACTTAAAGCAATCTCAGGCTTATCATGAACTTCAATAGCTAACCCATCAGCTCCTGCAGCTATTGCAGCATATGCAATAGGAGAAACATATTGCCAATATCCTGTTCCATGTGCAGGATCAGCAATTATTGGTAGATGAGTTTTTTCTTTTAATACTGGGATAGCGTTAATATCAAAAGTATTTCTGGTGGCAGTTTCAAATGTTCTAATTCCTCTTTCACATAGTGCGACTGCCATGTTCCCCTCAGCTAATAGATACTCTGCACAAAGTAAAAATTCATTTAATGAAGTAGACATACCCCTTTTCAAGAGAACTGGTTTTTTTGATTTTCCGGCTTCTTTCAGTAGAGCATAGTTTTGGCAATTTCTAGCTCCAATTTGTAACATATCTGCATATTTACAAATAAGATCTAAATCTTTGACATCTAGAACTTCAGTAACTATTGGCAGACCCACTTCATCGCCAGCATTTTTCAATAATTTAAGTCCTTCCTCACCAAGACCTTGAAAGGTATATGGAGAGGTTCTAGGTTTAAAAGCACCACCCCTTAAAATTGTTGCACCACCCGATTTAACAGCTTTTGCAATCTCATTAATTTGATTTTCATTCTCGACCGAGCATGGACCTGCTATTAATGTTAGGTTCTTACCACCAATTGTAGAATTACCTACTTTAAATGATGTATCCTCATTTTTAAATTCCCTACTTCCCAGTTTATTAGGTTGCATTATTGGAACAACAGCCTCCACACCTGGCAATTGTCCTAAGAGATTCATATGCTGTTGTTTTTCTTTCTGATTACCAACTGCTCCTATTATCGTTCTTGCCTCTCCTTTTACCATTTCAGCTTTATATCCGAATTCCTTGATTGATTTCTCAATTCTTAAGATTTCGTCCTCAGAAACCGAGGGCTTTAAAACAACTATCATTTAATTCCTCCAAATGTTATCTATAGTATTTTATTGAAAAAAAGTTCTATATCAAATAAATTGAAATAAATTTCAATTAAATTAAGCTTTTCCAATGATATTATCCTATATAAAATGGGCTCTAATTGCTATATTGACAGTATTCTTTGCATTTATAACAATACTGATTTCTTTAATATCTCCAAAATTTGCTGCTTTAAGTTCTGTAAAGATATGGGGAAAATTAATTTTAACAATATCTGGAGTCAGACTTAAGATTAATGGATTACAAAATATAAAGAATAAGCCAACTATAGTTATGTATAACCATAAAAGCTATTATGATATTTTTTCATTTGCCTCTTTTATGAATTACGATTGGAGAGCAATGATGAAAAAAGAATTACTTAATATACCCTTTTTTGGAACCGCAGTTAAGATAATGGATCATTATTTTGTTTCAAGAGATGGTTCATTCTCAGATAGAAGAGAAGTTGTTAAAATTATTAAAAAAATAAAAAAAGGAAAAATTATTTTTATTGCTCCTGAGGGAACCAGAAATCCTGAAAAAGGACTATTAGATTTTAAAGATGGAGGTTTTTATATTTCTTTAAAGACAAAAGTGAACATTGTTCCAATGATTATAAAAAATGCTGATGAGATCACTAAAAAAGGAAGTTTGAGAATTAATCCGGGAAAGATTGAAATTACAATTTTACCAGAAATAAATGTTAGTGAATATCAAAAATTTGATGACCCAGTTATTAAATTAAGGAATGATGTAAAAGAGATATTTAATTCTTATTTATAACAATTGCATAAATTTTATTATAATTTTTTTGAAATTTGCTGAGAGGCAGCATAAGCTCTTCATTTTTTTTCCATATTTTGAATTTTGAATTATTAATTTCCTCTTTTATGAAATTTAAATAATCCTGAGAGTCAGTTTTAATTATTACTTTTCCTTTTCTTTTTAGGACTTTATATAATTTATTAAGAAAATCAGTTTTTATAATTCTTCTGTTAATATGTTTATCTTTTGGCCATGGGTCTGGATTATTAATAAATATTTTTCTTATATTCTTTGAAAATAAGATAGTACCTGGCATGTGATTAATATCGCCGTGAATAAATTTAATATTTCTCAAGCCTAAATTGTGAACTTTCTTCAAACTTTTTAATATGCGTCCATATTTAATTTCCACACCAATAAAAAAATCTTCTGGATTTTTTATTGCTAATTCAGTTATAAATTCACCTTCACCAGATCCAATATCAAGACTTATATCACTCAAATTATTAAACTTTACCACTTCATCAATTATGGATATATCAATAAGATTCTTGTTATATTTTTTTATTCTCAAATTCATTTAAATACTTAATCATAATCTTTTTAATTAAACTTCTTTTAATTTCAATTTTATGTTTATTATTTATTCTCAACATTGATCCTATTTTTTTGGGTAATGAAAATGTTATCATTGAATTTTTATTTTTTTTGTCTAATTCCATTAAATCTAATAGATTCTCAATATCATTTGCTTTATAGCTAACCTTTCTTAATTCAAATTTATCTAACAATTTTAATATCCTACTAAAATTTTTTGTGCTTAATTTATAAATGTTATTTGCAATTAGAGATTCAATTGCCATACCTGTTCCAATACAGTCACCATGTGAAAACTTATATGAATATTTTTTTTCTAGTGCGTGACCAATGGTGTGTCCAAAGTTTAAGATACTTCTTAAGTCATTTTCTTTAAAATCTTTCTCGACTGTATCTATTTTAATCTTGATACATTCCTTAATAATTTTGTCGATGTTTTTCTTATGATTTTGCATAAAAACCTTATTTGATTTTTCAAGAAAATTAAAAATTTTCTCATTTTTAATTACACCATATTTGATAATTTCACTTAAACCTTGACGTATCTCTTTTAGTGATAAGGTATTAATAAATTCAGAGTTTATTAATATCTCTCTAGGATTATAAAATGAACCTATTAAATTTTTTCCATTTTTTGAATTAATACCAGTTTTACCACCAATAGAACTATCAACTATGGCTATTAATGAGGTTGGGATGTGTACAAGGTCTATCCCTCTTAGTATTGTAGCAGCAACATATCCTGAAAGATCACCGACAACACCTCCTCCAAAGCCAATAATCAAAGAGTTTCTATTGAATTTCTTTTCTAATAATTTCTCATCCAAGCTATTTTTAACATTAAATGATTTGGATTTTTCACCTGGTTTTACTCTTAAGATATCTAGTCCTTTAATATTTATCTTTTCCTTATAAATTTTGTAAACATTCTCATCAGTTATTATCGCAACCTTATAATACTTCTTTATTAAATTATTAAGATATTTTTTTAGATCAATATTGAAATTAATCTTGTAGGACTGATTTTTTATAGCATTTTTTATTATCATCTAATATTGGATTAAAGAATGTATGTTATTACACTCGATATTTACTCTCCCGGCTAGATTTAACAATTCAATGACAAATGAAACGGATATAATTTCACTATCAAAATTTTTAGTTAAAGTTTCTAATGCGGATATAGTTCCTCCCGTTGCAAGGAGATCATCTATGATAGCTACTTTGGAACCAGGTTTAAGTGAATCAATATGCATTTGAAAACAATCTGAACCATATTCTAATTCATAATTAACTTCAAAAGTCTTGTATGGCAGTTTTCCTTTTTTTCTAGCTAGAATAAGCTCTTTATCTAAATTAAAGCAGACAGCGGATGCAAAAATAAAACCTCTGGACTCAGGTGCAATTATCGAATCAACATTATCAGGAATAGTTTTTGAAATTTCATTGACAACAAATTTAAAAGCACTTGAATCTTTTAATAAAGGCGTAATATCTCTGTAAAGTATCCCTTCTTTAGGAAAATCAGGAACAGATCTTACATAATTTTTTAATTCCATTTATAGTATAAATATATAATTAAAAAACCTATTAGGCTAATCATTATAATATTAAATTTTCTACTTTTTGTGATTATTTCAAATTTACTACCATATTTGTATCCTAAATATGAAAAAATGAAAAATCTAGATCCTCTTCCAACAATAGAGCCTAAAAGAAAGTCCACAAAATTAACATTCATGATACCAGCAGATATGCAAAAAATCTTAAATGGTAATGGTGTGAATGCTGATGTAAGCATCATGGAAAAGGTTTGATTATTGATTTTCAGTTTAAGTTCTTCAATATTTTCTAAATTATTAGTTATAAATTTAAAATTATTTTCTTTAGAAATATTAACTATCTGATCGCCCAAGTAATAAGCAATACATCCGCCAATTACTGAAAAAATTGTACATAAAAAGAAAGGATAGAATATTTTCTTAAATTTTTTGCCTATACATATAAGTGCAAGAAATGGATCTGGAGGAATAATAAAGAATATTGATTCTGTGAGAGATATAATGCACATAGCATATAAACCTCTCGGACCTTTAAAATACTTAGTTATAAGATTCTTCATAGTTTTTTAAAGTTTAGTCTAGGAAATTCAAGATCAGTATAATTAGTTTTGAGCGGTGTAATAGATACAAAACCCGATTTAATAGCATCAATATCACTTCCTTGGATTGATTTATAGCTTAAGTCATTTCCTCCAATCCAATGATATTCAATACCTCTCGGATCTTTTTTAGTTATTATTTTATGTCCATATGTTCGGGATCCCTGAGAGGTGAATCTGATTCCTTTAATATCTTTCTCTTCCAAATTAGGAAAATTTATATTTAAAAAAAACTTTTTCAGTTCTTTATCTATTATTTGACTGAATATTTTAGAAAATAGATTTGCAGTCGATTCAAACTTAGGATTTTTTTTATTACCAATTGAAACTGCTATTGAATTTATTCCATGAAGATATCCTTCTCTTGCAGCTCCAACGGTTCCAGAATAATTTATGTCGTCTCCAACATTTGCTCCATCATTAATTCCCGAAATAACAATATCAAATTTTTTATTTATCTGTTTACTATTAATTGCAAAATTTACACAATCAGCTGGTAAGCCAGTTATGGAATATATATTATTTGATATTTTTTTACATCTTAAAGGCTTCCCCAAGCTTATGGAATGGCTAGTAGTACTTTGATTATTCTCAGGTGCAACTATTGTTACATTTCCAAATTTAGAAATATATTTCCCAAGGATTTTAATTCCTTCCGCTCTATAGCCATCATCATTTGTTAACAAAATGTTCATAATTTTATCGGGGTGATTGGACTTGAACCAACGACCCCTGGTCCCCCAGACCAGTGCGCTACCAACTGCGCCACACCCCGTAATTATGGAGTATTAATCAATTTTTCTATTTTAGTCTTAATAAGTTTTAACTTATTCACAATCTCTACTTGCCTATTTATTTTACCTGCCAACTTTTGATCTATATTATTATAATTGGAGCTAATTTTTGAAACATTTTTGAATTTATTTAAATTTATAATTATTTCTATTGCATTATGATGGTATAACTTATGAGTATATCCCTCGGTGCTTCTTAGTTGATTCTTCAAACTTTCGTGATTATTAGTCCAATATCTTATTTTTGAGGCAGAAATACCAGTTATTTTCTCTAATTCACCGATCTTATAATAATATTTTTCTTTGTCCGATGTGGCTTTAATCATAGAATCAAAATAAGATATTAATTTTTATGTGTCAATCTTATTTATCTTAAAGCTTTTTCTATGAAAAATGGATTTGCCGAACTTCTCTATGTTTTTAATATGTTCCTCAGTTCCATATCCCACATTATTAATTAGCTTATAATGCGGAAAAACTTTATCGTATTTTCTAATAACAAAATCTCTTATAAATTTTGCAATAATGGAGGATAATGCAATTACTTTACATTTATCGTCTCCTCGAACAACTGTCTGTTGGTAAAAATCTACATTTAGGATTTTATCCTTTCCATCAATTAAAGCAGCATCAATATTTAATCCTATATTTTCAATAGAATTTTTCATAGCAAGCAAAGTTGCATTTTTAACATTAATCAAATCTATATCATGGTTATTTACAAAGCCAAGACCAAATTTACAATTTTTATCAATTATATCTTCCATAACATTATTTCTTTTTTTTTCTGATAATTTTTTTGAATCTATAACTTTAGTTAAATCCAAGGACATAAAATTATCATCTAAAAGAACCGAGCAAGCGACTATTGGGCCAAATAAGGCTCCTCTTCCTACCTCGTCAACTCCAACAACACAATTAAATCTTTTGATAAATTGTTTTTCGATAGAGGATAGCGAATCATTTATATTTTTAATTTTGAGATTTCCTTTGTTAATTTATCAGAAAACTTTTTAGATAATTTATATAATGGAGGTCTAATCTGACCGCCGCAAAGTTTTAAATGATTCATTGCAAACTTTATTGGAATAGGGTTAGTTTCAAGAAATAGAAATTCATTGATACGTTTTAACTTATCATTTATTTTTTCACTATTTCTAATTTCACCAGAAATAAAATGATTATAAATATCGGAACATTCTTTAGGTAAAAGATTTGAAGTTACTGAAATAAAACCTTTGCCACCTTGTTTTAATATGGATAGGTTTAATGTATCTTCTCCTGAAAGCACTATAAATTTCTTTGGACAGTTTTTAATTATATCTTTCACTTTTTTGATAGATCCAGAGGCCTCTTTGATTCCAACAATATTTCTATTCTTTTTCACCAATTCTACAACAGTTTTAGTATCTAAATCGACAACAGACCTGCCCGGTATATTATATAAAATAATAGGGAGTTTTGTATTTAAAGCAATTTGGCTAAAGTGATTAAACAAACCTCTTTGTGTTGGTTTATTATAATATGGAACAACTTGAAGACTTGCATTCGCCCCAGCTTTTTCAGCAGCTTTAGTTAATCGGATAGCCTCTAGAGTTGAATTTGAACCGGTTCCAGCTATTACGGGCACTCTTCCTTTAGCTTCACGCACAGTAATTTCAATAACCTTATCATGTTCATTATGACTCAAAGTTGGAGATTCTCCGGTTGTCCCACAGGGCACTAACCCATGGATACCATTTTCAATTTGTCTTTTAATTAATTTTTTAAGGGCTATTTTATCAAGATTACCTTTTTCATTAAAGGGAGTTATCAATGCGGTTATACATCCATGAATATTCTTCATATCAATATAATACAATACTTATTTTCTTACTAAAAGCTCGGCAATTTGAATAGCATTAAGTGCTGCACCTTTTCTTATTTGGTCACCAACAATCCAAGCCCATATGGAATTATTTTTAGAATAGTCTTTTCTTATTCTTCCAATTATACAATTATCTCTATTACTTGAATCTATTGGTGTCGGAAATTGATTTTTTTTGGGATTATCAATCAAATCAATTCCTGGGAATTTAATTATTTCTTTTTTAATTTTATTAATTTCTATTCTTCCTTTGAATTCGATATTTAGACTTATACTGTGAGATCTTATAACAGGTACTCTTACGGTAGTGGCACTTAACAAAATATTTTTATCGTTCAATATTTTTCTTGATTCATTATTAAATTTTATTTCTTCCTCTGTATAACCATTTGATTTGAATGATCCAATTTTAGGTATGACATTAAAAGTTATATTTTTATCAAAAACCACATTTAAACTTTTTTTATTACTAAAAAATCTCTTCGTATTTGTGAGAAGTTCATCCATACCATTATTTCCAGCACCAGAGACAGATTGAAAACTTGTTGCCACAACTCTTTTAATTTTTTGTATGTTTAGCAAGGGTTTGATTCCCATTAATGAAATTATGGTTGTACAATTTGGATTAGCTATAATTCTACTATTAGACTTTATTAGAGCATCTGAGTTAATTTCAGGAATTATTAAAGGAATATTCCTATTAAGCCTGAAAGCTGAGCTATTATCAATTACGTATGAGCCATTTTTGGAAGCAATCGTAGCAAATTTTTTGCTAACTGTTGAACCTGCAACAAAAAAAACTAAATCTAAGCCCCCTAAATTTTTTTTATCTAATTTTATTATTTTGTATATCTTACTTTTAAATTTAATTTTCTTTCCTACAGATTTATTAGAAGCAAAAAGTCTAATTTCAGAAAATGAAAATTTTCTTTCTTTAATTAATGCAAGAAGTTCTTTCCCAACAGCCCCAGTTATTCCAACTATTCCAATTTTCATATTAAATCATCTATTCCTCTTATGTTTTCAAGCTCTTCTTTATCTACTTCAGTATTAATCCAACTTAAAATAATATTTTCAATTTTTTTTCTATCAACAGACATTAGCCCCATTGTGAGTATATTCGAATCATTCCATTTTTTTGCGCATATGGCAATTTCTTCATTATTACATAAGCTGGCTCTAACACCTTTGAATCTATTAGCGACAATTGTAACACCAGTACCCGTATAGCAAAAAATAATTCCAAGTTCAGCTTTTTTATTTTGTATATCTGATGCAATTTTTTTTGAAATTTCAACCCAAGAAGAATTGTCATTATTAAGTTTTCCATAAAGATTGACTTTAAATTGTTTCGAAATTAAAAAATTATATACTTGTGAAACAATTTTATCATCACTGTCAGCGCCTAATGATATGGTTAGTTGTCTATTCATAATTATATTATCATATGATAATTAATTAAAATTCAAATACTTGCCCGTTATTGATTTAGAATTACTTTTGATATTTTCTGGTGTTCCTAGTGCTATTATTTTTCCACCATTTTCACCACCACCAGGGCCAAGATCAATAATATGATCTGCAATTTTAATAATATCCATATTATGCTCTATTATCACCACAGTATTCCCTCTATCTGTAATTATATTAAGTGTTTTAATAAGCTTTTTTAAATCATCAACATGTAGACCTACAGAGGGTTCATCAAGAATAAAAACCACATTCTTTGTGTTTTTTGAAACTAGATATTTTGCAATTTTGATTCTTTGAGATTCACCTCCAGATAACGTGCTTGATGATTGACCTAATTTTAAATAACCTAACCCGACAGAAATTAAAATATCCAAAAGCTTAACAATTTTTTCATGTTTATGGAAAAATTTCTTTGATTCATCAATTGTTAAATTTAAAATTTCGAAAATGTTTTTTCCATTATATCTAATTTTTAATATATTATCTTTAAACCTTTTTCCTTTACAGGCCTCACAAACAACCTCAACATCAGCTAAAAATTGCATCTCAATTATTTCTTTACCTTCACCTTTACATACTTCACATCTTCCACCCTCAGTATTGAAAGAAAAACTTCCAGGAGTAAGACTTTGATTTTTAGATTCTGGTAATGTTGCCATTAATTTTCTAATTTCATCATATATCTTTATGTAACTCGCAGGATTAGATCTGGCACTTTTGCCAATTGGTTCTTGGCTAATCATTACAACCTCATTCACATTCTCTAATCCTTTAATTGATTTTATTTCACCAGCATTTTCAAAAGGTCCACCGAAGTATTTTATTGCATTTCCATAAAAACAATCATGAATCAGGGAGCTTTTTCCAGAGCCTGAAACACCTGTTATGGCTGTAATTATATTCAGCGGTATATCACAATTTATATTTATTAAATTATTTTTTTTGGCACCTTTTATAGAAATAACTTTATTAAATTTTCTCCTTTTTGATGGGATATCAATCGATTCTTCACCAAATAAATACTTAGCAGTTATTGACGATTTGTTTTTTTTAATATTATTTATTTTGCCACTAAACACGACCTGTCCCCCTTCTAAACCTGCCTTAGGGCCCATTTCTATGATCCAATCTGCTTTTTTTATGATATCTAAATCATGTTCAATCAATAAAATTGTGTTATCTAAATTTTTTAAATTTTTTATCGTCTTATATAATTTTTCTACATCCATTTGATGTAAGCCTATTGAAGGCTCATCTAAAACATAAAGAGTATCAGTAAGTTCTGACCCTAGTTGTTGTGCTAAGTTAACTCTTTGAGCTTCTCCACCAGACAGCGTTCTTGAAAGTCTAGATAAAGATAAATAATCCAAACCTACTTCTAGAAGAAAATTAAGTCTCGAAAGAATTTGTTTTAAAGGTTCATCAACTATATCTTTCATACTTTTTTCAACTTTTAAATTAGAAAAAAATTTTTGTAAATCTGATATATTCATTTCACATAAATTTTTTATAGTTTTATTTTTCAGTTTAACTTTTGATGCTAATTCTCCGATTCTCGCACCATTACAGTCTACGCAGTCAAACGGAGATCTAAATTTTGATAATAAAATTCTGATGTGCATCTTATAAGATTTAGATTCAAGTCTTTTAAAAATTCCTTTTATCCCTTTATATGCGTTATTGCCATTAACAATGGAATCAATTTCTTTTTTATTAAAATCTTTATATGGCTTATTTAAATCAATATTATTCATCTCGCAATATTCTGTAAATTTCCTTTTTGCCCATGATAAAGAGGGCCTTTCTAGAACAGAAATACAGCCTTTATTTATTGATAGATTTCTATCTTGAACTATTAAGTCCATGTCAGGAAGAAGAATATTTCCAAATCCTTTACATGTTTTACAAGCACCGTCAGGGCTATTAAATGAAAATTTATTTGGAGATAAATTTTTGTACTCTGATAAACAACTCGGGCAACAAAACTCTTTTTTATAGTCTTGTAAAATAATTTGATCCTCTAGATCGATAATTGTAACAATTTTGAAGTTCTCATATGCAAACTCTAATGATTCAATGACTCTAGACTTGTTATCACTATTTATAGTTATTGTATCAAAAAGTGGAAAGTCAATAATTTTTTCAATACTATCTCCCATAATGATGGCTTCTCCATTTTCTACATATTCAAATATTCCAATTTTTCTTAAATCAAATTCCTTTAATTTTTTATCATTCTTTCCGCAAATATGGACTTTCTTTCCATCGAAATTATTTAATAAATTTTCAAATATTTGAGAATTTGATAAGTCCTCACATTTAATATTGCACTTTGGGCAATAAATATCTCCAATTTTACTAAATACAACTCGTAGATAATCATAAATCTCAGTCATTGTCCCAACAGTTGACCTTGAGTTCTTAATGTTATTTCTACTTTCAATACAAATTGATGGAGGTAAGCCATCCAAGCTAACAAACTCTGGCTTATCAATTTTTTCAAGAAACTGCCTAGCATAGGTAGACATTGATTCTAAATATCTTCTTCTACTCTCAGAATGTATAGTGTCTAAAGCTAAAGATGATTTACCAGATCCTGATAATCCAGTGACTACTGACAACGAATACCATGGTATTTCAACGTCTACACTTTTTAAGTTATTACCTGAGGCACCTTTAAGATGAATTTTTTTCATACTTTATTATTTTAACTATAATTTTTCATACCTTGAATTTTTTTAACAATAGAGTAATTTAAATTTATTCTATGGAATCCTATAAAACACAAGACCCTGAAGTTTATTCTATCATTAAAGATGAGATACTTCGTCAAGAAAACGAACTCCAGATGATCGCATCAGAAAATTATGCAAGTAGGGCAGTTATGGATGCCGTAGGATCCGTGTTAACAAACAAGTATGCCGAGGGATATCCGAATAAGAGATACTATGGTGGTTGTAGGCATGTAGATGAGGCTGAAGAGCTAGCAATTTTAAGAGCAAAAAAACTTTTCGGTGCGGAGTCTGTTAATGTTCAACCTCATTCTGGAGCTCAAGCTAATATGGCAGTTTTTTTAGGTTTCTTAAATCCGGGCGATACAGTACTTGGAATGAGTCTAGATCATGGAGGTCACCTCTCCCATGGTTCTAAAGTTAACTTTTCTGGAAGAATTTATAATTCAGTTTTTTATGGTGTAAAAGAGGAGACTTTTTTAATTGATTATGATCAAGTAGAGGAAATGGCTTTAAAACATAAGCCAAAACTTATAATAGCTGGCTGGAGCTCTTATCCCAGAGATTTAGATTATAAGAGATTTCGTGAAATCGCTGATAAATCAGGATCGTTATTACTTGCTGATATAGCACACCCATCTGGTTTAATTGCAGCGGACTTATATTCAGATCCAATTCCGCACTGTGATTTTGTCACTTCAACAACTCACAAAACTTTAAGAGGACCAAGGGGCGGAATAATAATGATGAAAGAGGAACATTCTAAAATTATAAATAGTAGGGTTTTTCCTGGTACTCAAGGAGGGCCTTTGATGAATTCAATAGTTGCAAAAGCAATTGCTTTCAAAGAAGCCTTAGATGACTCCTTTAAAGATTATCAAAAGCAAGTACTGGTTAACTCCAAACGATTAGCTGAGATTTTAATGAAAAATGGTTTTAATTGTATTACTGGTGGAACAGATACACATCTTGTTTTGCTTGATTTAAGGGGTTCAGGATTTACGGGTAAAGATGCTGAGAAGGCTCTTTCAGATGCTGGTATTACAACAAATAAGAATGCTATACCATTTGATCCACAACCACCAGCAATAGCCTCAGGCGTGAGAATTGGAACTCCTGGTGTTACAACCCGAGGAATGAAAGAGCAAGAAATTGATTTAATTGGAGAATTAATTATTGAAGCGATTAAGAATGGTGAAAATCAAGAAGCTTTAATTTCTTGTAAGAAGAGAGTTAATGATCTGTGTTCAAAATTTCCTATATATAAAGATTTACTTATTTGATTTGTCTAATTTTAAAGAATTTATGATAATATGAAATATGTTTTGTAATGATGAAAGATGTAAGGGTCGTTATGTTGGATCAAGAGTTATAGACTCACGTCAGAGTGCAGACAAATTATCCATTAGAAGAAGAAGAGAGTGTACTGAGTGTGGTAAAAGATTTACTACCCATGAAAGATTAGAAGAATTTGAATTAATTGTTATAAAAAAAGATGGTTCAACTCAAGAATACGACAAGTCTAAGATTATTTCTGGGATGCTTAGAGCTTGTGAAAAAAGGCCAGTAAGCATTAACCAGATTGAAAATATTGTTTTCTTAATTGAAAAGAATCTGATAGATTCTGGTAAAAGAGAAGTGACAACAATTGATATAGGTGATTCTGTAATTAGACATTTATATGAAATAGACCAGGTTGCATACATAAGATTTGCATCAGTTTATAGATCTTTTGATGACCTAAGTGAATTCTTAAGAGAATTAAATAGTATTTTAAAAAAATAATATGTTGATAGATACTCATTCACATTTAGATTTAGAAGAAGATATTTTAGGTTTGTTGGAAAAATGTAAACAAAATCTAGTTACTGAGATAATTTCTATATCTACAGATTTAGAAAGCTCCAAAAAAAATATAGAAATATCATCAAATTTTAAAAATATTTTTTCTAGTGTTGGGTTTCACCCTGCTAGTATAAAAAATGTTTCAAAAAATTTAGATTGTATAGAGAAATTAGGAATTAGCGAAAATTGTAAAGCTATAGGCGAAATTGGCTTAGATTTCTTCTATGAAGGATATAATAAAGATTTACAATTTGAATTCTTTAGTAATCAAATTGATATTTCTGAAAAACTTAATAAGCCTTTTGTTGTTCATTGCAGACAAGCTTATAGTGATGCTATTGATTTTCTTAAAAGAAAAAATCCTAAAGTTCAATTTGTTTTTCATTGTTTTACAGAAGATTATGATACTGCAAAAAAAGTATTAGATTTGGGCGGATTAATTTCTTTCACAGGAATAGTGACATTTAAAAAGTCTTATGATTTAAGAGAAGTCATTAAAAAAATTCCAATCGATACTTTTATGATTGAGACAGATTCTCCTTATTTATCACCTGAACCGAAAAGAGGTAAAAAGAATAATTCATCTAATTTAATATACATAGCACAATGCATAGCAAATATAATAAATAAGCCTTTTGAAGAAACTGCTGAACAAATTAGATTAAATTCTGTTAAATTTTTTAATATATGAAAAATAATTCTCTAGCGATAACAATTGGAGACTATAATGGGGTTGGGCCTAAGTGTGTTGAGCTCGCTTTAAGAAAATTAAACTTGAAAAAGACTAAAATTTTTGTGATAGGTGATAACGAAATTTTTGATAAATTAAATTTTCCAAAAAGTAAAAATATAGAATTAATTAATATAGGTAATAAAATTCATTTTGATCCTGGTAAACCAACAAAATTTTCGGGATCAGCATCTTTAAAATATATAAATGAAGCAATCAAGTTGATCACCAATAATAAGGTATCGAGAATTGTGACAGCTCCTATAAGTAAAGAGGCTATACAGAAAGCAGGGTCAAAATTCAAAGGACATACGGATTTACTTGAAGATAGATTTGATTGTAATAATGTGATAATGGCTTTTTGGTCGGAAAAAATAAAAGTTTCTCTATCCACAATTCATGTTCCAATTAAGAATGTAGTTAAAGATTTAAATAGTGAAAAACTTTTATCCCAACTGGAATCCATTGACTCAAATTTTACAAAAATATTGAAAAGAAGGCCATCAATTGCCCTATGCGCTATAAATCCTCATGTTTCGGAGAACGGTGCTATTGGAGATGAAGATTTAAAGATCACAGTGCCAGCTGCAAATAAGGCCAGAAAAAAAGGCATTAATGTCAATGGTCCATTCTCTGCTGACACACTTTTTTCTAAAAAAAATATTAGAAATTTTGATATTTTTCATGCAATTTATCATGATCAAGGTCTTATACCATTTAAGATGATATCTTTTGATAAAGGTGTAAATTTTACATTAAATCTCCCTTTTATAAGGACATCTCCCGATCATGGTACAGCGTATGACATTGCATGGAATAAAAATCCCAATTCTCTTAGTATGGTTGAGGCTATTAAGTTAGCAATCAAATTATAAGTTTTATATGTTAACTTTCCTAGGCTTACCCGCGGATTCTTGCTCTCCAACTATTCCTTCACGCTCCATCATCTCAATTATATTTGCAGCTCTGTTATATCCTATTTTTAGCCTTCTTTGGACCATTGAGATAGATGCTTGTTTGGTTTGGATTACTATTTCAAGTGCCTGATCATATAGAGGGTCTTTGCTAATATTTATTTCATCACTATCTATAGATTCGTCTGGTATTTTTGTTATTTCATTATTATAATCAGGTGGACTCTGGTCTTTTAAATGTGTTGATATATTTTCTCTTTCTAAATCCGATATAATTGAACCTTGTATTCTGATTAAGTTGTTAGGTGGCTGAAGTAATAGCATATCCCCTTTACCCAATAATTCCTCAGCTCCTGATGAATCTAGTATAATCCTTGAATCAGTTTTAGATGAAACTGCAAATGAAATCCTAGCTGGAAAATTTGCTTTAATAAGTCCTGCTACAACGTCGGCTGATGGTCTTTGACTCGCAACTATTAAATGAATACCAGCTGCTCTGGCCATTTGTGATAATCTTGTAATTGATTCTTTTATTTCACTTGGGGCAACAAACATGAGATCTGCAAGTTCATCAATTATAATAACTATATAAGGGAGTACATCTGTAGAAGGATTATAGTCTATATTTTTTTGAACTTTTTCATTATAAGAATCAATATCACGAACACCTATGTCAGATAATAATTTATATCTGGTTTCCATTTCTTTAACAGCCCATTTTAATGCTGCTGCAGATTTCTTAGGATCGGTCACTACTGGATGTAGAAGGTGTGGAATATCCTCATATCCTGAAAGCTCGAGCATTTTTGGATCAATCATTATGAATCTTAAATCTTGAGGGGTTGCTTTAAACAGCATGCTGGTAATTATGCTGTGTAAAAAAACACTTTTACCTGAGCCTGTAGTGCCGGCAATCATAAGATGGGGTGCTTTTTTCAAATCCATAAATTTTGGTGAACCAGATATGTCTTTTCCTAATGAAAGAAAAATGGGGCTATTGTCTTTCGTGAAGGTATCTTTTGATAAAAGCTCTTTAAGGTAAACAGTTTCTCTATTATCATTTGGCACTTCAATACCAACTACATCTTTTCCTGGTATTGGAGCGATAATTCTTACTCTTGTAGCCTTTAATGCCATTGCTAAGTCATCAGACAAAGATGCAATCTTATTTATTTTTGTTCCTGCCTCTGGTTTATATTCATACATAGTTATAACGGGACCAGGTTTAATTTCGGTAATTTTCCCACTAATTCCAAAATTTAATAATTTATCTTCAATTCCCTTAGCTTTTTCAATAGCGATATTTTTATCATATGGAATCTTAGGCTCTTTAGGATCATCTAAAAGATTTAAACTTGGTAAGTTAAAATCCATATATTTCTTTTTTTTCTTTTTTTCATCATTATCTATCACTTTTGGTAGTTCGCTTAATTCTCCATCTAATATTTTATTTTCAGCAATTTTTTCACTCTCTTTATCAATTTTTATAGTAATTTCATCATTTATACCTAAATTATTTTTACTATTATTTTTCTTAACTTTTGATCTTACCAATCTAGATATTACATTTTTTAAAATTTTAAAAATATCTTCATTTAATTGTTTTAAAGAAAAAACTAATATAAATATATAAAAAATTGTTGTTCCTACACTTCCCGAAATGTTAGAAACCAAATAAGATGATATTTTATATGGGATTAATCCAATGAATTCATGATTATCAAAAAAAGCTATATATTTTCTAAATAGAAAAATCAAACCACCGCATGATAAAGAAAGTAAGAAAATAAAAAAAAATTTCTTTATAAAATCATTGCTATTCTTTTTATAAAAAAACTCTAATGATTTTTTGATAAAATAAAGGGAAATAAATAACCCAGAAAGTCCAAAAAAATAATAAAATTTTGATCCTAATAAAGAGCCATATAGTCCTAAAACTGATTTTTTATCAGAAATGTCAAATACTTCTATGAGAATTCCAAGGCTGATGATTAAAAAAACTAATAAACTAAAAATTACCGATAAATATATAGGTACTTGTTTAAAAAAATTGGTTAATTTTTCTCTAATTTTTATCATTTAGTTTTAGTATGAAAAATAGCGAAGACTAAAAAATAAGTCAAATATAATTTTTATTAATATTATTTTTGAAGTAGAATAAAAAAAATGCTATATAATTTATTAAAACCTATAATATGGCAAATTAATCCTGAAATAGCACATGATATTGTTATAAAGCTTCTAAAAAATAATATAGTTAATTTATTTTTAAAATCAAAACCGGATAAAATACTTAAATGTAAATTAGGTAATATCGAGCTTCCCTCACCAATAGGTTTGGCAGCAGGATTCGACAAAAATTTTGAAGTCTTTGATAAAATGTTTAATTTAGGTTTTGGATTTGTCGAAGCTGGAACTGTTACACCTTTACCTCAGGCAGGAAATGAAAAGCCCCGAATTTTTAGACTCTTAGAAGACGAGGCTTTAATTAATAGGCTAGGCTTCAACAACAAGGGCTTGTCAGTTATTAAAGATAATATATTGTCCAAATATAGCAGGTTCATACCGAATAAGTTGGGCGCTAATATTGGTCCCAATAAAGATTCATCTAACAGAATTGCTGATTATATAACTTGTTATAAATCTTTAGTGAAGTTTACTGACTACATAACAATCAATATTTCTTCTCCAAACACCCCTGGGCTTAGAAGCTTTGAAAACAAAGAAATTGATGATCTTCTCAATGAATTAAGCAGAAATAGACAAAATGATAAAAGTATTTTTATTAAAATATCTCCTGATTTAGAAAAAAATGATCTCGAGCAATCTATAAATAAAATATTGAATTATGGAATGGACGGAATTGTTCTTACTAATACATCAATATCAAGGCCTCAACATTTACAATCAAAATTTTCGTCAGAAAAAGGTGGATTATCAGGAAAGCCACTTAAAGATAAATCCCGAGAATCAATTTCTATTGCATTTAGAATTACTCAAAATCATATACCTATAATAGGTGTAGGTGGTATATTCGACCATAATGATGTGATAAATTATTTAAAAGCTGGAGCTAGTGCGGTACAAATATATACTGGGTTGATATATAAAGGCCCAAGTGTAGCAGCAAATATTAATAATGAATTGGTAAACTATTTAAAAACAAATGGGCTTAAAAGTATTACAGAATTAATTGGCATTAACCATTAGTTTTTCACCGTTATCAATGTTAAAAATTTGGCCGTTTATTTTTTTATTTTTAATAATATAATCAATCGTATTTAAAATTGACGTTATTCCTGTTTCGGTCTTATAATTTTTTTTGTATAAGCTTCTGATTTTTTTGTTGCTGGGTTTCAATATGGCTCCCAGGTTTATTGAATTTATCCTAACGCTATTTTTGAGATTTTTAGAAAATGTTTTAGTTAGTGAATCAAGGCCCATTTTAGAAATTGTGTAGCTGCTAAATTTTGTCCAATGGTTTGTCAAACAAATAGCATCACCAATATTTATAATATTCCCCGAACATCTCTTAATCATATGATCACCTATATGCTTTGATAAAAGAATTGTAGAAATTAAATTAATATTTAAATTTTTTAGTATTCTGTCATCAGAATTTTTATCTTCTATAAAAATTGATGCATTATTAATTAGTAGATCAATTGTTCCAAATTTTTTTATACATTCCCTTGAAAACTTTTTAATATTATTAATATTATTGAGATCATATTTTATGATTTTAGAAACTATGCCACGATCAATCAGTGATTTTTTTAAATTTCTTGCTTCTTTACCACTTTGATTATAATGAATAAGTGGTTGATAGTTATTATTAGCAAGGTGCAGCACTATTTCTTTACCAATTCGCTTAGCACTTCCTGTTACTAAGGCTACTTTTTTATTCATATATATCAGTTCTAATTTCTTGAAAAATGTCTTCTTTTTCATTAATTTCCCATGAAATAAGATCCTTATACTTATTGTCATAAATTGAATAAATCATATAGACCATTTCGGGCCATGCGTATAATTTATCAGTTTCAGAAGCTATTGCTGGATGATTTGGATGAGAATGATAAATTCCGATTATTGAACTACCCAAATTTTTGGCTATTTTTTCGCCTTGAATGTAATCTCTGGGATTCAGCTCGTATCTATCATTTGCTCTTTCATTGTTCATATTTTCACATTCATGGAAATTTTCAATCTCATAATTTGAATTTTTTTTATTTCCTATTAATATTCCGCAAACTTCGTAAGGAAAACCTTTTTCGCAAATTCCAATAAGTTTATTATTTATAGTTTTTGATATTTTTACCACCAAACTCCCCCGCTTAAATATCGATAACCACCATCAGGGATAACGCATACAATATTTGCAATTTCTGTTTTTTTTAATTCTTCAAGTGCCGCTAAAACTACAGCCCCACCTGAGTGTCCAACGAACATACCTTCAAGTTTTACTAGATCTTCCATTATTTCATATGATTTCTCAGTATTTGCCCAATAGGTTAAATCGATACAATCATCAGTATAAATTCCAGGAATTATTGATGTAGGAATATGTTTAAGCCCTTCAAGGCCATGAAGAGAATTATCTGGTTGAACAGCAATAACTTTTATATCAGGATTTTTCTCTTTAAGGAATTTAGAAGTTCCAGTTACAGTTCCACTTGTTCCAATTCCCGCAACTAAATGTGTTATATCTCCATTCATCTGCTCCCAAATTTCTGGACCAGTAGTATTATAATGTGCTAGAGGATTAGAAGGGTTATTGTATTGATCTGGCATAAAATATTTATCTGGATATTTTTTTGCAAGTTTTCTAGCCTCTAATATTGCTCCGTCGGAACCTTCAAATGGACTAGAAAAGATTATTTTCGCTCCATAGGCTTCTAAAGTCTTTTTTCTTTCAATATTAATATTTTCTGGAGTAACAAGTTCAACTTTAAAACCTAATGCCGACCCTATCATGGCATATGCTATTGCAGTATTTCCCGATGAGGAATCCATTATTGTTTTTTTATAATTTAATTTTTTATCTTTAATTCCATTTTCAATCATAGAAAGTGCTGCACGATCTTTAATTGAACCACCGGGGTTAAACCATTCTGCTTTGATGTAAATTTTTTTATCTGCTGATAATCCCTCAAAACCAGAAAGCCTAATCATTGGTGTTTCTCCAATTAAATCAACAATTGAGTCAATATTTGCCAGTTCATTTGAAATTTTATTCATTGGAAATAAATTTAACACATTATAAACAATGTATTAATAATTATGATAATTGACGACTGATTTAAAAAATTTAATTCCGTCTGTATTATTGAATACTTTTTCGCTAACTCTTTCAGGGTGGGGCATTAACCCAATAACATTCCCTTTTTTATTAGTGATACCAGCTATATTTAATAATGATCCATTCGGATTTGATTCTTTTGTAATATCACCATTTTCATTACAATATGAAAAAATTATTTGATCATTATCTTTCAACTTTTTTAAAGTTTTTTTATCTGTATAATAATTTCCCTCAGCATGTGCAATGGGAATTCTAATAACTTCATTATTATTATATAAATTAGTGAATCTAGAATTTGTATTAACTTTTAAATTTATGTCTTTACATATAAATTTAAGATTTTTATTTCTAACGAGTGTCCCTGGAAGTAATTTTAATTCAGTTAATATTTGAAATCCATTACATATTCCTATTACAGTGCCACCTTGATCTGCAAATTTTATCAAAGCATTAGAAATTCTACTTTGCGATGCAATTGAGCCAGTCCTTAAATAGTCACCATAAGAAAATCCGCCTGGAACTATGATACAATCCACTTTTGAAATTGAGAATTCATTGTGCCAAATTATCTTACAATTTTGTCTTAATATTTTACTTACTATATAAAAACAGTCTCGTTCACAATTTGAACCAGGAAAATTTAATATTGCAAAATTAATTTTTTTCATCATTTATTTTAAATGTATATTTCTCAATTACTTCATTTACTAAAAGTTTTTCACATAATTGAATTACAATTTCAGAGCATTTTTTTTTATTGGCTGCTTTTATTTTAAAAGTTATTTTTTTTCCAACCTTGAATTCAGTTGCACTGATAGATGACATATTTTTAAGAGAATTTTCAATAGCTTCTCCTTGTGGGTCAAGAACGCTATCTATAGGCATTATATTTAAATCAATTTTGAAATTAGGCATTTTTCTTGAAAAATTTTATTAAATTATTAAGCTCCTCCAAGCTATCATATCTTATTTCAACTTTACCTTTATTTGTACTACCTTTCACCTTAATAGTTAATCCCGTCTGGGTTTCCATTTCTTTTTTCAAATTATCTAGATATATATTTCTATTATCAGACATATTTAAGTTTTTCTCAATTTTTCGGACTCTTGATATTTTTTCAATATCTCTAACACTGAGATTTTTCTTAATTATTTGTTCAGCAAATTTTATTATTTCGCTCTGATTGTCAAGCGCTAAGAGCGCTACTGCATGACCTCTAGATACTTTTCCTTCTATTATCCAATTAAGAACTTTTTCTGGCAGCTCTAGTATTCGTAGTGTATTGCTAATACTAGCTCTTTTTTTTCCAGTAACTTTTATCAATTGCTCATTTGAAAAATTATATTTTTCTATTAAATCTTTTATAGCCATTGCAGCCTCAACTGGATTTAAGTCTTCTCTTTGAACATTTTCAACCAAAGCTAATTCGAATAGATTTTTATCATCTATGTTTATTATGTTTACCGGGACTTTTTTGATTCCTGCTATTTGAGAGGCTCTCCACCTCCTTTCCCCAGCTATTATTGTAAATTTACCATCGTCATTATTTTTTACGGTTATGGGTTGCAAGAGACCATGAACTTTTATGGACTCTGATAAATCCTTCAAAGATTCTTCATCAAATTTTTTCCTCGGCTGATCACTATTTGGAAGAAGGTCTGTAATGAACAATTCGCTATTTTTATTAACATTAGAAGAATTTGAACCATCATTAGATCGAATAAGCGAGTCCAAGCCTTTACCAAGTGATTTTTTCAATATAAGTACCTCCATTATTTACTATAAGTTCTTTTGATAACTCCATATAGGATTTAGAACCTAAACAAAATTTATCATAATTAAATATGCATTTTCCGAAACTAGGACTCTCTGCAAGCTTAACATTTTTGGGAATTATTGTTTTCATAACTTGATCTCCAAAAAATTTTTTTACTTCATTAACAACTGTTTTACATATATTATTTCTAGAATCAAACATTGTTAGTACAAATCCTTCTATATCAAGATTTTCATTTATTCTTTCTTTAACTAGACCAATAGTTTTATTTAATTGAACCAGCCCCTCCATTGCATAAAATTCACATTGTATTGGAACTAGTATTGCGTTTGAAGCAGATAATGCATTAATTGATAATAGGCTTAGGGAAGGAGGACAATCTATGATAACAAAGTCAAAATCCTTAATTTCTTCAAAATCAATATTATTTTTTAATATGTTTTCTCTATGTTCAACATCATGTAATTCTATATCCGCCCCAGCTAATTCTGCAGTGGCTGGGCATATATAGATTTTTTTATTATCAGCAATTTTAATTTGCTTTATAATGTTATTAATTTTTTCTCTTCCAATTAATAGATCATATGTAGTTAAGTCAAGACTCTCTTTATTTATTCCTAAGCCACTAGTTGCATTACCTTGAGGGTCAAGATCAATAATGAGTATTTTTTTACTTAACAAGGAAAGCCCGGCTGCTAAGTTAACAACAGTTGTAGTCTTTCCTACACCGCCTTTTTGATTAATAACTGCGATAACTTTTGGCATTTTTAGTATTATATAGCTAAAACGTTATTTAATAAAAATATATTTTATAAGTTTCTTGACAATTACTTGGATTGATATAAATTAATTAGCTCCACGTTTTTGTGGGTGATATTTGAAAATTTATTAGAAGATACGTGTGAGTTTTTCGAGCCAATTAAATTAAACAAAATCTTTTTTATATGAAGAGTTTGATCCTGGCTCAGAGTGAACGTTGGCGGCACGCCTAACACATGCAAGTCGAGCGAAGTAGCTTGCTACTTAGCGGCGAACGGGTGAGTAATGCTTGGATAATCTGCCTTTAGGACTGGGACAACTACAGGAAACTGTAGCTAATACCGGATATGACCACATTTACCAAGGTTTATGTGGTAAAAGATTTATCGCCTTTAGATGAGTCCAAGTCGCATCAGGTTGTTGGTAGGGTAATGGCCTACCAAGCCTATGACGCGTAGCAGGTCTTAGCGGATGATCTGCCACATGGGGACTGAGATACGGCCCTGACTCCTACGGGAGGCAGCAGTGAGGAATATTGGGCAATGGACGAAAGTCTGACCCAGCGATGCCGCGTGAAGGATGAAGGCCTTAGGGTTGTAAACTTCTGTCAGCAGGGAAGATAATGACGGTACCTGCAGAGGAAGCCCCGGCTAACTCCGTGCCAGCAGCCGCGGTAATACGGAGGGGGCAAACGTTACTCGGATTTACTGGGCGTAAAGGGTCCGTAGGCGGTTTTTTAAGTTAGATGTGAAAGCTTGAAGCTTAACTTCAAAATTGCATCTAAAACTGGATTACTTGATTATTGGAGAGGTTGATGGAATTACCGGTGTAGCGGTGAAATGCGTAGATATCGGTAGGAACACCAGTGGCGAAAGCGATCAACTGGCCAATTAATGACGCTGAGGGACGAAAGCGTGGGTAGCAAACAGGATTAGATACCCTGGTAGTCCACGCCCTAAACGATGAATACTAGATGTAGGATTTTTTCTGTATCGTAGCTAACGCATTAAGTATTCCGCCTGGGGAGTACGGTCGCAAGGCTGAAACTCAAAGGAATTGGCGGGGACTCGCACAAGCGGTGGAGCATGTGGTTTAATTCGATGCTAAGCGAAGAACCTTACCAGGGCTTGACATGTAAGCATAAGCTTGCGTGAAAGCGTGGAGTGAATTTGAGCTTGCTTAAATTGGTTTACACAGGTGCTGCATGGCTGTCGTCAGCTCGTGCCGTGAGGTGTCCGGTTAAGTCCGGTAACGAGCGCAACCCCTATTATCAGTTGCCATCACTTCGGGTGGGCACTCTGGTGAAACTGCTGGTTTGAAACTAGAGGAAGGAGGGGACGACGTCAAGTCATCATGGCCCTTATGTCCTGGGCTACACACATGCTACAATGGCAGATACAACGGGTTGCGAACTCGCGAGGGGGAGCTAATCTCATCAAAGTCTGTCTCAGTTCGGATTGCAGGCTGCAACTCGCCTGCATGAAGTTGGAATCGCTAGTAATCGCGGATCAGCTATGCCGCGGTGAATACGTTCCCGGGTCTTGCACACACCGCCCGTCACACCACGAAAGTCGGTCTTACCCGAAGCAGCTGGGCTAACCCTTTTGGGAGGCAGGTTTCTAAGGTAAGGTTGGTGATTGGGGTGAAGTCGTAACAAGGTAGCCGTACCGGAAGGTGCGGCTGGATCACCTCCTTAAACTGGAGTATTCCAGTGCTCGATACTTTTCACGTGTCTTCTTCTAAACATTCAACTTCAGCGGGGCCTATAGCTCAGCTGGTTAGAGCGCACCCCTGATAAGGGTGAGGTCGGTGG
>CENQ01140726.1_pt1 | contig 28783 bp, 24 predicted proteins | sample 356171 | NCBI WGS metagenome assembly CENQ01 (sample SAMEA2619802, study PRJEB7988) | marine metagenome | biome: marine biome (ENVO:00000447); feature: surface water layer (ENVO:00002042); material: "saline water (ENVO:00002010), including plankton (ENVO:xxxxxxxx)" | depth 5 m
TCACTCTCAGAAACAAATATTTTGTAGTTATCTATCCTTCCAAAAATATTTTCATAATGTAAATATATTAAATTTGTAAGAAAGCTATGACACTCAACATGAATGCCATGAAAAGTGTAAATTAATTTTTTTTTATTTAAAAGGTTAGTAAACCTTGCTATTACTCCTGCTCCTTTTCCATGTGCATGGATAATATCTACATTATTTTTTTTAATAAACTTATTTAAATTAACAATATCCATTAGACAAATTTTTCTTTCAGCAATTTCAATATGATTTTTTGAATTTAAAAACATAGAAAAGTTACTATTTTTTGGAAGTGCATAGTAAATCTCGAAAATATTGCTTAAATTTTCTCCAAGCATAAACATTTGATTCGGGCCGCCTCCAAGATCTGAATTAGAGGAAATCATTAAAACTCTAATTTTTTTTTTCACTTTCATATCTCTTAACTATTTTATAATTATAAATAAATCCTAAAACAAAAAAGTAATCTAATTTTTGATTTTGATATACAGGCTTACTTTAAAAAATTTCTATTACTCAATTTAAGAAAAACTATTTTTAAAAAAGTAAATTTTAAAAGGTGCGATATTATAAAATAAATTTAAGAAAAAAAAATAAATAATTATGTCTAGTAGTTCTATTATTCCATTGATTTTGTGTGGAGGGTCTGGCTCTAGACTATGGCCTCTTTCTAGATCAAGTTATCCAAAACAATTTTTATCAATAAAAAAGGAAGATAAATTAAGCTTATTACAGAAGACTATTCAAAGAATATTACCTTTAAAAAATCTGAAAAAACCAATATTAGTATGTAATGAGGAACATAGATTTCTTGTAGCAGAACAATTAAGAGAATTGAAAATTGATGATTTTATAATTTTGTTGGAACCATTTGGAAGGAATACGGCTCCAGCCATTGCACTTGCTGCATTGAAATCTATCGAGATAGAAGATGATCCAACCTTATTAGTTTTATCTTCTGATCATGAAATAAAAGATGTTGCAAAGTTTTTGAATCTCGTAGAAAAAGGGATAAAATATACTGAGCAGAATAAGCTAGTAACTTTTGGGATCATACCGACTTCCCCAGAAGTTGGCTACGGTTATATAAAATCATCTAAGCCATTACAAGATATAAATGAAGGTATTGAAATTGAAAGTTTTCTTGAGAAACCGGACTTAGAAACGGCTAAAAAACTTATAACGGATAATAGATTTACTTGGAATAGCGGAATGTTCATGTTCAAATCTAATGAGATAATTAAAGAAATAAATAACTATTCGCCAAATATATTAAATTCATGCAGAGAATCCATAAATAAAAGTGTTCAAGACCTTGATTTTCAAAGAATAGACAAAGTTTCTTTCAAGAAATGTGAAAATATATCTATCGATGTTGCAGTTATGGAAAAGACATCAAAAGGCATAGTAATACCTCTTGATGTTGGATGGAGTGATATTGGTAGTTGGGAGATGGTCTGGGAAACTTCCGATAAGGATAATAAAGGCAACCTTACCCAAGGCAAGGTAATTTTAGAAAATACCAAAGATTCCTATTTTAGGAGTGAAGATAGGCTTATAGTAGGAATTGATTTGAACGACTTAATCGTAATTGAAACAAGAGACGCTATATTGATTTCTAATAAACAGTCCTCTCAAAAAGTAAAAAACGTTGTTAATCTACTAAAAAAGAAAAAAATACCTGAAGGGCAATCGCATACAAAGATTTATAGACCATGGGGCCATTACCTTTCAGTTGTCCAATCTAATAGATGGCAAGTCAAATTAATACAAGTTAAACCAGGAGAGAAACTTTCTTTGCAGATGCATCATCATCGATCTGAACACTGGGTTGTTGTAAGCGGAACAGCAAAAATAGAAGTTGACAATAAAATTGAGATTTTATGTGAGAATCAAAGTGTTTACATACCATTAGGTTCAAAGCATAGGTTATCAAATCCCGGTAAGATACCTCTAACCCTAATAGAAGTTCAAAGTGGTTCGTATGTCGGAGAAGATGATATTGTGCGAATTGAGGACATTTATGGCCGTTCTAAATAAGTTTTGAAAATTAAATAAATTCATTTAAATAAAAAATTTTTTAATGAGAACATGAAGTAAAATAAAAAATATAGACTTCAAAATTTTGATAAAAGTTAAAAATATTTGCTGCATAGGTGCTGGATATGTTGGAGGCCCTACCATGTCCGTAATAGCCGATAAATGCCCTGATATCAGCGTTAATGTTGTTGATAGAAATATTGAAAGAATAGATTTGTGGAATAGCTCAAACCTCAATAATCTTCCTATTTTTGAACCAGGCCTAGATAAGATTGTAGAAAGGTGCAGAGGAAATAACTTAACATTTTCAACAAAAATAAGAGAAAAAATTTCCTCTGCTGATATGGTTTTTATCTCTGTAAACACTCCAACAAAAACAAAAGGAGTTGGAGCTGGGCAAGCAAGCGACCTTAAATGGGTTGAAGCCTGCGCAAGAGATGTAGCAAAGTTTTCAAAAGGTCATACAATAGTTGTAGAGAAAAGCACTCTTCCTGTCAAAACAGCTGAGGTAATAAAAAAAATATTAGAAGCTTCTCAAATTTCAAAAAGTGAAAAATCATTTGATGTTTTATCTAATCCAGAATTTTTAGCTGAAGGGACAGCTATAAAAGACTTAGAAGAACCGGATAGAGTTCTAATAGGAGGAGAAAAAAATGATGCAATACTCGCGCTACATAATATTTATAGTAATTGGGTCCCTAATGAAAAAATCTTGCATACTAATATTTGGAGTAGTGAATTAGCAAAACTTACATCCAATGCTTTTTTAGCGCAGAGAATAAGTTCCATAAATTCAATTGGTGCAATTTGTGAAGCAACAGGTGCTGACGTTAGAGAAGTTTCAAGAGCTATAGGTTCTGATAGTAGGATAGGTTCTAAATTTTTAGATGCAGGGCCAGGATTTGGAGGTAGTTGTTTTAAAAAAGATATCTTGAATCTTGTTTATTTATCAAAATATTTTGGTCTCAATGAAGTAGCATCTTTTTGGGAAGGAGTTGTTAAATTAAACAATTGGCATCAAAAAAGGATCTCAATTTTAGTTGTAGAAAAACTATTTGGTTCTGTTAGTAACAAGAAAATTGGTATTTTAGGATTCTCCTTTAAAGCGAATACAAACGACACAAGAGAATCTGCTGCCATAAGTATTTGTAAAGATTTATTAGAAGAAGGAGCAATCCTCTATATACATGATCCAAAAGTTGAAGAAAATCAAATTTCGAAAGATTTAGGAATAAATTCCATAAATTCAACAAGAACTATTAAGGCTGATAATCCAATACAAAATTCAGGTGATTGGGTTTATGCCAAAAATATAGATGGGATTTTTCCTGATGCTGATGCAATTTTGATCCTTACAGAATGGGAAGAATACGCAAATATAGATTGGGAAAAGATTTCAAAAAAAATGAGAAGACCTGCATGGATTTTTGATGCGAGATCAATATTAAACCCCAATAGACTTGAAAATACAAATTTAAATTTATGGAGAATAGGAGATGGAGTTAATACATAAAAAAAATATACACAAAATAAGTTAGATTAATAGATGATGAATTTATCAATAAAAAGAAATTAATTAATAATGAAAAAAGCTCTTATAACAGGTATTACTGGTCAAGATGGTAGTTATCTAGCAGAATTACTTTTAAAAAAAGGTTATGAGGTTCATGGAATTAAAAGAAGATCAAGTAGTTTTAATACTTCAAGGATCGATCATTTATATCAAGACCCTCATATTATGGATCCAAAATTTATTCTTCATTATGGAGATTTAACTGATAGCACAAATTTAATTAATATTATCCAGAAAGTTAGACCTGATGAGATTTATAATTTAGGAGCTCAAAGTCATGTTGCCGTAAGTTTTGAAACACCAGAATATACTGCTAATAGCGATGCATTAGGAACCTTAAGGATTCTTGAGGCAGTGAGAATATTAGAACTACAGAAAAAAACAAAAATATATCAAGCAAGTACCAGCGAATTATACGGATTAATTCAAGAAACACCACAAAATGAAAAAACACCATTTTATCCTAGAAGTCCTTATGCTGTAGCTAAACTTTACGCATATTGGATAACTGTTAATTACAGAGAAGCTTATGATATTTATGCATGTAATGGAATACTTTTTAATCACGAAAGTCCAAGAAGAGGAGAGACTTTTGTAACCAGAAAAATCACTAGAGGATTAGCCAGGATAAATGCTGGATTAGATTCTTGCCTGTATATGGGTAATCTTGATTCAAAAAGAGATTGGGGTCATGCCAAAGATTATGTAGAAATGCAATGGCTAATGTTACAACAAGATACTCCAGAAGATTATGTTATTTCGACAGGAAGGACTGAAACAGTTAGACATTTTATTGAGTTAACAGCTTTAAATCTTGGTTGGGACAATAATGGCAAAACAGACCCTATTATATGGGAAGGAGAAAAGGAAAAAGAGTTTGGGAGAAGAGGAGATACAGGAGAAATAGTTATTAAAATTGATAAGAGATACTACAGACCAACTGAAGTAGATCTATTAATAGGTGATTCAACGAAAGCTTTTAATAAATTAGGTTGGGAACCCAAAATTTCACTTGAAGAAATGATTCAAGAAATGGTCCAAAATGATACGGAAATAGCTAAGAAAGAAAACATTCTTAAAAGAAAAAGTTTTCAAATACATAATTCAAGCGAATCCCAGACATAAAATTAACCCATTTATGAAAAAAATATCCCCAGAAGAAAGTATTTTAATTGCTGGAGCAAGAGGAATGGCAGGAAGCGCTGTTTATAGGAATCTTATAAATTCAGGATATGGCAACAAAAAATATGGAGGTAAAATTTTTACTCCTAGCAGTAAAGAATTAAACTATCTTGATATTTTTTCGGTTGAGGAATGGTTCAAAGAAAATAATCCATCGGTTGTTGTTGTGGCAGCAGCAAAAGTTGGAGGCATCCTTGCAAATTCCACTCAACAGGCAGACTTCTTATTACAGAACATAAAAATTCAGACAAATATTATTGAAACTGCATGGAAAAATAAAGTTAAAAGATTACTTTTTTTAGGTAGCAGTTGCATTTATCCTAAATTTTGCCAACAACCAATTAAAGAAGAATATTTGTTAGATGGAGCACTTGAGAAGACAAATGAAGGCTACGCTATTGCAAAAATTACAGGTTTAAAACTTTGTGAAAATTTAAGAGATCAATATGGTTTTGATACTTTGTCGTTAATGCCTACAAATTTATATGGCCCAGGAGACAATTACCATCCCAAAAATAGCCATGTTATTGCAGCACTAATAAAAAAATTCCATGATGCAGTATTAAATAAAGAAAAAACCGTAACTTGCTGGGGATCAGGCTTACCTAGAAGAGAGTTTTTACATGCTGATGATCTTGGAGCTGCTGTAGTATTTTGTTTAGAGCATTGGGATCCATCTTCAAGAGATGCACCCATGGATTCTAATGGACATGTTTTAAATCATTTAAATGTTGGTACAGGAACTGATATTAGTATAAAAGAATTGTCTTTGAAGATAGCAAGTATAACAGGTTTCAAAGGTGATATTTTTTGGGATAAAAGCAAACCAGATGGAACCCCTAGAAAGCTACTTAATATTAGTAAAATTAAAAGTATAGGCTGGAGTCCAAAAGTTACTCTTAAGGAAGGCCTCTCTAAAACTATAGTTAAATATAAGGAACAAGCATATTAAAAAACTAGGAAAATTTTTTATTATTCAAATGCCATTTCCAACCATCAATACACATATCACTAATTTGCCTTTTTGGTTCCCATTTTAGAGTTTTTTTAGCTAATTTATTGTCCGCAACAATTCTATCTACATCACCTTCCCTACGATTTACAAAATCATAAGGGACTTTAACATTATTTATTTTCTGGAAGTTTTTTACTAACTCTAAAACACTTGTTGGATTGCCAGTACCTAAATTAAGGTTTAAAAATTTCGAATTCTTCATTTTTAATAAATATTCCATTGCCAAGATATGGCCTTCAGCAAGATCCATAATATGAATAAAGTCTCTTATGCAGGTTCCATCTTTAGTGTTCCAATCGTTACCAAAGATCTTTAGTTTTTCTATTTCACGAGATGCTACTTTGTTAATTAAGGGGAAAACATTATTGGGTATTCCCTTAGGATTTTCACCAATCAATCCACTATCATGAGCTCCGATTGGATTAAAGTATCTCAGATTTGCTATCCGCCATTTTTGAGGATCGCTATCAAAAATATTTTTCAACATATATTCAATTGTTGCTTTGGTAAATCCATAAGGATTAATAGGCTTAATATTTGAATTTTCATTAATTAATTTATTTATATTCTTTCCATAAATTGTTGCACTGCTACTAAAAATCAGACAGTGACAATTAAACTTGTCCATAGCTTCCAACAATCTAATTGCCCCAACCAAATTAAAATCCCAATAATTCAATGGATGCCTTACCGATTCTTTAACGGCTTTTAAACCAGCAAGGTGAATTACTCCATCTATTGATTGATCCTCTTTTTTTGCATCCAAAAATATCTTCTCTAAAGAATGTGAATTTCTAATATCCCCTTCATATATATTTAGATTTTTTCTTAATAAAGGATTAATAGAATTAATTAGATCTATCATTCTATTATAAAATTTCTTGGAACTATTCAAAAAAGAATCGATAATTACGACATCATAATTTTTTTCTAATAAAGAAATAGTTACATGACTACCAATAAAACCAACTCCCCCTGTTACTAGAATTTTTTTCATCAATAATATTTAAACTTATTTCATTTAATAATTTCAGAATAATATTTAATATACCAATTAGCAAAAATCTTAATCCCTTTTTCAAAAGATGTTTTTGGTTTAAAACCTATCCACTCATCTAAAGAAGTTATATTTGCATATGTTTCTTTTACATCTACTTTAAGCATTGGCTTGAAAACTTTTATTGCCTTTTTATCAAGGTAATACTCTAATAAATCTATAAATTTCAATAGTTTAACTGGACTGCTATTACCAATGTTAAATATTCTATGCGGAGCAAAAGAAGTAGCAACTGAAGGATTACAACTATCAAATAAAGGATTTATGGTGGCAGGTTTAAAGCAACATTTAAAAATTGCTTGAACAATATCTTCAATAAAAGTGAAATCCCTTTGCATCTCACCGTAATTAAATACTTCAATTGGTTCTTCTTGGAGTATAGATTTCGCAAAAATCATTGGTGCCATGTCCGGCCTGCCCCATGGCCCATAAACCGTAAAAAAACGCAATCCTGTTGCTGGTAAATTATGGATATGACTATAAGCATGAGCCATTAATTCATTAGATTTTTTTGTCGCCGCATAAAGGCTTACAGGATGATCAACACTTTGTTCCTCTGAAAATGGCAAATTTGTATTTCCTCCATAAACAGAACTGCTTGAAGCATAAACCAAATGATTGACATTATTTTTTGCACAATTTTCAAGGATATTAGAGAATCCAACCAAATTACTTTCAATATATTTTTTTGGGAATTTGAGTGAATAACGTACACCAGCTTGTGCAGCTAAATTGACAACTATTGAAGGTTTAAATTTTTTAAATAATTTACTTAATTGATTATCATCTGCTATGTTGCAATTAAAGAACTTCCATTTATTTTTTTTTAAAAAAGAACTTTCTTCTATATTTTGAATTCTTTTTTCTTTTAAATTAACATCGTAATAAGAATTTAAATTATCTATTCCAACAACATCAAAACCCTTTTTTAGTAATTCAAGAGATAAAGCTGCTCCAATAAATCCAGCAGCACCTGTCACAAAAATTAAATCATCATTTTTTGACATCCGTAAATAAATAATTAGTAAATAACTTTTGCAAAAATTTAAGGAAATTTTAAATAAAATATGTTTACATTTTATATCCTTAAAAGTCTTAAAAAGCTATCTGACATAAATATTTCATAAGGATCGAGTTCCCTTTTTATTTCAAGCCAATCTTCAAGCATTTGATAAGATTCTCTAAATATTTCAGGAGATTGCCTTGAGTCTTTTGCTAAATATATTCTTCCTCCTTCTGAAACTATTTCTTTATCTAATTTTGAGAGCTCTTGATTTAGATTTTTAATATTGGATGGAATATCAATTGCCAAAGTCCATCCTGCAATAGGGAATGATAAGTAGCCAGGATTATTTTTACCGAACCTTTTTAACACTGTGAGGAATGATGGAGCAGATATTTTTCTTAACTTTTCTAGAGTTTTACTGATAAGATAGGATGCCTTATCTGGGACAACAAATTGATATTGTATAAAACCTTCTGAACCATATATTCTGTTCCAATTATTAATTCCATCTAGTGGATAAAAAAATTGTCCAATACTTTGTATTTCTCCATACCTTAACTTAGGATGCTTTCTGAACCATGCCTCATTAAATGTTTTTACTGTAAATTTATTGAGAAATCCTGACGGGAAAAATTTAGGAGCGGTCGCTAAGGCTTTGATGCCATAATCTAAAGGTTTTTCTGCTAGATCTTTGGACAATTGACTTTTATCAAGATGCTCTCCGCAAGATAATACCCCTCTAAAATTTTTATTGAGACTATCAACCCATGCTACGCTGTATTTATATTTTTTGTCTGCTTTAACCATCGCGGTCATTAAGGAATCAATATCAAGAAATCTTTTAGTATCAACTTTGATGTAAGAACTTGAGATTGGGATAACCGAAAAAGTAGCTTCCAAAATTATGCCAGTTAAACCCATACCACCAACTGTAGCCCAGAATTTTTTTACGTTGTGGGGATTTAAATCATCAAAAGGTCTTAATTTATGTATTTCACCAGTGCCGTCCATCAATATGATTTCCTTTAAGTTTTGTCCAAAACTACCATTTATATGGTGATTTTTTCCATGAACATCTGAAGCGACAGCACCTCCAACCGTTACAAAGCGAGTTCCAGGTGAAACTGGCAGAAAAAATCCTTTTGGGACAATAAAACTTAGTAATTCATCGAACGAAATCCCAGCTTTTGCAGTTACTGTATGATTATCTGTATCTAATTGAAATGAATTAAAGCTACTTAAACTAACTACACTTTTCTTATCAAGTTGAGCAGAATCTCCGTAAGATCTTCCCAACCCTCTAGCTATCAAAGATTTATAGTCAGCATTTTTCACAATTTTTTTTAATTTTTCTTCATTCAAAGGGGTATAAACAGTACAATCCGCAAACTTATTTCTACCCCATCCATAAATTTTTTTCGATTCAATCATCTTTTAAAAACTATAATCTGGAAACTAAAAAATTTGGCATTAATCTTATTAAAAACATAATAGGTCCCCAATGCCATGGTAGATATTCAACTCCCCTTTTAGAATTATTTTTTAATAAGATCCTAGCAACATCTGCAGTTTTAATACAAAGAAAATTTGGGACCTTGCCAAATGTCATCGGTGTTGCCATATAACCTGCTTTTATAATACGAACAGAAAAAGGCTTCCCATAACAACTAGACATTAAACCTTCACACATATTTTGAAGAGCTGCTTTTGCAGAACCATAATAATAGTTGGAAGGCCTTCCTCTATCGGCTGCGACAGATGTAAATACCCATAAACGAGAAGATTTTGCAATTCTCTCTGGAGTTGCAATTGCATTTATCCATGGAACAATTCCAAAATAGTTGCAATTGATTATATTCTTTGCTTCATTAAAATCAACCCTTGCAACTCCATTATTTCCTAAATATCCAGCTGTTACTAAGTAAAGATCAAAATCCTCAACTTTATAAAAATTTTTTTCATTTTCTTCATTTTGGCAATTTAAATTAATTGTTTTTTCTATGATTTGAACTTTATTATTCTTCTTCAAATTTTTAACAAATTTTTTGCTCTTTTCTGCATCCCTTGAAATTAGATAAAATTTTTTACAACCATTTTTTGCTAATTCAATACAAATAGATTGAGCGACTAAACTATTTGAACCTAATACCCAAACACTTTTTATAATTTTATTTTTTTTAAAAAGCATTTTTTAAATCCTTATTTAGACATTCTATCAACTGTCAAAAAATAAGATATTATTTAATTAATTATTTTCAAAATTTTCCCATAATTAATTAAGGATTCTTCTCAATCCTAAAGAAATAAAACCAAGGAATGTAGCGAACCAAAGTGTTATTAATCTTGTAATTATTACTGCATTTCCTGCAATATCTATAGGGATTTGTTTAAAAGATAAGAAACTAAACATTGATAATTCTGTTGTTATCATTCCTCCTGGGAGCATTGACAAGCCGCCTATTAGCCCTGAAGTTGTATGAACCAAAGTTGAAAAAATTATGCTTATATCAAAAGAACCAAGTTTATTTATAATTAACCAAAAACCAATTCCCTCTAATAGCCAAGAAATTGTCCCAAGAATTGTTGTAAATAAAATTAATTTAAAATCATAAAAGTTTTTTAGGCAATTCAAAGACTGATTTGATAAATTCCTAAATTTTTTAGGTAATAATTTTTTTAAAAAATAACTAAGAAATCTTTGAATTCTATATTTAAAATTTAATATCAAAAATATAACTAAAAAAGCAATTAAGAAAAATAAAAAAAAGTAATTTATAGAATTAAAATTTTTAATATTTAAAAATAATTTCCAATTGATTAAAAGGATAATAAATACTGATAATAGATCACTCATCCTCTCAAATATAAGGGCGGAAGTAGATTTAATTAAAGAAATTCCAAATTTTTCATAAAGAAAATATGATCTAATAAGTTCTCCAGCTTTTCCTGGAGATGCAGTAAAAGCATAAGAACCCATCCATGATAAAAAGTCATCTTTAATTGGTAAAACCAAACCTAACTTGATAAATAAAATTCGCCATCTAATAAATCTCAAAAAATAGCCAATCAGAACAGCAAATATAGCCTTAAAGAAAGTTAGGTTTAATAGCCTTATTGTCTCAAATACTTGATTTTGAAGAAAAGTACTTATCATTCCATATGATAAAAAAAGCCCTCCTACTAAAATTATTAAATTTTTAAAGGAATAATTTGGGTATGGTACTGGGTAAGAAAAAAAAGATTTGTAATGAGGAATTTCTGCATTATCTAATAATTCTTTATCACCTTCACTGTCACCATATGCTTCGTAAATAAGTTTATCTTTTAAAGATTCATTAGCGTTCAATGCAATAACTTTATTTATTCCTTTTATATTTTTTCCTTGAATAATTGGAAACCATTTATTATTTATTTTTTTTAATTTTGTAGAAATTAAATCAACCTCAAGATAATTCGCTAATGGAGCAAGCATCATATCAAATGATGCTGAACATAGAACAACTTTATCTCCCTTTTTTTTATGAAATTCAATTCTATTCAGTGCATTGGTATTTATTCTTTTTTTTAAAATTTGTAAAAACCACTCATTATTCCCAAAATATTCTTCTCTATTAAATTTTTCACATATCTTAAAATATTTAACAAATTTTTCTTTGATAGACTCATCAGAGATAAATTTAAGTCTCCAAAAAATAAAACTTGGCAAAAAATACAAAAAAGAAATTATGGTGCCTCCCAATGATTGAGAACTAATTGCAGCTAGAAATAATGAATCACCTCTAATTAAAGTTCCATCAACGTCAAATACAGCTAACATTTTAAGCAAAAAAGTATCCGATCATAAAAGTTGTTGTTATCCAACAAATAATAATTATTTTTATAAAGTTATCGTTAAGAAGAATCTCTTCAGGATTCTCAGTTTTTATTGTGAAAATCTTTTCCGAATCTTCAATAGTTTCACTAATAAATTGGTATCTAAATATGCCTATAAGAACAAAGGGGACCGTTAGTAACATCCATTCAGTTGGAGCGCCATTTAATTTTGGTCCAGATGCCCATAATGAGTAGAAAACAAATGCACTTGATGTGACAATATTTTCAAATTTAGTTAGTAAACTTGTTGAATAAAATCTCAAAACTCTTCTATTAAATTTCCCAGTTTTTTGAGACCATTTTAATTCTGCTTTTCTTTTTTCAATTGCCAAAAAGAGTGCAGACAAAGTTATACTTAGCAGAAACCATGGAGAAATAATTAAACCTCCAGCCAAACCGCCAGAGATAGCTCTCAAAAGAAATCCAGCAGATATACAAAAAATATCTAATAATGGAATCTTTTTAAAAATTAGGCAATAAGATAGTTGTATTAATGAATATGAAGTAAATATTATAAAAACTCTTTGATCAAGATTTAAAACAATAAAAAAACCTGCACAAAGCAATAATAAAGATAATATTACTGCTTGTTTTATAGAAACATGACCAGATGCTATGGCCCTTTTACTTTTTTTGGGATGATTTCTATCAGATTCAATATCTAATAAATCATTTATTAAATATATTGAGGAAGAAATAGAACAAAATCCCACAAAAGTTAAAGCAGCAGCTAACCAAACTTCTCTATTATCAGAATAACTAAAAAGTGGCGCAGAAAAAACTAAAAGATTTTTTGTCCATTGTTTAGGTCTGAGTGCAGATAATAAGTAAAGAATAGACATTTTCAACTTCATAAATGCTTATCAAATTAATTTTTTAAATAAAAAATGTATCGTAAAAAAAACATATTGAATCTAATGATCAGTCTATAGTATTATATAATTAGAAGATAATTAATCTCTATTTAAAGGCATAAAAAGCCAGTAGATATGAAATAAATCGGATGAAATTTAATAATTTTAAAAAATTTCTTTTACTTGCAATTATATTTTCTTTAAATCAATTTTTTTATGCTGGTTTAACTCAAAATTTAGAATCTGAAAAAGTTTTTGCACCAAGGGAAACACTTCCCAGAGACTTAGATAAAAAAATTGGAGAAGACTACTTACTTGGACCTGGAGACGCAATACTTTTAAAAGTATTTGGACTTCCTGAATTAAGTGGAGAATTTGGAATAGGTCCTGATGGAATGCTTTATCTTCCTCAAATCCAAGGGATTTTGGTCAACCTCGTTTCAATTAAAGAGTTAAAGTCCCTAATAGTTGAAAAATATAAAAAAATATTAATGGAACCTAATATTAACCTTCAATTAGCAAAAGTTAGGCCCGTTAGAGTATTTCTTAAGGGAGAAGTTAAGTTTCCTGGTTTTTATAACTTAAGTATAGGTGGCCAGAACTTCACTATAAATTCTATTGAAAGTCAATCTGAAAAGGACTCAGAAAACACTGTAGTAAAACCAATGTCAACAACTAATTTATTTTTTCCTACCATATTTGATGCATTAAAAATGGCAAAAGGTATTACCCCTTATACTGATTTGTCAGAAATAACTGTAGTAAGGAATAATTCAATTTCTAATGGTGGAGGAAAGATTCAAACGAAATTAAACTTTCTTAGTTTGTTCGTTAATGGAGATCAGTCGCAAAATATAAGATTGTTCGATGGTGATACAATAATTGTCTCAAGAAGTGATAAAACTTTGAAAGAACAATTTCTAGAAGTAAATAAAACTAACCTCAACCCATTAAATGTCAGTGTATTTGTAAGTGGAAAAGTTAAAAGTGGTGGATTCCAAACTATCCCAAAAGGTTCTGGTCTGAATCAAGCTATTGCGATGTCTGGAGGAAAAGATTTAGTTAGTGGGAAAATTGAGTTTATAAGATTTTTGCGCAATGGTGAAATAGATAAAAGGGTTATTGGTTATAATAAAAATTCATCTTTGGATTCCTTTTCAAATCCCATTCTCGAAGATGGAGATATAATTAATGTTAAAGATTCTTTATTTGGAGCATCAACAGAAGTACTAAACAAAGTACTTCAGCCTTTATCACCAATACTAATAATAAGAGGAATATTGGACTAATATGAAAGACTTTGAGGAGAAAAAGATTTTTGATTCTTATGTAAATGATGATGAGCTTGATCTTTCGGACATAGTTAATTTTTTCAAAAGAAATTTAAAATTTATTTCTATAATTACTTTATTTTCATTATCGTTTGGAGTAATTTACTCCCTTAGAATCAAACCTACTTGGCAGGGAGAATTTCAAATAGTTCTTCATAATGAAAAATCACCTACACCAAGCATATCTAGTAAATTAGGAGATAAAATTTTCCCCGGAATAGCTTCTGTTAAAAGCGGAGCAAAAACTGAAGTCGAGATCCTAAAAAGCCCATTTGTGATGAAGCCAGTTTTCAACTTATTTAAAGAACTAAATACGGATGAGAAAAACAAATTAAGCAAATTGTCTTATAAAAAATGGATCAAACAAAATTTCAATATTGAACTTATTAATGATACTCAAGTCTTAAGCGTAAAATATAAAGATCAAAAAAAATCGAGTATTATCCCTATATTGAATTTGGTATCAAAAGAATATCAAAGTTATTCAGATAGAGATAGAAATATAGGACTATCAAACAGTATCAATTATGTAAAAGTGCAAATTAAAGAAAAAAAAGAAGAAACGAAAAAATCATTTTTTGCATTGAGAGAATTTTCAATGAAAAATAATATTGGTGATTTTGATGGAATGATTCCCACGAACTCCATAACAAATTCAGAAGGGAAAGAACAAACTATCTCCCCAAGATCTAACTCATCACTAAGATATACTAGCCAATTTAGAATGTTAGAGGAATTAGAAACTAAACTGATTGAAAAATCTGCACTATATAAAAATGATTCTGATGTAATTAAACTACTTAAATTAAAAATTAACAGTATAAAAGAATCATTAAAGAGACCTAAAGAAATCTTACTAAAATATAGAGAACTTGAAAGAGAAGCAATTTTAAATGAGAATGCTTTAAATCAACTTGAAGGACAACTCACTTTTTTGAATATTGAAAAATTAAAAAAATCTCAACCGTGGACATTAATTTCAATCCCAAATTTAAATGATACACAAGTTGCTCCCAAAAAAAAATCTATAGTAAGTTTCTGGGGTTTCGCTAGTTTAATCTTAGCTTCTATATTCTTTTTATTGCTGGAAGGGAAAAAAGGAATTATTTTTTCAGAGAAAAAACTTATAAAAATCATCCCTTTTAAATTGATGAAATCTATAGACATCAAAAATGGGGTTTTTAATTTTGATGATTTAGAAATATTAACTAAAGTCTGTTTTAATGATAAAAAAGCAAAATATAAATTAATAAATTTAGAAAATTCAAAAAATATATCCAACTTACTTTTAGACCAATTAGTTGAAAAATCTAAAGATAGTAATATTTCTGTATTAAATAAAGTGTGTGATTTAACAAATGATAATAAAAATTATCTGATTATTGAAGAAGGAAAAATTACATTCAAAGAAATTTCAAAATTTATACAGGATATCAACCTTAGTAATTTGGATATTATTGGATGGTTTTATATTAAAAAATCGGTTTAAATTAATATGAGCATCCAAAGGAAAGGCATAATATTGGCGGGTGGTAATGGCTCAAGATTATATCCAATAACAAAAGGAGTTAGTAAACAACTTCTACCAGTTTATGATAAACCAATGATTTATTATCCAATTTGCACATTAATGCAGGCTGGAATTAGAGAGATATTGATAATAACAAATGAAAACAATTTAGAAGCTTTCCAAAGATTATTAAAAGATGGGTCGCAATGGGCAATAGATATTCAATATAAAATTCAGAAGAGTCCAGATGGCTTAGCGCAATCTTTTATTCTGGGTTCAAAATTTATTAAAAATGATCCAACATGTCTAATTTTGGGAGATAACCTTTTTTATGGTTTTGAAAATAATAGTAAGCTTAATAAAGCTATGGAAAAAACAAAAGGTGGTACTATCTTTGCATACCACGTTAGAGATCCTGAGAGATATGGAGTAGTTGAATTTAATGATAAAAACCAAGTTATTAGTATCCAAGAAAAACCTTTATTTCCATTGAGCAAATATGCTGTTACAGGCCTCTATTTTTATGATAATGATGTTGTTGAAATCGCAAAAGAAGTTAAGCCTTCAAAGAGAGGAGAATTAGAAATAACAAGCATAAATCAAATATATTTATCAAAAAATCTTTTAGAGGTTGAATTAATGAATCAAGGTATGGCTTGGTTGGATACCGGTACTTTTGATTCTCTTTTTGAAGCCTCAGCATTTATCCATACTTTAGAGAAAAGGCAAGGAATAAAGGTTGGTTCTCCTGAAGAAGTCTCCTGGAGAAAAGGTTGGATAAGTTCCGAACAATTGCAAAATCTAGCTTCATTAGAAAGTAAAAGTGGTTATGGATCTTATTTAAATAATCTGCTTTCTTGAAATTAGGTGAAAATATGAAATTAGATAAATTAAAAACAAATAAAGGTAAATTCTTTGATGATGTACTAATTATAAAACCAGACATCTTTAAAGATAATAGAGGATTCTTCTACGAGAGCTGGAATAAAAATATTTTCAATTCAAAAATCGGGAAAATTGATTTTTGCCAAGAAAATCATTCTTTTTCAAAAAAAAATGTTTTGAGGGGGCTTCATTTTCAAACAAAACCTAATGCACAATTAAAGTTTGTAGAATGTATATCTGGTACTATATTTGATGTTGTTGTTGATCTTCGAAAAAAAAGTTCCACTTTCCTTCATTGGGGTGGTATAAAACTATCTGATGAAAACAACACTCAAATTCTCATTCCTGAAGGATATGCTCATGGCTTCTATACTCTAAGCGATGAGGCACATTTAATTTATAAAGTAAATAATTATTGGAATAAAGAATCTGAACGAACAATAATCTGGAACGACATAAATCTATCAATTAACTGGAAATTAAATAATAAGCCTTTATTATCTAAAAAAGACGCTATTGGTAAGACAATTAAAAATTTACCTCAAAGTGATTTTTTCTAATGAAAATACTAATTACTGGCGCAGAGGGGCAACTTGGTAAAAATTTAATTTATAAAAAGCCAATTTATATAAATGATAAAAAATTAAAGATTATTCTGGCCTCAAAAAAAGATTTAGATCTATCTAATGAATTTTCTTGTAAAGATTTTATTTTAAAAAATAAACCTGACTGGATAATAAATTGCGGGGCATATACTAATGTTGATAATGCCGAAAATAAAAAAGAACTCGCTAATTTGATCAATGGCAAAGGTCCTTATTTCCTTGCTAAATATCTTGCATATTATGGAGGTAAATTATTACACATAAGTTCTGACTTTGTTTTTGATGGAAATAGTAATGAAGCTTATGAAATTTCTCAGCCAATAAATCCAATAAATGCTTACGGCAAAAGTAAGGCTTTGGCAGAAGAATTATTATTAAGTGATAATAATTTCAAAAATATTCATATAATTAGAACTAGTTGGGTAATCAGTAATATAGGTAATAATTTTTTAATAAAAATCCTAAAGTTAATTTCAGAAAAAGACGTTTTAAATGTAGTTAATGATCAGATAGGGTGTATAACTTCAGCCACAAATTTAGCTGAAATATGTTGGAAATTAATTAAATTAGAAAATAATGGGATTACAATACCGAATATTTTACATTTTTCAGATTCTGGAATTTGTACTTGGTTTGATGTCGCAAGTACAATTTATGAATTTATAAATGAAAAGGGTATTTTTAAAAAAAATATAGAGATCATACCAGTAAAATCAAATTTTTTTAATCTGCCAGCTAAAAGACCAAAATTCTCTCTTTTAAACTCTCAGGAAACATATAAAATTCTAAATTTCACTCCAACTCATTGGAGAAAATCAATCAATCTTTTGCTAGATTCTCTAGATAAAAATATACTTACTAAATTAAAAGATCAATGAATAATTTTAAAAAGATTTTAGTTACAGGAGGTTATGGTTTTATTGGCAGCGCACTCATAAGAAAATTATTAATAAATACAAAAGCAGATATTTTTAATTTAGATAAATTCGGTTTAGTAAGTGATGATCAAAGTGTATTAAATATCGTAGAACAAAATAAAATTTTTAGAAATAGATACAAGTTTTTTAAAGTAGATATATGCGAATTTGAATTACTAAAATCTATAATTGAAGATATTAAACCAGATCTTATTTTCCATTTAGCCGCCGAGAGTCATGTTGATAGGTCCATTATTAATCCATCTCAATTTGTACAAAGCAATATAATAGGAACTTACAATCTTATTGAAATTACAAGGAATTACTTAAGTAAAAGTAATATTGATTACTTTAAACTTTTACATATAAGCACTGATGAAGTATTCGGTTCTCTTGGAGATTTAGGTAAATTTAGTGAATCAACTCCCTATGATCCCAAATCTCCCTACTCTGCAACCAAGGCATCCAGTGATCATCTTGTAAGAGCATGGCGAAATACCTATAATTTGCCTTTTATTGTTACCAATTGCAGTAATAATTTTGGAGAATGGCAATTTCCTGAGAAATTAATTCCGCTTTCAATACAAAAAATTATTAATGGCGAAAAAATACCCATATATGGTAATGGCTTACAAATTAGAGACTGGTTATATGTTGAAGATCATGTGGATGCGCTATTAACTATTTCAGAAAAGGGTAAAATTAATGAAGATTATTGTATAGGAGGCAATTGTGAAATTAAAAATATTGAACTTATAAAAAAAATTTCTGACACTATAAATCAAATTTCTAATTATAAGCACTCATTTGCAGATACCATAAAATATGTAGAAGATAGACCTGGTCATGATACTAGATATGCTATAGACTTTACAAAAATAAAAAAAGAAATTGGTTGGGAACCTAGTCAAAAATTCACCCTCGCACTAGGAAAAACTGTTGAATGGTATCTAAACAATCAAGATTGGAGTAAAAGAGTTTTGCAAAAAGCAAACTATGGGACACAAAGAATTGGATTATTAGATTAGAAGCGTTTATCAATCCATTCAGGAACTAATTCTGAAATAATATTTAAAATTTTTTCTTCATTCATTTGACTATCCAAAAATTTAATCTCATCCAGTTTATCCCATAGTTTTTCTTTATTAAAAGATGATTCTCTTGACCTAAAAATTCTTGGATGGATTGTTTTTTCAGATTTACCATCTATGAGTAACTCTTCATAAAGTTTTTCACCTGGTCTTAATCCCGTAACAATAATTTCAATATCTCCATCAGGATTTTTTTCTGATTTAAGCTTTAATCCATTCAACCTAATCATTTGTTCCGCAAGATATTGAATTTTTACTGGCTTACCCATGTCTAAAAGGAATAATTCTCCTCCAGATGACATGCCAGCCGATTGAATAACTAATTGAGCCGCTTCTGGAATAGTCATAAAATATCTAACTATATTAGAATCTGTTAGTGTAACTGGACCACCTTCAGAAATTTGTTTTTGAAAAAGAGGGACTACAGATCCCGAAGATCCAAGCACATTTCCAAATCTAACCATTGAAAATATTACCCCTTTAAATTGAGGATCCATTTTTTTTCTTAATATATTTTCTTCAGCAAAAGATTGAAAAATAAGTTCTGCGACTCTTTTTGAAGCCCCCATTATATTAGTTGGTCTAACTGCCTTATCTGTTGAAATTAATATTAGATTATTGATTTCCTCTTCCATAGCAACTTCGCAAAGAGTTCTTGTGTATAAAACATTATTTCTAATTCCTTCAAGAGGATTATCTTGAACAATCGGTACATGCTTATAAGCAGCTGCATGAAAAACGATATTTACATTAAATTCTCTGAAGATTTTTTTTAATAAAAATTTATTTCCAATTGAACCCAAAATAGGCTTGATCTCTACCTTTTTCCCCACATTCAATTCATTATTTATAGCATATAAATTTGCCTCGTTATTTTCTAAAAGAATCAACAACTTTGGTTCAAGTAAAATGATCTTCCGGCATAATTCAGAGCCTATTGAACCTCCTGCGCCAGTAACACAAATAACATTATTTTTAATTACATTTGAGGATAAGATTTGAAGAGATTTATCTGTTTCTCTTCCTAAAAGATCTTCGATATTAACTGGCTTTAAATAAGCCATAAGGTTTTTTCTGCTAGCAATTTCGGAAACAGATGGGATTTCAAGCGCGGGTAATTTATTAATTTCCAAAAGCTTTAAAAATTCTTTTCTTTTTTCTAACGTTTTGAAAGGGGAAACAATGAATACTTGGTCAACATGGGTTGAAATTTTTGAAAGTTGGTCTGGAGCAATTATTTTTATATTGTAAAGATATCTTTCCCAGACCAAAGGATTATCGTCTATAAAACAAACAACCTTATGATGTTCAGATAGCCTTAATGAAGCAAACAATTGAACGGAAGCTGATCCAGTGCCATATATTGCTACCTTTTTAAGTTTATTTTTTGGTGAGGTAGTGAATCTTAAAAGCAAATCCCTTGCAGCAAATCGAGCAAATCCTCCGAATGAAGTTAAAGATATCCAAAAAAGAGTTAAGAATCTAATCAACTCAGAAAATGGGATATAAAAAATACTAAAAATTAAATAAATTAAAACAATTAATAAATTCCTTAATGCCAGACTATACAGAGATTGACTGCCTACATACCTTGAAAGACTTTTGTACTGACCAGTATTTAAATATATTGGTATTGCTATTAAAATCAGAAAAAATATCTCTCTTAAAGAATAAATATTATTAACTAAGTCTAAATCTCCTTTTATTAAAATATTTGTTGTTAATAAAGAGCTTAAGATTATGAAGCTATCAAATAAAATAAGAAATAATTTTCTTTGAAAAGAACTTAAATTTAAAATATGTCTAAAAACATTTACCAAATATATTTTCCCGCTCATATTAATTTAATGTTTCATTAAAAATATACAACTTTTAAGAAAAGATTATTTCCAAATATAACTTTAAACAATTTGAATATAATTTGCAAATGAATCTTGACAAGAATATATGAAGAGTTTTAATATCGATAAAAATTTTTATTTTGAGTAAATCGTTAAAAGAAATATACCATAACCAAGGATATGTGATTTTTAAATCTTTAATTTCTGATCAAAAGATTAAAAAAATTCTAGAAGAACTCTCTCTGTTTAAAAAATCCAACAAACTCTATTATTCCCAATCAGAGCACAATTGGAGAAGAATTAGAGGTGATCTAGATGAATATGAATTACTAGAATGCTCATTCGAAAACTTTACTGACCTCCCATGGGCAAATAGACTCTCCAAATCAGGAAGAGACATTCTGCAATCTAATGAAATCTTGAATGCATTAAGAGAAATTTCTGAGCACAAAGATTTTTGTATGTGGCAAAATATGTTTTTTGATAAATCAACTGGAACTATTGATCATATTGATACATGGTATTTGGATACTAATCCAATGGGTGAACTTTTTGGTGCTTGGGTAGCGCTAGAGGATATTAATGGAGATGGTGGGACTTTTCACGTTTACCCTAAATCGCATTTATCTAAAAACAAAGAATGGATTAACACTTCACATGATAATTTTAGAGATTGGTCACAAAAAGAATCTCAAAAATATGAAAAAAAACCTTTAAATCTCAAGAAAGGAGATTTATTAATTTGGCATCCCTCTTTGATTCATGGATCTAGCCTTCAAAAAATTGAAGGTTTTTCAAGGAAATCATTAACAGCTCATTATCATCCAATAAACTTACTTAGAAGTAAAGGGGGAGCAAAAATATTAAATAAAGAGGAATATAAGGTAAAGTTATTGAGGCAAAAAAAATTAATGCGTTCTTATGGATATGCAATAAATGCTAGAGCTTCAAAAAGAGAAATATTTAAATTTGCTGGAATTGGGGTTTTGAAACACTTGTTAGGAGGAATCATTAATCAACCAAAGAATCTTATGAATAGAAAAAATTATTAGAAAAATGAAAAATTTACTTTTAAAGCCTTTAAACAAATTATTATCGCTATTAGATCTAAGAATTGTAAATTTAAAAAATTATAAGATAACTTCTAATTTACCTAATTCTTTCTTCCTTTATTCGAAATTATCTAACAAATATAAAAAAAAGGTTTTCAATCTTCTTGAAAAAAGTAAATCTCAATTAGCTCAAGATATATTTGTTGTAGCTAACACAACTCATAAAAAAAATAATTTTTTTGTTGAATTCGGAGCTACTGATGGAATTACTATAAGTAATACTTACCTATTAGAAAAGGAATTAAATTGGAAAGGTATATTAATTGAACCCGCAAGTATATGGCACAAAGATTTAGAAAAAAACAGAAAATGCATTATTGATAAAAGATGTATTTATTCTGAGTCCGGCAAAACAATGAAATTTCTTGTTGTAAAAAATAATAAAAAAGCTGAACCAGGTCTTTCATCACTAAAAAAATTTGCAAATAATGGAGATTGGGCATCAAATTTGAGAATAAACAATTCAAGCGAAGAAATTGTTTCAACAATATCTCTTAATGATTTGCTAGATGAATATAAAGCGCCAAATTTAATTGATTATATGTCTATAGACACAGAAGGAAGCGAATTTGATATCATTAAAAATTTTGATTTCTCAAAAAGGAAAATTAACATAATATCTATAGAACATAATTATCATTCAAAAAACAGAAAAAATATATACAAAAAGTTAATCTCTGAGGGATACAAAAGAGTATTTGAAGATTTATCAAGATTTGATGATTGGTATATTTTAAACTAAATTTTGATGAATTTTATTTCTTTAAAAAATTATAATTTCAAAAAAATATCCACTATTTTATTAAAAATATTTTGCCTTTTTAATGTTGCTAATCTAATTCTTTTAGTAATTAATTCATTTGGAAAGACAATCATTTATGAAGACAGTTTTATGCTATTTAACCCATTCGAGGATAATTTCTGGACTTGGTTTTTAAAATCCCATAATGGCCATTTAATAACATTATCTAAATCAATAACTGTTTTATTTAACAACTTATCAATATCTCCGACTGGATATAATATAACAATATCTATTTTGATTATTTTTCTTGGTATAAATACTTTAAAAAAAATTTTCGATATTATCAGTATTAATAATGATGAATTTAAAGATATATATTTTTTAATATGTGTATACCTTTGGACATCGTCAGCCCAATGGGAAAACTTGATTTGGGAATTTCAAATCCCATGGTTTTTAATAGCCTATTTAGTATTAAATCTAACTCATAGATATTTAATTTTAGAAGAAGAAAAAAGCAGTTTAATTGCAAATGTATATTTTTTATTGAGCCCAATAGTTGCCTGTTTATCCTCAGGTCAAGGTATTTTTTATACAAATTGTCTTATACCTAGTCTTTTATTTAAAGGTAAAATCAAATATTATTCCGCATTTGGTATTTCAATTTCATATGCAATTTTTATAATTGATAAAATAATTTATCAAACTGGAAATTTAAGTTTAAATTTAAATTTAATAGAAAACATTTATTATATATTTGTAATGATATTTACAATTTTTAAACCCTCAATACCAGATTTCAATCAAATTGCAAAAGTTGAATGGATAATCCCAATCCTTTCTTCAACTGTTTTACAATTATTTCTTATAAAAGAAAATTTTTTGAAAATATTATTGATCATCAAAAACAAAATTAATAAATTATATATTTTAACTCCAATCCTTTTTTCATTGCAGTTTATATTAATAACAAGTCTTACAAGGAGTAGGTATGGAATCCATCAAGGTGCAGTTTCAAGATATTTAACTTGTACAAATTTTCTAATAATAGGTTTAATAATTCTATTTTTTTATTTAAATCAATTAAATGATTTTGATAATATTTCTAAGAAAATTAAGATTAAAGATAAAGATATTAAAATTTTTTCAAATTTATTTATCTTATGCTTATTACTTAACACATCTTTTATATTTAAGACTATCTTCGCAACGCAAAATTTATATTTAACAAGATTAGATAATTTCCAAATTTTTATTACAGCCTGCAAAGATTATAATCAATTTAAAGAAAACGATATTTCAATAAAAAAATATTACGATAAATTCAATCCCAAAATAGGAGCAAATATACCTCCTTTACCAGATTCGAAAAATTTCCTTAATTTCAAGAATTACCTTGATTCCCCTTACTGTAAAACTTTAAAGAATATAGCTAATTAAATTTTAAAGCAAATTTATTATCCAAAATAATGCCTAAAAATATGATTAATAGTGTTAAAAAAATACAAAAATTAATCCCAAAAAATAAATAACTCAAAGATATTAAGGATGTAGATAAGATATATAAAAAAGATATGAATCCATGTGAAATATTATTATCACAAAGTCTTTGGTATAAATGATCTCTATGGGGTTTATAAAAAGTTTTTCCCTTTAAAATTCTTCTAATAACACATATCAATGCATCAATCATTAATGGTGAGGAAATTAATAGAAAAGCAAAGAAATCCTCAAATTTATCACATTTTAATAGTAAAGTAAAAAAAATAGATCCTAAAAAAGTACTACCTAAATCACCCATAAATAATTTTGATGGGTCCCAATTAAAAAACAAAAAAGCCAATAATGATGAAGCTATTAAAATAAAAATATTATCAATTAGTATTGAACCCATTAAAAAAATTATCAAATAACACCCTGCCACAAGTCCATCAATTCCATCCATAAAATTTGAAAAATTAATTATTGAAGCACCTAGTAAAATTAATAAAGGTATTAAAAAAAAATTTGGTAATAATCCCATATATAAAGGAACGTTAATAATTTTTAAAATTAAACTTGTTGTCAAAATCTGAAATATTAACCTAATTTTTACTGGCAAATTAAATTTGTCATCAATTAATCCAATAACTCCCAATGGGAGGCTTAATAATAATGAAAAATCAAAAAACAAAAAAGAGCTTATTATGGAATTAAATACAAAAATATACCCTCCACTTTTGGGCTTTGTGAACTTGTGAGAACTTCTTTTATTAGGAACATCAGAAAAAAATCGCTTAAGAAAACCAATTGAATAGTATAAAATTAAATATGAAAAAATAAAAAAAATAATAAATATTAAAAAATAATTCATTAATAAATACTTTTAATGGGAAACAAATCTTCTCTTTTTTTTGTAATTTTAGATTGAAATGTAAAACTTGATAAATTTGAAAATATTCTCATAATAGCTTCATAATATTTTATTGAGAAGAAAATTAAAGGTGTAAATAATAAAATAAAAACTTTATCTGGGACACTAATAAAAATGCAATTTCTTGCCTTATCATTCAAATTGGTAGAATTTCTTAATTTAATCAACATCTCTCTATAAGATAAAATCTCATCACCACCAACTAAAAGTCTTGAATCTTTTAAATAACAATCAAACTCAGAATTATCTATTAATTTTATAAAAACTTCTGCAAGCTGTTTACAACTTATTGGTTGTCTCATGCCTGTACTCTTAGGCAAAAAAATAAAAGGTAATTTTCTCATAATCGATATTATTTTTGAAAAATTTTTATCTGCATAATTTCCTGATGATCCATAAATTAAACTCGGTTGAACTATTGTAATTTTAATTTTAGTTTTTAAACATAATTGGATTAAATTGTTTTCTGACTCAATTAAATTCCTTGACAATTCCTGATCAAACTTATTAAAAGAATATTTTTTTGTTATTGCTGAAGAAGATGAGCATACCAAAATATGCTTTACTTTTGCTAAAAATTCGGGTTTATTTTTTGATAAATTTGTCAAAAAACTTGATGTTTTCCAAATTGGTGCAAATGAAACTATTGTTGATTCACCAATGTTTCTTTCGAAATTAAATTCCCTTGGTTTATCCATATCACAGTAAAAATAATTTTCCGCATATTTACTTCTTGAATAACATAATATATTTGTAAATGAACATTTCTTCAATTTTTTTTTAAATGCATCTCCTACAGGAGTATTTGAACCGAACAAGTGAATTAACAAGATTACTTAATTATCTATTAGAACCATATTATATTAAAAAATAGAAAACCCCCATTTCTTAAAATATTTAATCATTGATGAAACTAAATAAAACATTTGTTTAGGGGATTTATGCGAACCTCTAGCCCATTTATGAATTACTGTTGAGATAGGATTATGAGTAACTTTTCCATGTAAAGAAATTGTTCTAGTAATATCAGCATCCTCAAGATGCAAAAAATATTGAGGATCAAAACCATTTATTTTCATAAAAATTTTTGATTTTATAATTAAAAAACATCCTGATAAATATGACGATTCTATTTTCTGTTTCAAATAGTTTTTGTGCAAATTTATATGATTAATATAAAAATTATCGAGAAATTTAATAGACCTAAGGAATTGAAATCTACCAATGAGTAATGAAATAAATGTAGGATTTGTTTTTACAGAAAATTGTATTTTACCTCTCTCATTCTTAATTAGAGGAGAGGTACATAAATCATCTGATTCTCTGAATTCAATTATTAAAGGTAATAGTTCAGCTGGATCAAACATAATATCTGGATTTACAATAATAAATATATCTTTATTCTTAAAGTTTTTATTAAGAAGATTTTTATTATGAGCCCTTCCAAAACCAATATTTTTGTTATTAAATTCGTAGACAATAAAATTTTTTTTAATTTGCTTTGATGATATTATTCTTTTTGGACTATTATCATTTATGCACAAATAAGTATCTATTCCATAATTTAATAAGATTTCTCTTAAGGCTTTAATATTTTCTATTAAGATCTTTATCTCATCATACTTATTTTTATAAAGCACAAGTGAAAAAACTAGATTGACCATTAAATTAAGTAAACCAAAAAGATTTTAAAGCAAGTTCAAAATAAATCATTAAAACACCGATTAAAGATAATCTTGGAGTTAAAGACATAAATAAAGCTAGAAAAGGTGTTAGATAAACGTAATATTTTGAATAAGAAAAGAATGGAAATAATGTGATTATTAAAAACATCATAATTGAAGAGGAAATAAAAAATAACTTTATATAAGTAGGAAAAATTTTACTTTTAAATGAAAACAATCTTATAAAACCCTTAAAAAAAGATATTAAAAAAACTAAAGTAGTTATTAAACTTGGTTTTATTCCAAATGGAGTACTAATTATTAAGCCTTGTATAGTGCCAAAAATTCGCAATAAAATTGGATATTTTAGAAATTCATAATTTTGATTATCATCACTAAAATATGTTGAAAAAATAGGGGATAAGAAAGTTGTATCTACAGGGAAAATTCCAGATATTAAGTCAATAAAGTAGCTCCTATAAACAATAATTAAAAAGATTATTATAAGAAAGGGTAAGAAGAAGAATAAAAATAGTTTTTTTGATAAGACATATTTTCTATCTAAAATACTCCTAAATTGAAGGGATATTTTATCAAAAAAACTTATTACAAATTTATTTTTTGAAAAGTAGAAAGATAGTAAAGATGCCAAAAAAAGACCGATTTCTACAACTGATTGATTATCTGGAGCAATGGTTTTAACTATAAAAAAAGGTAGAATTATTGTTGGATATAAATACTTTAATTTATTCAAAAAGGCCAAATAAAAAGAAACCATTACAAAGCTTATTGATAAAAAATGATGCGCAACATCAATATGAAATGCTAATAAAAAAAATGGAACTGAAGGTAATAAAGTTAAATTAAATATAATTCTCTGGTACAAATTTTTAAAATTTACTAGATTAATCGAAATCTTATAGAAAAAAAATATTAATAAAAGAAATATAAAAGAAATTAAAAAGTAATAAAAAAAGTAATTATAGGTAAAGGGTAAAGACTTACATTTGTAATAACCACCACCTATTAAATAATCAAAAAAGAATGAGGTAGATCTAACGGTACCACAAAAACGCCCTTCAAATAAACTTGATAAATTAAAAATCCTAGCAAGTCCAAGAAAATCGCTACTATTAAGAATTTTTCTATAAATATAAAATATATCTGGATAATCATCCAAGGGAAAGATTATAAATCTAAAAAAGGATGCGCAAATAAAACTTAAAAATAAATTGTATCTTGAAATCTTCAATTAATTTTTTAAAATTCAACTATTAATTAATCAATAATAAATTTTTTATCAATGATTTATATATTTCATCTTACCCATATTCTTAAGGAATGCATCTTTCAAAGCAAAAAAAATTATCATTATTGTATGTAACTTTTTGGTACTTAGAATTGTGTAAGCAAATAATCTAATAAAGGTTTTTATAGTTTCAAAAAATTTCCAAATTTTTGTATTACAACCATTCAATATGAGGAAAATACTATTTCTTATAATGTAATAAACTCTAAGATTATCGTCATGATAACTTTTCCTAATGCCGAAAATAGAAATAAATTTCTTTCCAATTTTATGTTTCATTAAAATATTTTTAGATTTGTAAACCTTAAAACCCTTCATTAAAGCTCTTTGACACCAATCTATATCAACTCCATCAATGAATAATTTTTCATTCATATTTCCTACATAATTAAAACTTTTTTTAGTAAATAATGAACCGGAAGTAATTGAGTAATTAACTAATTCATAATTTTTTTTCTCATTGTATTTTTTTTTAAAAAAATAATTAGAATAATTCCTTTTAGTTAAATATTTTTCATCAATAATTCTTGGCGAATAACAAACAATATTTCTATCGAATTTATAAACTTCATTAAAACTATCTATCATTAATTTAATAAAGTTTATATCTATCATTGAATCTTGATCAAAAGTAAATAAATATTTATAATCATTTTGCATAAATATTTTAATAATTTTATTTAAAGAAATAGATATTCCAACATTCATATCAGAATTAAAATAATTTATTTTT